>Ga0307932_1000963_pt1 | contig 11763 bp, 12 predicted proteins | sample OrgLakmetageno48_FD_201843 | JGI IMG/M metagenome (GOLD analysis project Ga0307932, IMG submission 201843) | Saline water microbial communities from Organic Lake, Antarctica - #48 | ecosystem: Environmental > Aquatic > Non-marine Saline and Alkaline > Saline | place: Antarctica: Organic Lake...
TTATTGGGATTTTAAATTTCAATGATTCTAATTGGTCTTCTGGTAAAGTTAACCCAACCAAAAGTTGACTTAGAATTAAAATCTTTTTTAAAAATATTCGTAAATAAAAAAACCATAACAACTGGAATAGTTGTTATAATTTGGTTTATCCTCTTGAGATTACCTTCTTATCTAAATTTATCCGCTATTGAAACTGCTGTCGGAAGCCCTTCAAAGTCAACTCGAATTGGTTTAACAGTTAACAATTTAATAAGCTCCACTGGTCCTTGGAGATTTTTTTATTCAATAATTGGGATTCTATTTTTGCTTTTTATCACTTGGTTTATTCTTAAGAAAAATAAAAAAATAAAGTTCAATTACCAAATCAAAAAAACTTCCCCAATTGAGATTCTAGTAGCGACATCTATCACCTTGGGTTGGTTTTTGATGATTTTTTTAATGAGTAATCAACCTGGTTTATTAAAAATTGACATTATATCGGGAAGGATTGCGAATTACCTAACGTATCCAGCTGCAGTTTTGGCTGGTTTCGGAGTCTTTGCTATCATTCAGCCATTCTTAATTAAAATCAAAAATCAAGCCTTAATTTTAATAGTTTTTTCCCTAATATTTATTCCAGGGGTGATCTCAGGATTATCGGATCTTTCTGAGTCTTATTTAGAAAAAAGAGAAAAGTTCGATAAAACTGTTGAAACTTTTCGAGCTTCAGAATATTTATATCAGACTGTTCCAGAAAAAGACAAGATTTTAAAAGATCACATTTATTTAACTGGAGATACTTGGATAAAAAATTTCTTGATGCGAGGTTATGAAGAACCTCTTTCCAGAAGTTTAATGAAAAGATATGACCCTATAAATAATCGAGAAACTTGCACCAGGGATATGGTAGCTATTCCAGAAAGCGAAATTGCAGAAAAATGTTTTGCAGAAACTGAAGTTAGGTTTATAATACTACGTAATGGCTATGACACCAAAAAGTTTGAAGAATCCGCTAATTTTTCTAAAATTTTTCACACCCGCGAAGTCATAATATTTGAAAAAAATCATGCAAATAACTATAAATAAAAATCTGGCTATTTTGATAAGTTTAATCTTTCTATTCTCTGCTATGTATTTTCTTTATTGGAAAGGAGAAACTGATTTAAAGAGAGCCTCCGAAAAGTTTACTGTACTAGCTTTTGAAAACGCCTCCTTGGATTGCAATAAAAATTCTTTGAAATTTTTTATAGAGAACAATCTACCGCGGGAAAAAGAATATGAAATTCTTATCTTGATCAATCAAGAGAAAGTCGCCTCCCACTCGAACTTTAAAATTCCAGCAAGAACAACAAGATTTATCGAATTAGAAAGTGTTTTACTTGATAAAATTTGCCAAGAGCAAGCTAACTTTAAATTTGAGGCAGAAGTGAAGAACAAGGAAATAAAAGAAAATATCTACAAATTTATCAACTAACAATTATCTCCACCTATGAAAAAACAATCAAAATTAAAAAATAGAATATTATTTTACACTAGACCAATAGTGCCTCCTTGGGATGAAGCTTCTAAAAATTTAGCCTTTGACATTGCCAATAATTTATCAAAAAATAAATTTAAAATAAATTTATTAGGGGTTAAAAAGGTTTCCTTCAATGAAAAAATTCATAGAAATAACTCCGATTTAAGAATAGAAAGGCTCTATAAATCGCCCGATTTAAACTTAATTAATAAGCTAATTTTAATCAAAAGACTTTATCGTTTAAGATTAAGAGCCGACTTAATTCATTTTCTTTTTACTCCTCGTCCTTTGACTTCCTGGCTGATTAGGACTAGACTACGATTCAGTAAAACTAGAACAATCCAAACTGTAGCCACTTTAAACAAAAAAAACTATCAGAATATTAAAAAACTAAAGAAAATCTTATTTTCTGATATTATCGTGGTTCAATCCAAAAATACGCTAGACAAGCTAACTAAAATTGGTATAAAAAAAGTTAAATTAATATACCCTGGAATCAATCTAAAAAAATACTTTCCAACCCCTAAAGACTCAGCTTTAATGAAAAAATTAAAAATAAAAAACAAAGATTTCGTTTTGCTTTACACCGGAGAATACACTCGTTTGAAAGCGATTGATGATATTTTACAGGCTTTAAAAATTTTAAATCAAGATCAAAAAAACCAAAATCTCAAACTAATTCTAGCTTGCAGGATTAAATCCAAAAAAGATGCTGCTAAAAAACAAGAAGTTATCACCTGGCTAAAAAACCAAAAATTATATTCTCAGGTTGTTTTTTTGGATACTTTTGAAGAAATGGTAAAACTTTACAATCTATCTGATTTGAATATTTTTCCAGTTAGGGAAATGACTGGGAAATTTGATATTCCTCTCACTCTAATTGAATCTATGGCCTGTAAAAAACCAATCATTGTTTCCAAACTAAAGAACTTGAAAGAGTTGACAGGAAAAAACAAATATGGATTGCTTTGTAAAATTAAAAACCCAAAAGATCTGGCTCAAAAAATAGAGCTTTTAAAAAACGACAACAAATTATATGATAGACTAGCCTCTAATTCTTTTAGTTTTGTAAAAGATTATTTTAATATTAAGAAAAATGTAAAAGAATATGAAAAGGTCTATCAAAAATTAATCTTTAAATAATTTTATGTATGAAATAATTAAAAAATCTGAATTTCAACATTTGATGAAACTAAAAAACAGAAAAGGTGTCCCAATCAATTTTAATATGAACGAAGATTTAATGCCTGGGGATGACAGCTATGATAAATTAGCGATGATAGCTCAAGACCCTAGAGTTTTTCATCACATCTCTGCGCTAACTGATATCCATTCCAAACCTGGAAGAAAAAATCCTACTGGTTCCGTGGTAGCAACTGAAAATGAAATACTTCCCCAGTTGACTGACTCCGCTCCTAATTGTGGAATGAGATTGATTAAAACTCCTTTTTTCAAAGGAGACCTTTCAGAAATTCAAATAGATCAATTATTTCAAGAATACGTGAAAATAATCCCTACTAAAACCTATTGGGGCACTTATTTTAATCATAAAGATATTCTGGAAATCTCCAAAAGAGGCTCTGAGCCAATATTAGAGAGATTTGGAAAATCAAAATCTCAACTGAAAAACACTTTTCTGAAAGGCAACATGTTCGATGATCAGAAAGTAACCAATCAAGAGCTTTTTCAATCAATTCCTCCTCTATTTTTCAAAATTGCTCAAAGTAGATTAGGAATTTTAGGAGAAGCAGGAAATCATTTTCTAGACTTACTTTTGGTTGACGAAATATTGGATGAAAAAATCGCTAAAAAATTCCAAATCAAAAAAAATCAGTATGTCTTTTTATTGCACACTGGATCGGGAATGTTTGGTCAATATTCCAGTTATTTTTATATGCCGAAAAAGAAAGAGCATCTAAGTCAACAAATAATCAACACTCTTGCTAGAAAAACTTTTCTGAACGATAAAATTGATTGGCACAAAATTCTTCAAAAAAAACTCCCCACTTATGAAAACAGTGATAAACTATGGGGAATTAAGGAAAATTCAGAACTTTACAAACACTTTATGATCGCGAACCGAGCTTCTGCTAATCACGCTTTTGCTAATAGAACTTTATTACAAATCAAAATAGAACAAGGCATTGAAAAAATTCTAGGCAAAAAAATAGAACTTCCACTAGTTTATGATATGACCCACATTTCAGTAATGAAAGAATCTCATTTTGGTAAAGATGTCTGGGTTCACCGAAATGGCTCAGTTAGAGCTTTTGGTCCAGAACGGATGAAAGGGACTGAGTTATACGAAGAAACCGGTGAGCCAGTATTTATACCCTCCTCCATGAGTACTCCAGTCTACCTGGGAACTGGCACTGATCAAAATGAAGCTTCTTTTTTCTCTGCTCCTCACGGAACTGGAAAATCCAAGAAAAAAACTTCTCTAGTTCCGAAAAACAAAGAAGAGCTCCGCCTCAAAATGAAAAGAAACAAGGTTCGTCTTTATAATGCCAAATCTAAAGGTGTTATAAACCAAGACTCATCTCATTACAAAAGCGTGGAACCGGCTATTAATGGAATGACTAAGAATAAGGTACTCAACCCCGTTGCTAAAATGAGACCAGTTTCCGTGTTGATGGCTTGAATCTGTTAAAAAGTCAGAAAGTGAAAATTTTTAATTATCTTTAATAAATACCTAAACATTAGAACTTAAAAATTTGAATATAATTTAAAGAAAATTCTAGCAATGTGTAAGATGTACTTAACAAATACTTCGAAAATTCACACAGAATTTAACAAAAAATTATGTCAAAATTTGAAGTTTCGAGAAATTATGAAGCTAATCACCATTTCAGGGCTAGATGGCTCTGGTAAAACCACTCAACTAGATTTAATTGAAAAAAAATTAAGTAAAAACTACAAAACCGAGCGATTACATATGATAGATTTTTCCATCGCTAACAAAATTCTCAAAAAGCAAGAAAAAGAGAAAAATCTAGTCAAATCTAAAGCCAAGACAAGTGCTGGTTTCGGAGGAGTTTTTTTAAGAAAGATTGCTTTGATTGTAGATGTCTTTAGATTTAGAATTCATTATCGAATTAAAACTTTTGAAAATAAAATAAACTTCTTAATAATAGATCGTTATTTTTACGACCAAATTATTAACATTAAATATTTAGACAAGCATACTAATCCTGACAGAAAGCCTTTTTGGCAAATTATTGTCGAAAATCAAATGATTGTCCCTGACTTGAAAATCTATCTCCAGATTGAACCTAAAATCATTCTCAAAAGAAATCCTAAGCTAGAACAAGGAAGGGTTTATTTAATAAAAAAATACTTTCTTTTTGAAGTTCTCTCTAGAAGATGGCATTTATCCAAAGTCAACGGAAGAATAAACAAAGAAAAAATTTATCAAACAATTATTAGTTTAATTTAATGTCAAATTTAATAAAAATTTCATTTTGGTTGTCTTTATCAGAGTTGGTTTTTAATATTTCCGGTTATATTATTCACGCTTTGATGGGAAGAATTTTGGACCCAGCTGGTTATGGTCGCTTCAGTTTGATTATAACGTTTACTACTATGATAATCGTTTTAATTGGCAGAGGTGTTCCAATTTCTACTAGTAAATATCTAAGCGAAATCACAAAAGACAAGACCAATAAATATTATGACATAAAAAAATCGGCTTTGTTCTTGCAAATTTTGATAATTTTAATAGTATCCTCAATATATTTTCTGTCTGCTCCGCTCTTTGCTAAATTATTAAATGACCCAAGTTTGACAAGCCTTTTTAAAATTTCCTCCTTGATAATCCCTGCCTTTGCTTTATCAAGCCTTTATGCCTATTATTTTAATGGAATTAAAGATTTCAAAAAGGTTGCCTTTCTTAAATTTTGGAGAGCAATCTTGAAAGTAATATTTATTGTTGGGCTTGGTTTTTTATATAAAGTTAAAGGAGCTATTGTCGGTCAGGCACTGGCTCCTTTTATAGTTTTCACAACTGCTTGGTTCATCGATCCTTTTAAAAAATCCAAACTTAAAAACAGCCCCAATTTTAAAAATAACCCCTTAAACAAAAAATTAACCCAGAAGTTAGCCTGCTTCGCTGGTCCGATTGTTATTTTTATGTTATTCCACGAATTAATGCTTTCCATGAACCTCTATATGGTTAAAGCCATTTTGCAAAAAGATGATTTAACTGGAATTTATAGCGCCGCCTCAACCGTTAGTCGTATCCCCTATTATCTTTTTTTCTTTATGACTATTGTTTTATTACCAAAAATTTCTGAATTAATCGCCAGGGAAAAACTAGCAGAAACTCAAAAATTACTTCGAAAAGCTTTCAAGTACTTATTTTTAATTCTTACTCCTATCACTTTTTTATTATCCGTTTTTTCAAAATCAGCGATAATCTTTTTCTACGGTAATCAATATGCCTTAGCTGGTCCAGTGATGAGTATTTTAATTTTTGGTTTCTCTTTTTTAACTATTTTTTATATTATAACTTTCGTTCTTAATGGAGCAGGAGAAAACAAATTTCCAGTTTTAGCTTCAGCAACTGGAACTTTTTTGAATGCAATTATCAGCTACATTTTAATTAAGAAGCTAGGCTTAATTGGCTCTGCCTTAGGCTTAACCATAACCGCTTTCATAATAATGATTTGGACTTTAGTTTATTCCAATAAAAACATTGTTAAATTCTTGAATTTATTTTCAATCCTAAAATATCTCTTGGCAAGTGTTTTTATTTATTTTCTTGGATTAACTTTTTTTAGTCAAGGCCGTTATATTTTCATTCTTTGGTGTTTTATTTTAATTTTATTTTATTTGATATTAATGTTAATAACCAAGGAAATTAGCATTGAAGACTGGGAGTATTTAAAAAAATCCTTTAAGAAGTAATTTTCATTTTCTTAAAATATAGGCTATAATTAGTTTGATTAAAATTTTATAAATAAAAATATATTATGAATAAAAATCATCAATTTCTACTTTTCTTAATAATATTGACTGGAATAGCTACGTTTTTCATAATGGAACCCTTTTTAATTTCCATTTTCCTGGCTTTTACTTTGGCCACAATGTTTAACAAGACCAATAAAAAAGTACAAAATAAATTAAAAAATAAAAAAAGCTTATCTTCTTTAATTATGTGTCTTTGGGTAATGATTATTCTAGTCATTCCTTTCGTAATTATAATTTTAATGACCGTTAGCGAAACCAACCAACTAGTCAAGAACTTTCAGGATCAAAATATTTCCATTAATCTAGATTCTATTAAAAATTCAGAGTTGATTCAAGCCTTTAATTTAGAGAAACTAGTCCTTTCCAATCAATGGGAAAAAATAATTGAAAACACTAAAGACGTGAGCAGTTATTTCTTTACAGCCATAAAAGCTGTTTACAGCGGTACTAGCAATTTTATTTTCATCTTAGTCGTTTGTTTTTTTGCTCTTTATTATTTCTTCAAAGACGGTGATAAAATTCTAAAAAAAATTATGGATTTAAGTCCGTTGCCTTCCAATCAAGAAAAAGATATTTTTGAAAAATTCAATCAAATGACCATAGCTACTATTAAAGGAACTTTGATTATTGCTTTAATTCAAGGACTTTTAATGTGGTTAGTCTTCTGGATTGCTGGAGTCCAAGCTCCTACTTTATGGGGACTATTGACTGCTTTGATTTCCATAATACCTCTTTTGGGAGCTGTTATAATCTGGTTGCCGGTTGGAATTGTTTTGCTTTTCTTAGGCGCTTACTGGCAGGGAATTTTAGTTTTAGCGATGGGGGCTATAATTGTCAGCAGCGTAGACAATATTTTGAGACCAAAATTAATTGAAGGAAGAACTAGTCTGCACCCTTTATTGGTTTTTCTATCAACCTTAGGAGGTTTAGCAGTTTTTGGACCATTGGGTTTTGTTATTGGACCTGTCATAATAGTTTTACTTTTAGCTTTTTTGGAGATATACCAAAATGAACATATTAATAATTAAAGAAAATCATGAAAATAGATTTTTTGTATATAGCCATTCCTCTTTTGATTGGTTCAATCACTCAAATAACTAAATTTGCAATTTTTTCCTTCAAACATGGTATTCAATGGAATTATTTTTTCACTCATGGACATATGCCCTCTACCCATTCAGCTTTTGTATCATCTTTGATTATAACCACCGGATATTATCATGGTATAGACAGCGGAGCTTTTTTAGTAGCTTTCTCTTTGAGTATCATCATTTTTGATGATGCCTTGAGACTAAGAATGTATTTAGGGGACCAAGGTCGTTATCTTAATAATTTAATCGAGAAGTTAGAAATAGATACCAAAAAATTTCCTCGCCTAAAGGAAAGAGTTGGTCATCGAACTTCCGAGGTAATTGTTGGGATTATTTACGGTGTTGTTTTATCTTATCTTTTTATTTATTTTTTCTCTATCTTTTTTAAATAGGTTAAGACCACTCTCTTATCACTCCAGTCAATTTTATTAGAACCAATCATCATATTTTCTTCAGCGCCTTTACCAGTTATTAGAATAAGATCATCCTTGTTAGCTTTTTTAATAGCTTTTTGAATGGCTTTTTTTCTGTCTTCAATTCTTAAAAGCTTATTTTTTCCGCCAGATGATCGATTAATTCCCTTTTCTATTTCTTCAATAATTTGAGTTGGGTCTTCGTGATAAGGGTCTTCATTGGTAGTAATAATTAAATCAGCAAATTTATCAACAATTTCTCCCATTAGAGGTCTTTTTTCCCTGTCTCTTTCTCCGCAACTACCAAAAACCCAAATTAGTCTTGATTTTTTTTTCTTTTTAAAACTCAAGGCAATTTCTCCTAATTTTTTCATAGAGTCCGGAGTCAGTGCATAATCAATAACTATATTTAAATTTTTATCATTCTCCACTAGCTCCATTCTGCCAGGAATGCCTCTAATCTCAGCTAATTTATTTCTAATCTTATTCATTGAAATTCCTTGTGAAACACCTACACAAATAGCGCTCAAAGCATTTTCAATATTAAATTTTCCTGGTAAGTTGAGTTTAAAATTAACAGCATCTACTTTGAACTGACTTTTAAAGTCCTCTAATTTAATCTTCTCAGCTTTCCAGAGTGGATGATTTTTAAAAGTTTTTTGCTTGAAATCAATTCCATAAATATAGTTTTTATCCATTTCGGGTAAAACAAACTTTTTAAAATTTTTCATATCAGCGTTAATCACCCCAATTTTTTTAGTGTCTCTTCGCCAAGCCCTCGAGGTTGTTTGAAATAATTTCAACTTAGTCTTTTTATAATCTTCCATAGTAAAATGATAATCTAAATGTTCTCGAGTAATATTAGTAATTACTGCTATATTGTAATCTATACCCCAGGTCCTAAACTGATCCAAAGCGTGAGACGATGTCTCTAAAACCAGATAATAACATTTTTTATTAATAGCTTGCTTAATAAATTTTTGTAATTTCCAAGGAGATTCAGTTGTAAATTTAGTTTTATTTATTTTTTCTTTATTTCCAATTTTAAAATTTATAGTAGAATAAATCGCTATCTTTTTACCAGTCGCCTCTAAAACTTTGGCAATCATTTGAGTAGTAGTAGTCTTTCCATTAGTTCCAGTCACTCCAATAACTACAATTTTTCTAGCTGGAAAAGCAAACCAGAGATTGGCTAAAACTGCTTTTAATAGATGATAAATGTTTTTAACTTTTTGAATTGTTCGTTTAATATTCATGCTTTAGCTAATTTACAATTTACAATAAACTATTTACAATCCAACTTATTAATAGACAGATAAATTTTCAACATCAATGGCTTTTATTAAAAATTAAATACTTGCAAAACTCTATAGATAAAATATTTCACTGGATTTAAGACTAAGTCATAGCACCCCGGAAAAATAACTGGTTCAAATTCTGACGCAAAACCTTTTTTAAATCGGGTAATTCCCTCCCATTTTTTTTTATTTTCACTAACCGCTATGCCAAAAAAATCATAATAGCTCATACCTTTCTTTTTAGCACTCTTGATGGCTTCCCATTGTAAAAGATAGTTAGCCATTAGATTTCTATTTTCGCTAGAAGAAGCTCCATGCAAATAAATAGCCACTCCACCAAAATAACTTACTAAAATTCCCCCAATAATTTTGGAGTTCTTCGTTGCCAACAAAAATTCTAGATTTTCTTTTGAAATACTTTTAAAAATTTTTTGGTAATAATCTTTTTTATGAAACTTAACTTTGTCTCTTTTTGATGTTTCTTTTACTAATTCGTAAAAAAAATCAATGTCCTTTTCACTTTTAGCGATTCTAATTTCAACACCTCTTTTTTGAGCTAATTTTACATTATAGCGAGTTTTTTGCTTCATCTCTGCAAGAATATTTTCTAATTTTTTATTCAAATCCAACATTAAAGTTTCCGCTGGTTGATGATTTTTCTTGCTTTTAAAAATTAATCCTTCAAAATATTTCAAGTTTTCTTTTTTTTGAGGCTCTACTCTGAACCAACCAACTTTTTTTTCTTGAGCTTTATTTTTTATCTTTCTTGCTAATATTAGATTATCCTTTTCATCTGAAGAAAAAACTGGGCCTCTCGGAACATAAAAATAACTTCCAACTATTGGCAACTTATTTTCAATAATTAAAGCTTGATTTTTTTCACTTTTAATTATATAAAAATTATTTTTCAACAAACCTTGAAAATTCCCCCAATCTTCAGATTGAAATAATCCTCCATCTAAACTATTTTTCATCAAAAATTCTTCTTTATCATTCATGATTTGAAGCACTACTAATTTCTTATTAACCAAAATGAATCAACTACTTTATTTTTATTTTCAATTTTTACCTTAAGACACAAAAATGCAAGAAACAAGTCTAAATATTTAAATTAAGAATTTCGAACAAAAGTCTTCTTTAATTTATTTGTTTTTTGTATCCTTCTACTTGGTGTCTTCCTAGAAAAATATCAGTTCTTTCTAGCTAAGCTTTTTAAAGCTAGTTTAATTTTATCCGATACATCAACGACGTCTTTGACACCTTGAGCTGCCTCTCTGGACTCGCTAATATTATATCCCATAGCGACTAACGCTTCAATAACATCTTGATCGTAACGAGCAGTCTCTTGACTCGCGACAGAAAAATCCTTAACTTTATTTTGGAGCTCCAGAATTAATCTTTCGGCTGTTTTTTTACCAATACCAGAGACTTGCGTTAAAATATTCGAGTCTTGATTAACAATAGCAGTTTTTATCACATCTGGAGAGGCAATATTTAAAATATTTAAAGCTGCCTTAGGTCCCACTCCAGAAACTGAAACTAACAGCTCAAATAGCTCTAACTCACCTTGCGTTTCAAAGCCGATTAAATTCAATTGGTCTTCTTTGACATTGGTATAAATAAAAAGTTCCAGAATTTTAGAGCTAGAAGCTTTTCCAATCGTCATCTCATTGCAAAAAACTTTATAACCAACATCATTAACATTTAAGACTAAATAATTCATTCCAAAATAGTCCACTATTCCTTTTAATTTTCCGATCATCTTTGTTGATTTACAATTTATAATAAATTTTAAACTATACAATCTTCAATTTATTTGTTTTTATTATTTCTACAGAAGTTCATATTTTTTAAAAAAATCATTAATGATTCTTATCATTCTTTTTTTAAAATTGTTGCTTCTTTAATTTTCTCTATACTACAATCGATCATCAATACTGCAAATTAGAAAATTAAAAATTACACCTTTATGTTAACATTATCTTTACAAACTTTCCAGTCTATGTTAAAATTCTCAGGTAATTAAGGAATAAACTAATATAATTTTATGCCAATCTTAAAAGCTGCTAAAAAATATATGAAGGTTACTGCTAAAAAAAATGCTTTCAACAAAAAGACTAAAGAAACAATGAAAAAAACTGTCCGAAAAGTCAATGATGCTATCGATATTAAAGATTTCAAGAAAGCTGAAAAACTTTACAAAGATGCCCAAAAAGCTATCGACAAAGCAACTAAAAAGGGAATTTTAAAGAAAAACACCGCCGCTCGAAGAAAATCCACTTTAGTTAAAAAAATCATTAGCTTGAAAAAATAATTTAGCACAAGACTGTTTTAATTTGAACTAAAAAACATTGGATTCAGTTTTTTTATTACTTTTTATTTAATCGTTAGTTAAAATAAGACTGCTTCTAACATTAATGCAAATGAAAATTAGGTTAGAAATAAAATCTAAATATTAAAAATTAAGCTTAAACCATAAACCCAAAAAAAGATCG
>Ga0307932_1000967_pt1 | contig 11753 bp, 12 predicted proteins | sample OrgLakmetageno48_FD_201843 | JGI IMG/M metagenome (GOLD analysis project Ga0307932, IMG submission 201843) | Saline water microbial communities from Organic Lake, Antarctica - #48 | ecosystem: Environmental > Aquatic > Non-marine Saline and Alkaline > Saline | place: Antarctica: Organic Lake...
GCAAAGAAAGGATTTAAAATTTCAAAAGAAATCAAAGAAGAAACCCTTGAAAGAATTAAAAACAAAGGAATCAGTGTTGCTCAGGCAGCACAAGATATTGGAGTAAGTACCGTAACCATTTACTCATTGGAAGGTACCCCAAAATTCAGACACCTTTTCTACGTACTCTCATCATATCTCAGAGTATATTCTTCTGCAAATTTCAAAGGTGCCATACCTAACGCACTATGTATCCTAGAGCGATTGTAATAGTTGATGGTTTTGTAGATTTCAGCTACAAGCTCGCCAAGTGTTTCAAATCGATTAGGATCACCAAGGTCTAGTTTGAATCCTTTGTAAAAAGATTCTTGATATCCATTCTCCCATGGACACCCGGGACGACTCATGGATTGGTGTATGCCTAGGTTTTGAACAAGAGACGTGTAATCTTTTGATGCATATTCACTTCCTTGGTCTGAATGAATGATACGAGGTGGGGATCGATGTAATACAGCATTGAGTAATGCATTCATCACCAATTGAGTTGCATGGGTGGTGAGTATGGCTACTCCTACAATTTCTCGTGTATATACATCAATGATGGTGGCCGGATAGATCCACCTACCTTGAAACTTGATGTAGGTGAAGTCAGAAGCATAGATGTCACCTCGCCCACGAGGTCGCTCAAACATCAGAAGATTCGAAAAAATACTGTCTTTTGTCTTGTAGACAAAAGGTTTCTTAACATATCTACGATATGGTTTGATACCAAAGAGCTTCATGACTCTCAATACACGTTTCTTGTTGATCTTCAAATGGAGAGCCAATCTCTTGTGGCCATATCCAGGATGCTCTCGTAATGCTTCTTCAATCATTTGTTTTGTTGTCCAATCTTTGTCAGGTTGTTTGTGTCTGTAGTACTGATGTGTTCGTTTGATACCAATACGTGTACCCTTCATGTTTAAGCTCGTGAGGACCCCTTTTTAGCCTCCATAGACATACGTATGGTAAGTTCTCCAATCAATCTTTTCAACTCCTCATTCTCTTTCTTGAGTTTGTTGTGCACCAAAAGACTTACTGAACCTTTTGCCTTGTTTCCAAGCCATGAGTAGATCGTGACCGTGCTCACCCCTACGTCTTGTGCTGCCTGCGCGACACTAATACCATCATTCTTTATGCGATCAATGGTTTCTGTTTTGATTTCCCTTGAAACTTTGAATTTCTTTTTTGCCATATGTAATATTATATATTAGTTAATAATTACATAGAATAGTTGTCTGAAGAAAGGGGTACCTTTCAAGTAGCAAAAGGAACTTTATTTTTTAAGGTAATACTTAACTTTTTCAATAAGTCCCAATACTCTAGTGTAAGAACAACTAAATCAGGTTTTGTATCCTCAATTATATCAATAATGTGGCCAGTTACTTCATCAATATTTCTTAAACTCCACCCTTCAAAAGATGATTTGTGATAAAGAAAATTAACTTTATTATATTTATTTTTTACCTCAAGAGTATCCTTGTGTTCACTCAGAGAAAGTACACTTATTTTATGTTCATCTTGTGTATATTCAAGCTGAGAAAATATTCGTCTTAAATAACTACTTTCTAGTGATAATTGATCGAATGTTATGTAAAGCAATTTCATTATTCTATATTTTTAGATGAAGCTTTTTCAGCAATTAATAATAGACTTCTTACTAATGTATATGGATTATATTTTTTACTTCCCATTTCATAGACAATATTTCTGTTGAGTTTGAGACAGTATTTTATTGCTTCTGATAACTTTTGTGCCACTTCACTCTCCTGCAATGAACTCACATTTATTATTTTACCTAAGAGGTTGCTGTCTATGGCTTCGCATACAGCATCATTACCAGTCCATGTGATACCTGCAATAGGAATCCCGCACGACAATATTTCTCCAAGAACTCCTGCCCCTGCCTCTGGAAAGGATTTATCAACGGTATAGATAGCACATCTCGCATTGGTAATTATATCCATCTTTTCCTGCCCAGTCTTAAAACCTAATAAATTAACGTGAGGAAGATGGAACATGGCTTTATACTCCTCGTAATACTCTGGCTGATAAACCGTCTTTCCTAATATATAGATTGGGATATTTAATAACCCCGCGGCAGTAATAGCATAGTGAGGTGCTTTGTCTTTATCAAGCCTACCTAGCCATACTAAGTATTCTTGAGGTTTTTCAACAAAATAAGGATCTTCATTTACTCCATTATGAAATAATAAAGCTTTTACAGGTTTTTGTTCCTTGTAAGTTTCTACCATTTCATCCGAATAGCAAAAAAGTATTTTATCTTTTCCATTAAAACTTTTTTTCTTGTATCCATAAGGGTGAAGTTGATAACTCAGTAGAGAATTTGCACAATTTTCAAAAGGCACTACCCACTCATCTTTATCAAAATATTCATGCCCAGCAAAAAGAAAATCACATTTTCCATATATACTAAGAAATTCTTGATATGTATGCGAATTTAATTGTTTTGGGAAATATTTTGCATTTGGAACATATTCAGGCAGCCACATTGGCCCAGTTATTATTACCTCATATCCTTCTAGCTCGGAAGCTATTTTTGCAAAATGCCAAATACGTTTTTCAGAGCTTCCCATGTCAAAGTTTGGAAAGGTATAATTATTTGGATTATTATAATCACAAACTATTATTTTTTTCATAGTATATTTATACAGATAGATGTTCCTGGCTTAATAAAACTTTTTTATTTTCATTAAAGATGTAAACATCACCAATAATTTCTATCTCGTTATTTTTTAATATAAGTCCCGCATTTTCTGGTAATGCTAATATTGGAGTTTTAATTTTATTAAGGGTCTCAAATATTTTACTATCAAGATTTTCTTCATAATGGCAAATTATGGAATAATCATTGAATAAATTCATTCCTGAGTGGTATTGATAGTCTTCATTGTTTTCTTCTTCAACAGTTCTAATATCTTTCCCAAAGATGATAGCTCCAGCACTTCCTCCATATATGATTCCCCCATTATCTATATACTCAATGAATTTTTCGTTTAAACCTCTTTTTTTTACATAATTAAGAAGAGCAAAAGTATTTCCTCCTCCAATATAAATAGCATCAAAACCAGAGAATTCTGGAATTTCATCATCTTCAAGCAACATTGTAAAATCTACATCTTTGTCATTGCAATATGTTCCAATCAGTGAAGAAAACCAATCATAGCAACCTTCGTATCCAATTAAATCAACTCCCATAGCGACTGGGATGTAAAGTATTTTGCTATTGTTTTTTAATAAACTAAAATATTTTCTATCTAATTCTTTTGTTTCAGGAATATCACCTCCTCCAGATATGAATATTTGTCCTTTCATTATTTTAGTTGGTTTAATATATTATTAATAATTCCACTTGGTATGCTGAATTCCATTTGAGTAAGAAACCCTTCCGTAGACTGATTGATTTCAATATATATGTCCTTACCTTCACTTTCTTTTAATTTTGTTAAAAATAAACTATTAAAATTTCTATCATTCTCAGTTTTTATTACTTCTACAACATTTTCTTTGGTAATAGATGCTTCGTTACCCCACTTATTCCATTCATCAAAAGATAAGTTTACAATTTTCTCAACATCAAATCCTAAGGCTTTGTTCCTATCAATAAATCTTTTTGAGAATTGTCTAAGTCTATAACCATGGTCTTTTCCTGATGGCACCACCCCATCACCTGCAATCAATACCATACTTCTCACAGCATCAAGTACGGATGATATCTTGTTTGGATCAATCTCTTTATTTTCAGAATATATTTCAGAGAATTCTGGGAGATAATCAGCATCTTTTTTTATTGCCCAATTAAGTCTCTCCACTCCGAAACCAAAATCAGTGATAGTTATTTTTTTATTTTCATCTACAGGATAATCATATATGTATACACATTCACCCAATTCGACATTCTGAAAGTATACTGAAACAGAAATATTATCGAAACTCTTTTCTCCATGCGAAGAATGATTACTCTCAATATTGAATCTAAGATCAGAGGCTTTAATGCCCTGCTGTTCAAGCATACGAATAAATTCATTACAGGTATCAATAAAATCATTTGGAGTAGATTCAGTAATCCCTATTGAAAAATTTACAAAAGAAGTTGAAGTTCCCTCAGAGACTTTGTCGATAAATTGACTCCTTATTACGGGTTGGAATATTGCAAATTTTTCTTTTTCAAACCCTCCTTTTTCTCTTGTTAGTGTTTCTAAATGCTGAATACCTGCTGTGGTAAAGAAGGTGCTATCTTTTGACGGTCTAGAAACTTTATCTGGCTCTCTTCTAGGGATGTCTTTAAAGTAATCTGAGAAATCCTCAATATTATTAAACCCCTTCACTTTACTTTCCTTATCTTCAATTACTTCTGTATCTGTAGATGTGTTAATCCTTAACATTTCCCCATCTTTTTCTGAAACAAGGTTTAACTTCCCAATAATAAAATCTTTATTAATATTTATTTGCTCAAACTGTTTAGAGTTATAGTTTTCCATACACTAGTAAAGCCTTACTTTTTGCTCTAATAATAGTTTCGTAATATTAGGAATATTTTTCAGCTCTTCTTCCACAAAAGACTCAACCTCCTTCTCGTTTGTAAAATCGTCAGGTAGAGTTATGCATGTCACCCAAGGATCTAGTAAATCTCTTCCACTCTGACTTATTAATGAAACCTCATTTGGTATATTAAACTTTTCGTATATTTTTCTACTAATTTCTGAAGCTGCAACATAGTAAACCTTACCAATATGATAAACAGGGTTCTTTCCACACGCTCCTTCCATGCTCATGAGCCTCATTGGGGTTATTAATCCATTTATACGGTTACCTCTTCCGACTAACCCTTCATCTCCGCTTTCTATTGAGGATCCCGTAGCTGTTAGATATAACTCAGTATTTTCGTAATTATCTCTTGTATTAATATGAATATCGAATGATTCAATACCTGCATTTTTGATAATATCTTCAATAAGAAGACGTGAAAAATCTATATTTTCTTTATATTCATCAATATTTTTTACAAAAGTTGAAATTTGAGGAATACACAAGGTTATGTCATATTTATCCTCGTAACGGAAGGCCATTACCTTAATATCTGAACCCACCCAAGGATTTTTACTTTTAAATTCAGATGAATTTAATTTCTCCTCAATATCTAATACTAATTTTTCTAGTTTACTATATGGAGCATAGCCAACCCCCAAAGATGTATCATTAGATACTAAATGCTTAAGTTCTTGTATATCATCTAAACTTCTTGGTTCAAACCAAAATTTTCTAGTACCTTTTTCAGAACCAGCCTCTTCAGTTTTACCGGGACTACTTTGATTACTAAGATTATAATGAAACTCTAAATCTGTTTCCGGATCAATCATTGGAAACTTTGAATGTAAAAATTCTTTAGCTGTAGATAAAAGTAATTCTTTTACTGGAATAATTATATCTCCAAATTTTGTTGAGGCTCTACCATTAATTAATACTCTTATAGGATTTATTAGCTTCCCTTCTCCAAAACGGACAGAAGAAGCTCCACCTAATAATCCAACTTTATCAAAATTATGGTGCAAAACCGCACCAAACTTTTTTAGAGTATAGTTTGAATAGTCAACAGAAAGCTGTTCTGCCAAAGCATCAGACAAGGTGTCAGGGTGCCCAGAACCTTTTCTTTCTACAAATTCGTATACTGGTGCAAATATTTCTTTTTTTGTTATATATATCATATTTATTTTCCTTCAATAAAATCTTCTACTTTAGTTCTTGCTACATCATCTCTATATTGAACTAGAGGTGATTTGAATGCATAAGCACTTATGGCTTCAAGATTCCCACTTATTCCTCTATCTAATGCTACTTTCATTGCGCGAATTACGTCAATCATAACTCCAGCACTATTAGGACTATCTTCAACGCTTAATTTCAAATCTATCTCATAAGGCACATCGCCAAACTGCTTACCTTTTATGTTTATATAACAGACCTTATTATCTTTCATATGAGGAATATAATCACTAGGACCAATCCTCACTGCGAAATTACTATCTGTTTTTGGAATAATTGATGTAACAGACTGAGTCTTTGATTTTCTCTTACTCACTATCCTCATTTCATCCTTCATGTTTAGGAAGTCAGTGTTCCCTCCTATATTTAATTGATAAGTACTATCAATAGTCTGTCCACGATCATATATTAATCTTGCGAGCATTCTGTGCAATATAGTTGCCCCTATTTGAGATTTAATATCATCTCCAGCACAAGGTAAACCTTTCTCTTTAAACTTTTTAATCCATTCCTTATCGGAGCAAATAAATTCTGGAATTGCATTTATAAAACCAACTCCAGCCTTAATTGCTTCATTTGCGTAAAATCTCGCGGCCTCTGCACTTCCTACTGGAAGGTAACAAATAAGCATATCTGCGCCACTTTTACTTAAAACATCAGCAACGTCGACTGGTTCTTGAGATTCATCGACTAATATGGCTTCTGACATGTGTTTAGCAACACCATCGAGTACTGGCCCCCTAGATACATTAATTCTTTTTTCTTCGACATCGGAGAAAACTTTTGTGCAATTGGGTTCAGTAAAAATTGCATTTGATAGATAGCAATTTACTTTTCTTGAATCCACATCAAAAGCAGCAACAAATTCAATATCTGATATTTTATAACCTGCAAACTCTTGATGTACTAAACCTGCTGGAGTATTGTTATTGTTAGAGTAGTAGGATACTCCTTGAACTAAAGAGCTCGCACAGTTACCTACTCCAACTAATGCAACTTTTATCTTTTTATCATGCATGATATTTATTTTAGGAATTAGAATTATTAAAAACCACTATTTACATGTCTATATTATATACTCTCATATATTTTGATTCCTGGAAAGAAAAAATTTTATAGATAGTCATATTATGGGTAAATATCTGAGAAATTGGCATTTATTGGCATTTGAACCCGACCCACAAACCTATTTTCTGTTTCAGAAACTATCCTCAAAAACCCTTACGCTGCCTTGAGCACTGGGTACCATACCCATGCCCTCCGCAGATGCAAACCGAAAAGTAAAGCTTTTCGGTTTTTGCATTCTGTGAGAGATGATAGGATTTGAAAAAGCAGCTTGCGAAGCCATAATTGAACGATAGTGAAATTATGTAAGGTGTGACGTAGTCAGGGTGATGAGATATTTTAAGAACTTGTTCGTAAAAATATCCAGAGCGGTGACCGAATCCTTCTCCGCATTAAGAAAAAAGTATCGGCGTTACCCGAATGCTTTTTTAATTTAAATTAAGTTATAATGAATTCATGCCACACAGAAACAAAATTCTTATTATGGAAAACGATGAATTCTTGCGAGAGATTATTGGTAACCTCTTGCATAAAAAGGGAGGATATATTTTAAATGCTTCTAATATTGAACAAGGGTTAAACGAAACATCAGGAAAAAGTATTACCACCGTAATATTAGGAACCTCGTGTTCAGAATTCAAAGGAAAAGAAAGCATTAACTATATCAAGAAAAAACTAGGAAATCAAAATACTCAATTTTTTATTATTAACCATCTCAACAAAGAAATCCCAGGAATCCCACAAGAAAGACAAATGAAAATTGAGAACCTTTCTATCCAAAAAATAGTAGATGTTATAGAAATATAGCGTTTTTATTTGCAATTAATCCATATATATATATAATATCTCTGAATCAAAACTAAAAATAAAAATGAGTATTAAAAACATATATTTATTTCTTATTACTATTGAAGTCTTTTTGTTATTAGCTCTTGTAAATGAACTATTTACTGAAAGACAAGATAAAATTTTACTAGTAATAGCAATTACTACAATAATAATGCTTATCACGAAAAATTTCATTTGGTATAAAAAGATAACCTTTAAAAGCAGAAACTTTTAAGGGTTTTTGTTTTAGAAAAAATGATACAATTAATCACATGAAAGAAATCTCTCTTAATTCCTCTATCGTTGGAAATTTGCGCACCATTGATTCACAAAAAAAAGCATTAAAGCGCCTGAATATAGAAACCGTTCGCGATTTGTTGTATCATTTCCCTACGCGATATTCTCATATGTCCGAGGTCACTACGGTTAACCAATCACACCATGATCAAAACGTAACCATCTATGGAATTATTAAAAATCCAAAAATTGGCAGAACCTATACCTCAAAAGTCCCCATAGCATCTGCAGAATTAATTGATATTAATAATGATACGATAAAAATCACCTGGTTCAATCAAGTCTTTATTGCAAAAAAATTACAAGACGGTCAAAGCGTAAAATTAATAGGTAAAATTATTGATGGTAAAAAAGGTAAAACCATGGCAAATCCTGAATTTGAAATCATCCAGTCAATGCCTATTGATTCGCATGATTCATTGTTCAAAAATGAGTCTACCGATGAAACAGAATTTGGTTATCCTATCTATAGGGAATCTCGAGGTATCACCAGCAAATGGATGTACCATACGATTATCAAAATAATGTCTTCAGGATTAATAGAAAACCTCGAGGATCCTTTACCTATTTACATACGACAAAAATATAATTTACCATCATTAGCCAGTGCTCTGGTGTGGATTCATTCACCTAAAAAACAATCCGATGCAGACGCTGCAAAAAAGCGCTTTGCTTTTGAAGAAATTTTCTTTATTCAATTACGCAATCAACAACGCCGCGTAAACCATCGTAAAATGCACGCCTATGATCTAGAGGTCGACAAGAATAAAACAAATATATTCATAGATTCATTTCCCTTTACACCAACCGATGCGCAATCTTCGGCTATTGAATCAATATTAAAAGACATGACCAGTGAACGACCTATGACGCGTCTATTAGAAGGAGATGTTGGTTCAGGTAAGACCTTTGTTGCAGCCGTATCAGCACACGCTGCTATTCAAAATAGACCCAAGAAAAAAAAAGCTCCAGTAAAAAAATCATTCCTCAAAGAAAAGGATCGTATTGCAGCAGAACCATTATTAGGAAAAAGTATCCTTGGCGCCCAAAAATTTGGACGTATGCAGGTTGCCTATATGGCACCAACAGAAGTTCTGGCAACACAATTATTCGAGAACTTTGTTGAATATTTTGCGAATACTGGTATTCAAATCGGATTAATGACCGGTGGTGGTTGTCGTAAATATCCATCAAAAAGCTCAAACGAATCATGGACCACTATTTCCAAACCTCAATTATTAAAATGGATTAAAAACGGTGAAATTCCTATTGTGATAGGTACGCATGCATTAATACAAAAAAAGGTAGAATTCCAAGACCTCGCATTAGTCATTATTGATGAACAACATAGATTTGGAACAAAACAACGTATGAATCTGACGAACAAAGACCATCGCCTGCCTCATTACCTATCAATGACCGCAACACCTATTCCGCGAACATTGGCATTAACTATCTATGGTGATTTGGACCTATCGGTAATCGATCAAATGCCCTCAGGACGAAAACCAGTCATCACACAGATTGTCCCACCATCACCAGAATCACGTGAGGCTGTCTATGCATCAATGCGTGAACGTCTAGACGAAGGACGGCAATGTTATGTTATTTGTCCGCGCATCAGTGAACCTGATCCCGACAAAGAAAAGGCTCTGCAATTAAAATCAGTCAAAGCCGAGGCAAAGCGATTGCAGGCGACAGAATTCAAAGATTACAGAGTTGATATCATGCATTCAAAAATGAAAAAAAATGAAAAAGAAGACGCCATGAATCGATTCTATAATCATGAAATAGACGTTTTGGTATCAACATCAGTCGTCGAGGTTGGCGTAAATGTTCCTAATGCAACTAGTATTATTATTGAGGGTGCCGAGCGATTCGGACTAGCGCAATTACACCAATTGCGTGGTCGTGTTATTCGATCGAACCATCAATCATATTGTTATCTTTTTGCCGATGCAAAAACAGATAAAACCATGGATAGAATGAAAGCCATCGTCCAAGCGAAAAACGGGTTCGAACTAGCAGAGATTGATTTATCTATGCGAGGTGCAGGAGACTTGGCTGGGGTCAAACAATGGGGTATGTCAGATCTGGCTATGGAAGCCATCAAAAATATCAAAATGGTTGAATTCGCCCGTAACGAAGCCAAAGAAATTATTGAGAATGACGAAGCATTAGAAAATTTCCCAGAATTAAAAACAATTATTGACGGCAAGAGTTATCAAATACATTTTGAGTAAATTAAAACAATCTAGAGAGATTGTTTTTTGCTTTGAAAAATTGAATAGATTGTATAAAATAACTAATAAATATATTTCTCCTATATTTTACGAACGGATATCATTATATTTTTTATTGTTACCAATAGTGATTCATTTATATTTCAGATTTATATATTAAAATCCTCGTATTTTTACGAGGATTTTTCTTTATCCAATTTTAATTAAAATAATACCAAAAACAATAGCAAAGATTATCATAAGTTTCTTCCACCCAAGCTTTTCCTTAAAGAAAATTGAACTCAACAATGCAACAATTACAACATATGCAGGATGCATAGTGAAGACTTGGGATAATTCACCTATTTTTAAGGCGCTAATAAGAAAATATCCACCGGCTAACAAGGGAATGGCAATAATTATTCCACTTTTTATTTCTTGTTTTTTACCCAGAGCAACAAGAAAATCTTTCTTGTAAAATAAATATCCAAAAATAAGTGAAAAAATTGTTGCACCAATATATTCAGGTAACATTACAGCAATAGGGTCACCGCTGAGATCAATAAGAATCTTTTGAATATATTTAACAAGAAATGAGGTAATAATAATCCCAAAGAAATAAAGTAATAATTCCCTATCAAAAGATATTTTTCCTTTCTTTTTATTAAGAAGGTATACAAAAGCCAGGATAATAATAATTCCAACTATTTTTAATAAAGAGACAGTGTCTGAAAGAAAAATAAAACCAACAGCGATAACAAAAATAGTACTAATAGCACTAGCAATAGGAAATACAACGCTGGCATACATCTTTTTAAGAGCACTCATATAAAAAAATATATTAAGGCTAAAAATAAGACCCCATAATAATCCAATCCATACAATTTTTTCAGTAATAAGGGATATTGAATGAGGAGAAAATAATACAATACCAAGAGTTACCAAGATTAGACTTGAAAAATTAACCCAAAAAGTTGAAGCAAACCTATTTTGATTTTGGAGTGCTGGGAACTTGAATAATGTATACGCAATACCCAAAGAAAATATTGATAAAATTGTATAGGTGAACCACATACATTAATACTAGTTTCTTTCTCTACATCTGACAAGCAATAAAATCAAAGGTATTGTATTCATATCAGAAAAACAACAATATAATCACATTGTTGTTTTTCTGTAGCCTCTATCCCAAGGACAATACTATTTATTCTTCTGTAATGAGACGTTCTTCTGATTCCTCTACTACCAAATCAGATTTACCGGCTTCTCGTTTTGCTTCTTCTCGTGTATCAACGACTTCATCAGTTTCATCAACAATTTCTCCAACCAATTGTTCCAATACATCTTCTAGGGTTACCAAACCGCTGGTTCCCTCAAATTCATCTTTAACAATAGCAATATGTTCGCGGCGTTCCAGAAACAATTGCAGCAAATCATCAACTCTAATATTTTCTGATACATATAATATATCTTGAATAAAAGACGAGATTGTTCGACTGTCTTCATCTTTTGCCAAGGCTATTAACAGATTTCGTCGAT
>Ga0307932_1000971_pt1 | contig 11727 bp, 8 predicted proteins | sample OrgLakmetageno48_FD_201843 | JGI IMG/M metagenome (GOLD analysis project Ga0307932, IMG submission 201843) | Saline water microbial communities from Organic Lake, Antarctica - #48 | ecosystem: Environmental > Aquatic > Non-marine Saline and Alkaline > Saline | place: Antarctica: Organic Lake...
CATTTTTTACTTTAAACATCCTGGAGAGTTTTAACATGACACATCCCTATAAAGGCGCCAAGATGGTGCTTGCTGGCGGCGATCCGATCGAAGAATTGAAGTTCGGTCGATCCAACCAACGCGCACTTGATTCAAAGACCGGCGAGTTTAACGCACACGACAAGAAAGACCTGATGCGTTCTATCACCAGCCTGATGGAATCTGTATCTTCCGGCCAAGTTGTCGAACAAGATACCACTATGACCGCACAAGATGCAACCGATGCGCGCCGTGAAGTTCTGGCCTCAGCATTGAATGATGCAACCGGTCAAGAATGGGCTGCCCTGGGTTCCGGTCTAGCTCGTCAGATCAGTGAAGAAGCCAGCCGTCAAGGTTTCTTGCGTCGTATCGCCCAAGGCCAGACCCTGCGCCAAGGCGAAGTACCGCGTGTACCTATGCCTTCACACGACAGCATTGCTATCGTAGCAACCTCTGCTTCATCTGTCGGTTACCAGACCATTCGCCAGCGTGTATTCACCCCGGACGAGTTCGAGATTCAGGCTAACGTACGCGTTGAAAACCTGGACATTGAACAAGTGAACGGCGACCTGTTGGAGCACGCCTACAATGACGGCCTGCAAGCCATGATGGTTGCTGAAGATCGCCTGTGGAAAGATGCTGCTGACAAGACTGTTGGTGTTGTTAACGATCTGGAATACATTGCCGGTGAACTGACTACCCGTAACCTGGGTAATCTGCGTCAATCCGTAGCTCGCTGGAACCTGCCGGTTAATACCGCGCTGATCTCTAACGACTACTGGGCAGACATTATCGGTTCCAGTGACTTTGCCGCATTCCTCGATCCCATCACCAAGTATGACTTGGCGCTGAACGGCCAGATCGGTACCCTGGTAGGTATGCAACTGTTGACTGACGCATTCCGTCAGCCCAACCAGAAAGTCATGGGCGCAGGCGAAATCTACATCGTTGCCAGCCCAGAAAATCACGCAGCATATTCAACTCGTGGTGGCATTCGTTCTACCCCGACTTCAGGCGCCAACGCTGGTAACAGCACACGCGGCTGGTTTATGACTGAGCCATTCAGCTTTGTTTTGGCCAACAGCCGTTCAGTAGCGAAAGGCAAGCGGGTATAAACTACTCGGTCAAGGGTTAGTCTACACGCTAGCCCTAGATTAATGTGATCGAAAGCGCTTACTGTCACGCCCGGGAGTGTAGCGTTTTCGTTCCTTAGACTGAGGAGATAACCCATGAATAAAGCGCGTGACCTTGTTGCTCTGGCTATCATGGCCTTTCAAAAGGGTGAGTATGATGCAGCCGCCAAGTTCTTTACGTCCGCTGTGGGTTCAGATGATCTTAGTCAATTCGTAGACGAAGTTACCAAAAACGTACCACGCGCTGCCCGAACAGGTAGTGTGCCGGAAACAGAAAACACTTTGTCCCCTTCAATCGCCAGCGGTAGAGAGCTATCTAGCATAGTAGACTACATGGAGAAACGATTCAGGGCAGAGAGTTCGATGTTGGATGAGGGTGACGAAGAGGTAGAAGTTCGCGCCTCTTACGATGACGACAAAGATTTCTTGGAAGCTATGGCAGGAGAAGACCGCTACTCGTTAGAGGATGACTCCGCGGACCCTGATAACCTTGAAGAGGAAGAAAACCTCGAAGAGGACAATGAGGAGTTTGACGCTGAGGTGACCGACACTGACCCTAAGGGAACAAAAGGCTCGGAGCTATCAATAACCGCTTCAGCTGGCCCTGTGCGAATCAAGTAACGGAATCCCCCTCAGGGTATCATCCCTCAGGGGGATTTTTTGTTTCCTCTACATAAGGAGAGCAACCGTGTCAGCAAAGGGGCAAGGCTTTGATTTATTGGCCTCCGTTAAGAATGTGCAAACTCCTTTATTCCTTTCTCTGATTGGTTTTAGAAAGAGTATAGCGCGCCACCTAGGATTAAAGGCGTTGCCGTTTATCATGCACGATAACACCAAGGCAGTTATTCGAAGAGAGCAGGACGCAGAGTTTCCCTACGGCTACTTTCGTCTAAACTCGTTTGAGATAGTCCGAGATGCACAAGCAAACAAAATCCTGAAACGTCATGGCTCAACCATTACGTTAGATCAGGTAACGAATGCTACAATATCGAAAGGTTACTTATTTCCATGCAACCTATCGGTAGAACTACACTTCATGCACAACGAACCGCATGAAGTTCTGAATCTGATTGAGAAGTGCGCCATACTCGGAGCAGTAGACGGCTTCTCGTTCACTGTTAGTATGCCGGGAGCTTCTGATTGGGTTGTAGGCGTTATTATGGAAGAAGGGCCCGTAGAGGTTCCGCAGGTGGAATTGGAGAGCGGGTCCGATGCGGCCGCTTTTGATATTACTCTCCGATTCACGCTGAAGACCCGAGCAGGCGTAGTCAAGAGCGTCCCGAAGATAAACAACGAGGGTACCGTTACGCGCAATATGGACGTACAGGGTGCCGAGGTCGAAAATTTCGATACGAGAGGCAGAAAATGAGTAAATTTCGATCTGCACACCGGACGGTTGTAACAGAGATAAAGGCGTTTATAGTAGACACCGCTTCCAGATCGGGCGTGTTTCGGCAGAGTGTAAGCTCCCGCGTACCCGATGATGCGGCACTGAAAACGCAAGATATAAACGTGAGTAAGACGCGGCACTTTGACCTGGCGGAAGTGCGCGGAGCATTGGGCATTCTCACTCCGGAGCCTGTGCGTATTGCCATCACACAGTTGCGTGACATCGAATCGCAAGAACCGTCCGTTCCAGAGCCTCCTATATACACTCTGGCTGTTCTCCAACTGGACCCTACGCTTCTGGCAGGCAACGCTCTGAATATCACGCTGATAGACCCAGATATTGCTCAAGTGGTTGAGGAAGCTGAAGTTACCGTATATAACGAGGATACGGGCGAGACTAATACGGCACTGCTGTCACGCGTCGATGTACAAACCTTTGTAGGTAAGATCAATACCACCAAATCCGCGCAGAAAGGCAATGACTTCAACGGCACCACTAACGTAGAACATAACCAAACGTTGCGCGTTATCTATAAGGATCGTTTGAATCCTTTTGCTAACGACGTAGACGTGGTTGCCACCGTGCGGGCTAACTCGCCTTTTGTAGACTCCGTAATAACGTCTTTGCCCTTCGTATTTCCTGATCGCAGTATTCCCGTCTTGATAGAGGATGCAGATATAGCCGGTCAAGGTGTTGCACATGCTACAGCTACGAACATGCGCACGGGCGAAGTGGAGACAATAGCACTACACGAAAGCGCACCCGGAATCTTTATGGGGCAGCTACCTACGCGCACGGAGTTTTCACCCCGTTCAGAAGACGCTATTATGGACGTTGTTCGCGACGATCAAATTGGGATTGCATTCAATGAGCCTAGCAGTGTAACAAGTCCTACCGTCGCGCACTTTCTATCCATACGTGCAGCACATCCAATTGATGGCGTACTATTTGGTCCAGAAATCGCGCAACCGGATGCTTCCATAACATTGGAGCTAGAAGACTACAACTTAGCCGGAACTGAAACAATCACTGTACCAATTTCCAACCCGCGCACAGGCAAGTACGTGCTGGTTCAATTTACCGAGAACGTACCTAACACCGGACAGTTCACGGGCATTTTAACGCTGGTTAGCTCCGCGTCTGATGCGCCTGTTGGACAACTCGCTGTTTTGGAAAACGACACGGTACAAGCTGTCTATATAGATAACAACTCAACTTCGGGTTCTATACGTCGAGTAGAGCACAACATCCAGATAGGTGCAGCACAGGTATCGCCTGCACCTACGGTTGCCAATGCACAGATAGAAGGGCCTAATACTGCGCAAGTTAACAGTACGGTTGAAATGCTAGTAGATGGACTGTTCTTTTTGAACGGACAATTCCCAGGTACGATTAGAATTTACGGCCTAAACGACGATCTAACCAGATGCTCTGTGCTACACGTTTGATAATTTAAGTCGTAAAGGTTAAACAAACAGGAGATGCAGAAATGCCAATAAACAGCGGTAACAGCACTAGCGCAGGAGTATACGTCGGCGAACGTGATAATAGCATCCGCGCAACTGCAATCTCAACATCGGTGGGTGCTATTGTTGGTCCCTCACATCGAGGACCAGTAGGCGTTCCCACTCTTGTTGTGGACGAAGATGAATTTATTTCCATGTTCGGTGATTCTGACGAAGCACTGACGTACATGCACTATTGCGCCCGAGCGTTTCTTCAGGAGAGCAGCCGTCTATACGTTCTGCGTACCGCAGAGAACGCCAAGTTCGGCGGCATAAAGGTGTCAACTGTCGATAGCTTCAGTCAGGTACAAAACTTGGCAGCAGGCTTTGATGACCCCCAGGACGTTATCTTTGGACTGCAGGATATTCTTTACGTCCTGGCATCCAATCCCGGCAATTGGAATAATGATCTGCGTGTCCTTCTTTATCCAGACACCGACGATGTTTCAGAAGAAGGGTTTGTGTTAAACGTGTTCGAAGGTGTATCACAGATTCCGGTAGAAGTTTATCGTGGCACCTTGCACGAGAAGGTAGATGGGTACGGCCGTCAGCTTGCTATTGAAACGCAAGTATCTGAAAATACCCGCTCGCGCATTCAGGTAATGGTCAATCACGATCATCCGCTGCGTATGGTAAAAGATTCCACTGCTCTGATAAACTCTGTAACAGTTGGCGAAGTGACGATGGGTTCCAGCGGCGATGCCGTAAACCAGTCGCACATCATTAACGGCTGGAATGAGTTCGAAGATAAAGAGCAGGTAGCAATAAACATCCTCATAAATGGCGGATATACCGATCCTAGCGTTCAATTGCGCATGATTGAAATTGCCGAAGACCGGGATGACTGCTTCGCCATACTTGACTTACCTAGCGATAAGCAGTTAACTCAAGATGCTGTGAACTACCGTCGCAATGTGTTGAATGCCAACTCCAGTTATGCTGCCATTTATGGGCCTGATCTTCTGGTGCGCGATACTCGTGAAGCCCGTAATCTGTTTGTGCCACCGAGCGGCCATATTGCTGGTGTATTCGCACGTACCGACCGCGTGTCTGCTACTTGGTTTGCACCTGCAGGTGTCAACCGCGGTCAGCTAAACGTGAATGGTGTTCGTCACGTATACAAGCAAGGTCATCGGGACGTGTTTGCCGAAAATCAGATCAACCCGATTCGCTTTATGAGCGGTCAGGGCATTGTTGTATGGGGTGCTGATACACTGCAATCCATTGCCAGTGCATTGTCTAACGTAAACGTCCGTCGCCTGTTGATCCTGTTGAAGAACAGCATTGCCGATGTGGCTCTAAGCGGAGTGTACGAGCCGAACGATAGCTTCCTGCGTATCTCGCTCCGCGCTATCGCTGAAGACTTGCTGAGTCCTATTATGCGAGGCCGCGGTCTTTACGGATTCAAAGTAATCTGCGATGAGCGTAACAACACACCAGAAACCATGGCCAACGGCGATGTTATACTGGACGTTTACGTAGACCCGGTTATTCCGGCGAAGCGTATTCACCTTAACGCGATCATTCCTAAGACGGGACAGATCAAGTTTGCGCAAGAACTTATGGGCGCTGCTTAAACCACCACGAGGTAATTTTTATGCCTAAGCCTACACTAGAGAACGTCCTAGACGTTCAAGACCCGATGCTGTCCGACAACTTTGAAATGACTTTTTCGAGTGTGCCTGGCGGACAAGACGGTGCCAACCGAAAGCTTACGGTTCAATGTAAAACTGCCATCAAGCCCGGTACCACGCTGACGGAAGTTGAAGTTGAATTGTTTGGCCACAAAGTAATGCACGCGGCCAAGCGCGAGTACAGCCACGATATGTCCATTGAGTTTGTAGAAGATAGCAATGGTTCAATCACGGCAGCACTAGAAGGTTGGATGGAATACGCGCGGGAGACTGCAACTCAGCACGGTAAGTTCAAGAAAGAGTATGCAGTCAACGCTGTATTCCTAGTATTCGATCAGACCGGCAAAACCACAATGGAATATAAGATTGTGAATTGCTGGCCCAGCAGTGTCGAAGACCTTTCCTTCGACGGTTCCGGCGGCACAGCATTGCCTGCGAGCGCCACATTTAAGTTCGACCATGTCGAGCGTATAAGGTAGGCAGTAACATAGCTCACCAAGGCTAACTCGCTGCAAAGATACGACTCCTAACCCCGTTGGGGGTCGTATTTCTGTTTAGGTCGTAATAAAATCTGTAAATATATGGTGATGCACATGGCAGCAAATACGAATCTGTCTATCTTACAAAGTCGAATGGACGCGAGCCTCGATCCATTGCTGGACTTTCGATGGGTGTGTACTAAATTGCCCCTCGGACACGATGTAACCTACGTCGAAGAAGTAGACCTGCCGTTCCCTGAGCTGAGTCCTAAAGAAGGGCTGTTCGGCGCGGGCACCTACACTTACTATCCAGCTTTTGAGGATATGAGCGCGTTTGATATAACCTTCTATGAAGACAGCAAACTAAACACCAGTAAATGGCTGAGTGAGTGGACAGGCAAGATTCGCAGACGCTCCGATGGTGCCTACTTTCTGCCTGATAACTACAAGTTTGATATTACGGTAGACTTGCTAGATACCACAGGCGCCGTGGTGGGAACTGCCGTATTGAAAGGAGTTTGGCCTACGTCGCGAGGCAACTGGGCACTAACGTATAGCGGAGGAGATAGACTGAAGGTACAACAAAACTTCTCCTGTGATGATATGGAATTTGACATCAAATAAACACTAGCTAACTTAAGGAATACATAATGACTGAATTTAACGCAAGCAACCTACCAAGCAAGACCGTACCTTATCAAGTAAAGTCCTTCGAAATGAAACCGTTTCGTGTGGCCCAGATCATGCAACTATCCCGCGCGGTTGCTCTGCAATCCATTCAGCCTGCTGTTGATGCGCTGGACGGAGTTATGGAGTTTGACGCCAACCTATTGACCGACGGGGATTTCTATTACCTGTTGGCGCACCAACGCATCCACGCGTATGCCCATAGCCCATTACAGGCCACCTGGACCTGTAGCGGCCTTGTATTCGCAGAGAAAGAAGGATTAAAGCGCAACTTCACTAAGCAACAACTGGCTGATCTTGTAGAAGAGTACGACACTGTACCGGATACGGAAAAGCACTTGCTAACCGATCCGAGCGAATTAATTGTAACGTCCAAACTATGTGGACACGAAAATCAATTTGATATTACCATGGAAATGCTCAACACTGTATTCCTTGATCCTGAATTGAAGTTGGCTCCGGGCCTTGACTTCCCAAGGGTTAGTACGCTCGGCGAAAGCCAGAATCGTCGTGATAATCCCGAGCAACAAAACATTGTGCAGGCTGCGCGTTGGGTATCAGAAGGCAAAACGATTGACGATAAGATAGCAGTTTTGGAAGCTCAGCCCGATCTGGTTATGTTCGAACAAGCCCTTCGGGCCAATGCTACAATACGCCACGGACTCAGCCGCATAGTTACAGTACATTGCGCAGCATGTGGTGAACCTGCTAACCATTCGTTTGACGTGCGCCCAGAAACGTTCTTCGACGTATAAGCCTGGAGATTGTGATGCCTGATAAGTTCGGTGTACCTCAAGAAATTTATAATGATCACCGGTACGTGGACATTGGCGATCTTCCTACAGGCTTTGGCCCGTACATAGAGCATAATCTGTTCAAGCTTTATATGCGCCCACTGTGCGTCCGCGAATTGTCCTTGCTTCACATGGGCTCAACTATAGGGCCTACAGGCGTACAGCACATCATACGTGCTGTCGATATGGCAATATCTTGCGATGTTAATCTGCTGACGGAAGGCGACTTTGAATACGTGATGGCATGGCTACGCATGTATTCATATCCGAAAGCGCCTTCTCTCGTGCGTTGGGAATGCCGCCGCGTTAACGTAGTGGAGAAAGTGGGCCGTGCTTTTTATGAAGGCCCTGACATTGATACTATTACGCACCGCGAAATGGAACTGCGCGGCCTAACGCTAGAAACGTGCGACGCAGAAAACAACGAGATAGTCCACAACGCCAAGACAGAGATACATAACTTGGACGATAGCGATCTTGTTATGGAATACTCTGATCTGGACTTTCCTCGTATTGGAACTTTGGCCGAGCTTCACCTGTTAATAGATGAGAAGCCTGATCTTGAACACCACGCACGTTTGGCAAGATGGATAAAAGCTGGCGATACTCTGAAAGAGAAAATGGAGATATTCGCAGACGCCGAAACATTAGAGCAGTACATTAGAATAAAAGAATGTATGAAACGTTATTACCACGGCGTGTCGGAGACTTTAAAACTCCGGTGTCGCACCTGCGGCAATAAAGTAACACACGAAGCCCGACCCGATCCTATGACGTTCTTCGCCGACAATTCAGAAAAGGATATTCTGGACATACAGTATTCATTGTTAGCTGAGTTGAAGCTGCAACCCAATGATGAAATGCCGGCCAAGACATTACTGTACCACCATTCCTGTCTAGCCAAGGATAAGCAGGCTGAGGAAGAGCGCGCCCGAATGCGCAAAGCTGTTAGGGGAAGTTAATCATGGACAGAATAGCAAACGATATGCGTGATATGGCTAAGTCCTACGGCTCTTCTGCCTCCGGTGAGCCTATGATGCAGGACGATGCGCCGCAAGATACGCAGAGCAGTAGGAACCAGGACGGAGAAGAAGGCAACGCTCGTGATATGCTGAAGCAGCAGGACGCGGCAAATGATCCATCTGAAGACTCTCCTGCAAAGCCTGAAGAAGGCAAAGATGCTGATTTTAATTCCAGCGTCATGGACAATAAACAACTAGGACAAACTATACACGGCGCATTCCAAAGCGACGATGAGAAAGATGGTCGACGCCACGATGAAATGATGGCATCGCAGAGTAAGCAGACCGGCCTGTTATCAGGCACTCAAGGTTCTGTTAGCAACATGTTTAGCATGATGTACGACAAAGAACATGGCCCAGACGTTAGTCCATACCAACGTAAACAAGATGATATGGGCAAAAGCGTTGCTGCTCTTGCTACCCAACAAGCGCAAGAACACGAAGAGTTAATGCGCGAACTGCAAAAGATGCGCTACGCCATGATGAACGCGGGCGGAATGGGAGGAATGGGAGGCATGTTTGGGGGCGGCGGCGGTAGATCAGGCCGACCCCCCGGCCCTCGACCACAGAGCAGATGGGCTAGAATAAAGGGAGCAGTAAGAGGAGCGTTTAGCGGTCCAGGTGGGGCCAAGAAGAAGCTGGCTTTAGCCGTAGTAGCGGGCGGCGGTGCGTTATGGGCAGGCAGTAAAATGATGGGCGATTCACCCGGCGAAGCAAAGCGACCGGAAGGTGAGTGGGACGGCCTTGGCAGTATAAGCGAATCAAACGAGTCGAACAACGGTGTTAACACGATTAGCTCGGGCAGGGGCGATAACGGGGGCGTCAGCTACGGCGCACATCAACTGGCCACTAATACAGGCAGTATGTCGAAGTTCCTTGCATCCGACGAAGGTGCAGCTTTTGCGCCTGCATTCGATGGCATGTCTCCTGGTACGGAAGAGTTCAACGCACGTTACGCCGAAGTGGCCGATGATTACGAAGTCGAGTTCGCACAGGCGCAGTCTAATTATATAAAGCGCACACACTACGAGCCGATGGTTGAGAATGTTTCAGCGGCTACAGGTGTAGACTTGTCTAAGCGCGGACCTGCTGTCCAAGAAATGTTGTACAGTACAGGTGTACAATACGGGCCAGAAACAGGTGTCGTTACTGCGGCATTGAAGGGCCGCGATATTGGTTCAATGTCAGACGCCCAAATAGTAAGTACCGTCCAAGCATACAAAGGACAGACAACAGGCCAGTACTTCAAATCTTCTAGCGCCGAAGTTCAAGACTCCGTAAGGGCGCGAGCCGGCCGAGAGCAGGAACAGCTTCTAGCACTAGACAGTCAACATAAGAACGGCTTACTTGCTCAGTCTAAGTCCAATCCTCTTCAGGAATTGCAGGGCGACGTACCTAGCTCACTGATCAGTACAAGCACAGTTGCAGGTGCTGCGGTGATGGGCGCAGGTGCGCTAACAATGGCTAGAGGAACAGGTTCTCCTCCTACGCCAGACGCACCGCCCCGACCGCCTGCTCGACCGCCTGCTACTATTACAGGTGCCGACGGCAGATCAACAACAGCGCGTAACAGGCTTGCCGAAATAAACGAACGCAGGCGAGCCGCTAGGGCCGCGGCAGTACCTCCGGCTGGACCGCCTGCAAAGCCTGGCATGTTACGCAGAGCAGGCGGTAAGTTACTACCGGGTATCGGTCTTGGTTTGACTGCTATGGAAGTGTATAGCATAGTCAACAACGAGGAAATGTCTGGTGGAGAGAAAGCAGGGGCAGTTACAGATGTAGCTGGCGGACTTGGTGGAGCATGGGCAGGCGCGGCAGCGGGCGCTGCAATAGGGTCAGTTGTTCCTATAGTAGGTACAACTATAGGCGGCCTTATCGGGGGCGTAGGAGGCTACCTAGCTGGCGAGAGTGCGACTAAGAGCGCTAGAGAGTGGGTAGGCGGACTGTTTGGTGATGACGAGGCTGAAGTAGAAAGCATAGAGCAGGATAAGACCCGTGCTACAGGTTCCGCACAAGAATTGATGGATGATCCCGAAGTAACTGGCACCAAAAAGAAAATACTGGAAGCGCGCAAGAAAGCCGACGCTATGCGCGAACGTGCGCAGGAAGCTAATCCCGATTATACGTCACCTTTTCTAACGCAGATAGATGATCCTTCCGTAAGCCAAGTTAAACCTGGCAGCATAAAGGGTTCTGAACAAGACCCTAAGAAGACTGCGGACAGCCTCGATAATCTGACGGGTGCGCTTGCATCTGTTCCAGTTCTTGCCGGTGTTGTAGGCGCAGCCAAACAGTCGGCCAATGATTCCGCAGGCTCAGAATCTGGTCCTGCATCGTTCGGCGTTATGAAGTCTGTCGCTCTCGCAGCATTACCCGTTGTTGGTGCTATACAGAGCGCGACTTCCGCAATGTCATCTTGGTTCGGAGGCGGTCCAGAAGAATCTGCCGTTAAAGAAACAGAGAAGATGAAAGCAGCAAACGCTCAGGAGCTATTCGATAACGAATTGGTTCCGGCTATGAAAGACGGAGCGAGCAAGAAGCCAACAACGGGCGAAGTAGAGTCCAAGACACAAACTCAGATAAAGGCAGCTAAGGCTACGATTGATAAAGGTAAGACTGCGGCAAACGATGAGAGAAAGAAAAATGAGGATAAAGAGGGGGATGGTCTAGGCATAGTAATGAAGACGCTTCTTACCACGCTTGTTGGAGAAGACTTGGTAAATGTTATGGAGTCCGGTGGTCCGGCCAATCAGGTCCCTGAAGCTGTACGTGCTAGAATGCAGCGCTCGACTAGCACAGGTGAGGACGATAATTCAGGTTCGCCTAGATCATACGCAGACTATTCTAGTCCTCGCGTTATATCACAACCAAAAGCTGTAAACAGTAACAAGAAAGACGACTCCAATATATCCAATATTAGTCAGAATAAAGGCACGTCTTCTGTCTCCAACGTGACGACAAAGGCCGTCAGCGAAACCGAGACCACACGTTCGCAGCACGACAGCGTACAAAAAGTTCTGATGTTGGACCCGACGATTAAGAAAAGCAAGCACAAGAACCCAGAA
>Ga0307932_1000974_pt1 | contig 11663 bp, 12 predicted proteins | sample OrgLakmetageno48_FD_201843 | JGI IMG/M metagenome (GOLD analysis project Ga0307932, IMG submission 201843) | Saline water microbial communities from Organic Lake, Antarctica - #48 | ecosystem: Environmental > Aquatic > Non-marine Saline and Alkaline > Saline | place: Antarctica: Organic Lake...
GGCTTGGCTTAGACCCTAACCGCGTTTTTGCTAACGGCTTGCGTTTAACCGGTAACGGCGACGTTCTTGGGGTCGATGAAAGCAGCTTACTTTGGACCAATCAAGGTAAAACAAAGGTCATAAATCATCTTAAAGACGCACAAAAAATCAAAGGCTTAACGGTTCTAGTCGGTGATGGAAGTAATGACCTAGCGGCTTTTGCCAGTGGGGCGGTTGATCATTTTGTTGGCTTTGGCGGTAACGTAGAACGCGCCAAAGTAAAAGCCGAAGCGCCTCATTATGCACATACCACAGAAGATATTATTTCATTTTTAAAAAAGCTTTAATGGCCTTAGAGACCATTCAAGATCGATCTAATCGTTCCGCCGAGGCAGAAGTTTTTTACCCTGAAAACGAGGCTGATTTAGTGGCTTTACTAAAAAGATTTAACACTAGTAAAACGCCCGTGTCCATTGCAGCCAGCAAAACGACCTTAACGGGCAGCTGTGTGCCCGAATCAGGAGTCGTTGTAAACGTAATGCAACTAGACCCATTACCAGAAAAAAAATCATTAGAACCAAACCAAAGACTTTTTCAACCAGCCATTACCATTGATGCCTTAGATATTTTGCTGGGCAAAGATAACAAAGTGTATTTACCAACACCAGGCTATAAAAAATGCAGTCTTGGCGGCAACGTGGCTACGAACGCTTCGGGGCCGAGAACCTTTAGCTTTGGTTCTACTAGAGACCACGTTTGGTTTTTGCGAGTCGTATTAATGGAGGGTGAAATTTTAGAAATAAACCGAGGTGATATTATCTCTGAAGGAGAAGATTTCATGGTTCACAGCTTAGGAGGCAAAACGTATGAAATTCCCTATCCGAATTATCTTTGGGCACCGATTAAAAATGCAACGGGTTTATACGCTGCCAAATCACTCGATTTAATAGATTTGTTTATTGGCAGTGAAGGAATTTTGGGGGTTATTACTCAGGTGGGCATTAATACTCATCAATTTGCGCAGTCGGTTAAAACCGAAGCTTATTTTTTTGAAAGTGAAAATGAGGCTTTAGCCTGTGCTGCCGCGGCCCGGGAATATGGTTTTGATAGCAAGACTAATACGGGCTTTATCGCCATTGAATTTATGGACGGGGGAGCGTTACAGCTGACTAAAAATAAACACTATGAAAATTATGAAGCCGCTTTAGAGATTGAATATTTTGTGAACGATCAAGCTTTAATTTTATTTTGGCAGTCGCTGCAAAATAAGTACACCATGCCAGAAAAATTAGTCGGGCCAGCTGTGGCCGAATTTAGGTATTCAATTCCGCTTAATCTTTCTAATTTGTTAAGAAAATATAACACGGTTAAAGTGGCCAGTGATTTTAGTGTGCCAAGCCAAAAATTTGCCGCCATGTGGGACACTTACAAAGTCGCTCGGCAAAAATTTGAGACCTTGAGTCAGGACGAGAATATTACAACGGCTATTTGGGGGCATATTGGGGACTGTCATGTACACTGTAATTTCATACCTCAATCAACCGAGCAACAAGCTTTAGCTAAAGCACTTTATCTCGACTTAGCGCAAGCGTGTGTACAGTTAGGGGGCGTGGTTTCGGCTGAGCATGGCGTTGGTAAAAAAAAGTTTGTAAATGGTCAAACCCTCTTAGAACTACAAAACCCAGATATGATTCCTGTGATACAAAAAATTAAAGCCGCGCTTGATCCATTGTTTTTATTGAATGTTGGAAATATGGTCTCAAGGCCATCGGGTAAAGGGCGAAAAGAAGTTTAGAAATCGTGACGAGTCGCTTTATTTATTTCACTTAATATTAAAAATATGAACCCATCACTTCCAAAACAACATATCAAAATTTTATTATTAGAAGGCGTTCACCAAAACGCGGTTGATTATTTTAAGTCTCAAGGTTATACCAACATAGAATATCTTAAAACGGCATTGCCGGAAGTAGAACTGGTAGAAAAAATTAAAGACGTACATTTTTTAGGCATTCGGTCACGCACCCAGTTAAACGAAAAAGTTTTAGGCGCGGCCAAAAAATTAGTGGCAGCGGGGTGTTTTTGTATTGGCACCAATCAGGTAGATTTAGAGGCGGCGCGAGAACGCGCGATTCCCATTTTTAACGCGCCTTTTGCTAATACTCGGAGTGTGGCAGAGTTGACCATTGCTTCTAGCATACACTTAATGCGCGGCACGTTTGCTAAAAGTGCGGCGGCGCATCGCGGCGAATGGTTAAAAACAGCGGAAAATTCGTATGAAGTGCGGGGTAAAAAACTGGGGATTGTGGGGTACGGAAACATTGGTTCGCAGTTGTCGGTTTTGGCTTCTGGTCTGGGGATGCATGTTTATTTTTACGACACCGAAAATAAATTAGCTCACGGAAACGCGCAATCGGTCAATAGCTTGAAAGAGTTATTAGAGATTTCTGACGTGGTAACTTTGCATGTACCAGAAACACCAGAAACAAAGAATATGATTAACGCCGAAACCCTGAGTTACATGAAACCGGGCAGCCACATCATTAATTACGCCCGTGGCACGGTGATTGATATTGAAGCTTTAGCAGACGCCTTAAAGTCGGGTCATATTCATGGGGCCGCGTTAGATGTTTTTCCGTTAGAGCCAAAAGGAAAAGATGAGGAATTTATTTCACCTATCCGTGGCCTAGACAACGTAATTATAACCCCACACGTGGGGGGGAGTACCCAAGAAGCCCAAGCTAATATTGGGGTAGAAGTAGCGGAAAAATTGGTGAAGTATTCCGACAATGGTTCCACCGCCTCTGCGGTTAATTTTCCGGAAGTGGCGTTGCCAAATTATACCGATGCACACCGAATTATGAATATTCACCACAACCAGCCCGGCATGATTTCAGCGATTAATGAAATATTTTCTAAGGGCGGTGCTAACGTACTAGGACAGTTTTTGCAGACCAGTGGCGACATTGGTTACGTGGTCATTGATATTGATGCAGACCATGATCCGGCTGAATTTAAAGCAAAATTAAAACAACTAGAGGGCTCTATTAGAACTAGAATTTTACACTAAAACTATGATTCCGTTTAAAACCACTTTCAATCCTGGACCTTCACAGATATCGGAGACCACTAAAGCCGATATTCAAGCAGCGGTGGATTTGCGATTACTAGAAATTTCTCATAGAAGTGCTGATTTTTCGGCTATTTCTACGGAGTGCCTTACCGAGCTTAAAAAGCTTTTGGGCGTTCCCGATGATTATCGGGTGTTTTATTTAGATTCAGCGAGTCAGGCGTGGCACTCAATTATATGCAATGTTGTAGCAGAAAATAGTTTTCATTTCGTGAATGGGGCTTTTTCGGAAAAATTTGCGGAAGCGTCGCAACTACTCGGCAAAAATGTGCAAAAGATGTTAGTAGATTGGGGAAAACAGCAAAATTTTAACGAAGTTACGGGCTTAAACGACACTGAATTAATAACCGTTTGCGCCAACGAAACTAGTACGGGGGTGCAACTTTCAACGCGTGATTTGCAACAACTGAGAGAAAAAGCGCAAAATGCCCTTCTGGCAGTAGACATAACCTCTTGCGCTGGTGTGGTGGACTTCTCTATTCAAGCCGCTGATTTATGGTATTTTTCTGTGCAAAAATGTTTTGGCTTGCCCCCAGGACTAGGCGTAATAATAGTCTCTCCGGCGGCTTATGAAAGGTCGTTGCAATTATCGAGTCGTAAAAAAAATATAGCGGGAATATGGCAATGGGAAAAGTTAGAAAAATCAATGGTTGAAAAAAATCACCAGACGCCCCAAACCCCGAATATTCTTAATATTTATTTACTAGCAAAACAATGTGCCCGCTGGAATGAGGCAGGAGGCTTAGAAAAATTAGTAGCCGATACGGAGACCAAAATGAAACTTTTGGCAGCCTGGGTAGCGCATCACCCCGATTTAGATTTCTATGTTGAAAATGCAGCCGACCGATCAAGTACGGTTTTAACCATTGAAGCCGCACCAGCCGTAGTCGTTGAAATGAAAGCCAAAGCTTTAGCCGCGGGCTTGGTGCTGGGCTCAGGTTATGGTAAAACCAAGGCAAATGTGTTTAGAATCGCTAATTTTCCAGCGATAAGCACGACAGAAATTAAAACTTTGATTCAAATACTATCATGAAAATAACAATGCTAATGGCGATTACCTTAGATGGTAAAATTGCGCAATCCAGCGATCATTTCCCAGATTGGACGGGCAAAGCGGATAAAAAGTTCTTCAGGCAACAAACCAAGGCGGCGGGGTGCCTAATTATGGGATCGACTACCTATGATACGATTGGGCGGCCGCTCCCGGGGCGTAAAAATATGATCATGACACGACGTCCAGAAGAGCGAAAGAATGAACACGATCTTTCAGAACTCGAATTTACGAAAGCGTCTCCACCAGATATTGTGGCCCAGCTTGAGGGAGAAGGATTTAAACACGCAATTTTAGGCGGTGGCGCGCAAATTAACACTTTGTGGGGCGAGGCAAATCTTATCGATGAAATAGTCCTAACGATTTCATCGCTTATTTTTGGACAGGGCATCGGCTTGTTTAATAAAGCCTTGGATTTAAAACTCGAGTTAGTAGAAGTAACGACTTTAGATGACAATTTAGTGTGTGTGCGTTATAAAGTGTTAAAGTAAAACGTTCGCATGATTCTGACTCGACACGAAATACGATCTCACATCGAAGCTGGTTCGCTAAGTTTTGAGCCTGAACTGGATGAGTTTCAAAACCAACCCCACGCCGTTGATTTGCGTCTAGGAACCGTTTTTTATCTACCAAAGATTTGGCGGATGACAAAAGGTGGACGTGAAATTGTAGCGGTGGATGTCACTGAAACAGCGGGCGATAACTACGAAAAAATTGAATTAAAACCGGGGCAGTATTTTGATCTAGCCCCGGGCGAATCTATTATTGCCTCTACCCTTGAAAAAATTTGTCTAGAGGCGCCAGATTTAATGGGTATTTTATATCCGCGTAGCTCTATTAACCGACGCGGCTTATCGGTTGATTTAACCGGCATCATCGACACTTTTTATTGTGGTAATTTGATGATTCCTATTTTGAACAAAACGTCTTCTCAGGTGATACGAATTTACCCTGGTGAAAGAATATGTCAGGTAGTTTTTCATAAATTAACCCAGTCGCTTACCCGCGAAGAGGCCTTAGTGCATGGTAAAGTGGCGGCTAAGTATAGTGATAGTGATGGGCACAATTTGGTCTCTAAAAAAGATGATCAAGAAGAGATTGATCTTATAAAATCGGGTAACCTAAAAGGGCTTAAAAAACACCAGTATTAATCGTCTTTTAGGCTTAAGTTCAAGACTTAGTCAACGCTGAATCATTGCCTATTACTGTGGGTTAGCCGATACTGAGCGTATGTTTTGGGATGTTTTTACACATGAATATTTTTGGCTCAGCTTTTTGCCCATTTCTTTTTTAGGGGCGGGGTTTTGGTTATTATTTTTTGAACGCGTGCGAGAACAAAAAGATCCCATTGGGCATTTGTTTTTGGCTATGGGCGCCGGTTTTTTGGCGACCGTGGCCTATTCATTTTTTGGGACTGTCTTCAATCTTGAAAATGTTTTAGTGCAAGTTTGGTGGGAGGAGTGGTTTAAAGTTATGGCAGCGGTAGTAGCGATGGAAATGTTCAATAAACGCTTTAAAACCGTGGCGGGTGGGGTGGTGTACGGGTTTGCCGTGGGGCTAGGATTTGCCATGGCTGAGAATTTAGTTTACTTGACTCGAGTACACGAAGTAATGGAATTTAGCCCTGATTTTTGGCTTGTCTGGCAGGGACGTTTTTGGAGTTCCACTATTTTACACGGGGTTACTACGGCCGTATTTGGTTTATTTTATGCTTCAGCCTATTTATCGCGCACCGTGAATAAGCGGGAGCACGAATCACCCTTAACCGTTTTTTTTAAGGCTCTTAGCCTGCAACAGATTTTGCAAGTGATTAGCTTACACGTCACCAGAGAGCACTTATTATTGAAGCATCATAAAAGTTATGAAGGCCATTCTGCCAGAGCGGTTGTACTTGAAGGATTACTGTTGGCCGTTGTGATTCATCTAGTATTTAATTTAGTGCTTGAGTGGTCTAAGCCAGAATTTGCTTTTCTTATTGCCTTACTGGCTATGTGGTTTTTGCGCCGAAAGGTCGATCAGGTTTCACATCCACAAAACTTTGATCCGCCCAGTGTTTAAAAAACCCCAGTGCGGAGACTGAGGTTTTTAATAGGATTTTAAATTATAGAAGCTTATACACCGCCTTGTTCATAAAAGGTTTCGGCTTGGTCCCAATTTACACAGTTCCAAAAGGCGTTTATGTAGTCAGGTCGTTTGTTTTGGTAATTTAAGTAATAGGCATGTTCCCAGACATCTAATCCCAGCACCCGGTTATAGCCAAGGGTTAAAGGAGAGTCCTGGTTAGCGGTAGAAATAATTTTAAGATCCATATCTTTAATAGCGAGCCACGCCCAACCAGAACCAAATTGGCCCGCAGCGGCAGCATCAAATTCAGCTTTCATTTTTTCAAAACTTCCAAAAGTGTCATCAATGGCCTGAGCTAAACGACCGTGTGGCTCGCCTCCCCCTTCTGGCGATAAAATAAGCCAAAACAAATTGTGGTTACAAAACCCACCCACGTTGTTAACAATCGCCGCTTTTTTATCGATGGGTAAATGGTCAACATTGGTTAAAATTTCACGAGGGGTTTTGTCTGCCCACTCAGTGCCTTCAACGGCGGCATTTCCCTTAGCGGCGTAGGCTTCGTGGTGTTTCGTGTGATGTATTTCCATAGTACGAGCATCAAAATGGGGCTCGAGCGCGTCGTAATTGTATGGCAACGGATCTACTTTAAAGGTCATTATTTTTAGATTAAAAACTCAAGCACAGTATATAGATTTTTATATATATTAACAGAGGATCTTATAAAAAAGAGCCACAATTTTGGGCTCTTTTTTATAATTTATTTACGAAGCTGTTAACTACACACCGGCTTTCTCTCGTACTAAACCATCAATTTCAATCATTAGATCTGGATTCGCTTTTAAGAAGTCTACGGCTTTAACTTTTCCTTGCCCGAGCTTGGTATCAAGATAGCTGTAGAAAGCCCCAGCTTTTTGAATAATTTCTAGTTTTACGGCGACATCGAGTAAGTCACCGGCCTTAGAAATACCTTCGTTGAAAATAATATCTACGGTAGCGGTTTTAAAGGGGGGGGCGACTTTATTTTTTACAATTTTAATACGCGCTTCATTACCATGCGCATTTTTATCGTCACCAGTTCCGGTTTCTAGTTTTCCTCCTTTTCGTACTTCAACTCGAACTGAAGAGTAGAATTTTAACGCATTTCCGCCCGTAGTCGTTTCAGGGTTACCAAACATAACCCCAATTTTCATTCTTAGTTGATTGATGAAAATAATGCTCGTTCCCATTTTTGCAGAAGTGGCGGTGAGCTTTCTAAGGGCTTGACTCATTAAACGAGCTTGCAGACCCATGTGGCTATCTCCCATATCGCCTTCAATTTCGGCTCGTGGTGTCAGTGCGGCAACCGAATCAACGACGATTAAATCAACCCCACCAGAACGAACTAAGGCCTCACAAATATCTAAAGCTTGTTCCCCTGAGTCTGGCTGTGAAAGCAGTAAGTTATCAATATCAACACCAACTTTAGCGGCGTAAGCCGGATCGAGGGCGTGTTCAGCATCAATAAAAGCGACGGTTCCACCCGCTTTTTGAAACTCAGCGGTAGCATGCAAACAAAGGGTGGTTTTCCCTGATGATTCCGGACCATAAACTTCGATAATACGTCCCTTTGGGTATCCGCCACCTAACGCTAAATCAATGGAAATTGAGCCTGATGACACTTTGGGTAGTTTAACCGCCTCTTGGTCGCCCATTCGCATTATAGCGCCTTTACCAAAGTTTTTTTCAATTTGTGCGAGCGCTGATCTTAGCGCTTCTTGTTTTCCGCTATCGATTTCTTTCTTGGCCATGTTGTTTTAAATTATTGATTAGAATTCTATATAAAAGCTTTTTCTTTTTAAGACGAGGAGTGGAGTTCATTAAATCTTAAGCTCGTACTAAGCTTGGACTCGTGCTCGAATACTTTAATTTTTTGCGTGGGACTCGCACTTTAACACGAGGAGATTGAGGGAGTCGACCGTGAGTTCTGAATTTGGTTGGTTTGTAGGTAAAAAACATTTTATATGGGTGTTTAAAGATTAGAAAATGAGCGCACCACCACGCCTTGAATTTGAAAATCGTGCGTGACGATAATTGGCTTGTGGTCTGGGTTGTTAGAGCAGGGTTGTAATATGACGAGACCATCGGCTGGTACAAATTTCTTAATAGTGGCTTCGTCATCAATAAGTGCGAGAACCAAGTCGCCCGACTTGGCGGTTGTTTGTTGTCGAATAAGTACCATATCGCCCGGAGCGATACCGGCTTTATCCATGGAGTCTCCTTGAGTTTTAAGGAAGAAGTACTGACTTCCACTAGGCGCGATTTGGCTGCTTATACGGTAATAAGCTTCAATGCTTTCTTCGGCAAATATCGGGCCGCTACAAGAAGTGGTTCCAACAAAGGGCACTCCAACGGTGCTGGTGCTCATGTTTTGAGCCAGCACGCCATCGTTAAAGTTAAGTTTCCGGGTTTGTGGGCACCGGTTTAATACGCCTTGAGTGATTAGTTTCTCCAACATAACGGATGCCGATCGTGGAGATTTATACTCCATAGCGTGCATCAGTTCTCGCACTGAAGGCATTTTTCCGTTTTGATTTATAAAATTACGGATGTGCTTCACAGCGAGAGCTTGTTTGGAATCTAGTTCTGAAATACTCATTGCATACAGAAGCATACACATTGTATATTTTTGCGTCAACTATTTATTAAAAAAAATGGCCAGTCTTTTTATAGACTGGCTCATTGCGATTGGTGGCTGTATACTTTTTTATTTCTGTGGCCTCGGATTACTCCCTTTGTAGTTTTTATTTGGGCCTTTTGGCTGACTTCGATTATTTCTTGCGGGTGATCGTTCTTTAGATTTTGTAAAATCACGTTTTGGTCTTGGCTTTTGCTCAATCTCTTCGCCATCTCTATCAACTAAGTGGTAGAAAAGTTTTAGAGCATCTTCACGTCCTTTTGAGATTTTTTTAGATCGACACTGGCCACAAACTTCACGGGTACGGCGACCAAAAGTCTTAAGTTCGGCGGGAACAATAGCGCGACAGTCATGGCAGTAAATCGCCATATTGTGGCGCGGAACCGTTTCCCAGTCTATGTTTTTATACGCTTCGCGCGTTTCAGGGGTGACTATTTTGTTCACTCCATCCATTGAATCTTCCCAATCTTCGAGCGCAATTTTGCCATCATTGGCTGCTTTTCCTTCTAACTGAAACTCATTTAAAAATGAATCTGCGGCCGTTTTATTGCTGTTATTGCTCATTTTTCGGTTCTGATTTAGGAGCTTCTGGGTGTTGGAAAAAAGCCTTGGCTTCTTTTTGTTTATCAAGTTGGAAGTTTAAAAATGTGGCCACTAATCCACAAATTTGGACCGCGAAGGCCATAAAGATACCAAATCGCAGTGAATGATCAGCGTAGCTGCTACCTACAGCGGTTAAAACCGACCACATTAAAATGATAAGAAAAATCTGTTGCACTCCAGCCCCAGCGTACAAATAATTCCATTTGAAAGGCAGTTTGATAGCATTTTTTTCAAGCAGTCGATCGATAAAAGTAATTGAGATACTAAGGGATATAAGGAATATACAAATCCCAATTAAAAACCCTGGGCCGCCAAAGCCGGTATACCAAAAGACGGTTTCGTAAGCGGGTGTAGCCGCAAACCAAGGGGCAAAACAAGCCACCACCGTCAGTACGTGTGAGCCAAATATAACTTGTTCTTCAAAGTTAAGTTCTCGTAGATTTTTATGAACGTAGGCGTATTTCATCCTTCCTATAATAGCGCATTTGACTAAAAAGCAAGCACGGGCACGCTAAGATCTATTAGTTTTATTCTGCGTTATGCTTAGAATAGACAGCGATGAAATCAGCTGCTTTTTTAACGACTCCCATTTATTACGTAAACGATGTGCCGCACATCGGGCATTCTTATTGTACTTTAGCGACCGATACGTTGGCTCGTTTTGAAAGGCAAAAGTATGGAGAGGCGAACGTTTTCTTTTTGACCGGAACGGATGAAAATTCGCAAAAAACAGTCGATGCGGCCGCCAAGGCGGGCGTAAGCATCGAATCTTATTTAGAAGACATGGCCGGACAGTGGCGAGAATGCTGGAACACGATTGGTATTAGTTATAACGATTTTATTCGAACCACCGAGCAGCGCCACATCGATACGGTGCACGATTTATTTCAAAAGATTTATGATAAAGGTGATATTTATAAAGGGATATATAAAGGCCTGTATTGTACGGGTTGTGAGACGTTTAAAAAATCGTCGGATTTAAACGAAGATGGACGGTGCCTTGATCACCCGAATCAAGACATAAAAAAGCTGGATGAAACCAATTACTTTTTCCGGCTAAGTGCGTACGAAAAACCATTGCTTGAATGGTTTGAAGCACACCCAGATTGGTTGCAGCCACGGTCAAGAAAAAATGAAATTGTTAGTTTTATTAAGTCGGGACTCGAAGATGTTTCGGTCAGTCGAGAAACCGCTGAATTTGGCATTTCTTTGCCTATGGACCCGGCCCATAAAGTGTATGTGTGGTTTGATGCCTTGATTAATTATTATTCAGCAACCAGAACGCCTGAAAAAGAACACTTTTGGGAATCGGCCTATCATATTATTGGGAAAGATATTACGCGTTTTCACTGTGTTATTTGGCCGGCGATGTTGATGGCCGCGGGTACTAGCTTGCCGAGGGGCGTGTTTGCGCACGGATTTTTTACGATTGACGGTACCAAAATGTCAAAAAGTTTAGGCAATGTTATTTCGCCAGTCGATTTGTCGGCTCAGTACGGGAATGATGCGCTTCGAGCGGGGTTGCTCAGTAGCTTTGAGTTTGGTAGTGATGGTGATTTTTCGGCCGAAAATTTTGCGGAATTTTACCGCACCAAGTTGGCCGGTGGCGTGGGAAATTTGTTTAACCGAGTGACGGTGTTGATTACTAAGTTTTGTAATGGACAGGTGGATATGGAAAACCAAGGTTTAGATTTAAAAGCGCAAATGAATCAGTTTGAGTCTTTACTCGAACAAAAACACCTGAAAGGGGCGTATGATTTTTATTTTGCGACCGTGGATGCGGCCAACCAACGTTTAAATGAAACCGAAGTCTGGAAACTGGCCAAAACTGATCCTGAAGCGGCCGGTAAAATTTTTACCGAACTGTATTGTTATTTGGTTTTCTTAAGCGAAATGGCCGTGGTGCTTCTGCCCGAAAGTGCACCTAAAATGAAAAAAATGGCAGGAGAAGCTGGCACGGTTGGTGAAGCGGAGATTTTGTTTGCTAGCGGCCGTTCTTAAAAAATAATTAATATTTAACCCCCTTTTAATCATGAAAAACTTGAAACTAAAAAAAATGAGTGTCGTTCAAACGGCCAACGTAGCCGCTTTACTCTATGTGCCACTAGGGCTGGTTTACCTGCTGGTTGGTTTTGGAGTGTTCCTACTCTCTGGAGACATGG
>Ga0307932_1000975_pt1 | contig 11651 bp, 12 predicted proteins | sample OrgLakmetageno48_FD_201843 | JGI IMG/M metagenome (GOLD analysis project Ga0307932, IMG submission 201843) | Saline water microbial communities from Organic Lake, Antarctica - #48 | ecosystem: Environmental > Aquatic > Non-marine Saline and Alkaline > Saline | place: Antarctica: Organic Lake...
TTTAAAAAGATCATTGCTTAAATAATCTGCTAATTTATCGATACTATTTGTTAATGAACCTTTCTCCAAAGTTGCATCAATCTTCTTCTTAAAAGAAGCGACAAAATCATTTACTTGTTTTTCAGTCTCAGGTATATTCATTATTTTACATTTGTCCTTTTTAATACTTCTTCTTGACGCAGATGCCATATTATAGTATATAGTAATATTATATATTAATGTCAAACCCTAGATATTTTGGACCTCCATTTTATTTTTGCACAAATAACAACCCCCTATATACAAGTAAAATATGTAATAACCAGACTACATTAGAAGTTCCTAAAAAAGTAAAGGTATTTAATAAACCAAAACATAGTTTAACAAAAAGTGAATATTTAGCATGGTTATCCAGAAATAAATATCGTTAATTTATTTTCTCATTATACATTATAAAAGAATCATGGTTAATAGACATAGCAAACACGAAGATGGAACTTACCACATCGGCGGAAAGAGATACGAGTTATTGGAGGGCTCTCGTGCCCAGGTATGGCATGAGACTGCGTATAAGACATCCGGTGGACTCAAACGCGATAATCTAATGAAGAATAAACACGGAAGAATCGTATCCAAGAAGAAACATACCACTGCAAAGAGAGAGAAGCGCCTAGAGAAGGCTGGCTACAAAACTACAAAGGGAACATTCGGTTCTAAGAAGGTAAAGAAGTCCCGTGGTAGAACTCGGAAATAAATCATAACGTCCTATTATCAAAATAATCCTTAGAAACAATATATTTGTATCTCTCTTTAGAACACCATTTACAATAATTATCGTATGATTTATTATCGTATTTATCATAATTCATAAATTCGTCAATATCGTTGTTTTTATCCCATATTCTACATGCAATATTGGTTATAAATTTATCATCAACTATATTAATATTTTCGTAATAATGTCTCAAAATATTCATTATTATCGTCTCATCTATAACTATTTGATTACCACATTCTTTAGCTATTATAGTATTAATTTCATCTAATTCAAACACAGACGTCAATGTATTTTCGGTAACCGTAAATAGGCTGTCGAAAATCTTGATAAACGCATTGACAACACCACAATATTTCGATACGATACCATTGTATTTCTTATTTGATGGATTTGTCTCATCAATACATACATGATATTTGCTGTCAAAAAAGTCCTCTACATCGTTATAAAATAATACTTTAGGCATATGCATACTATCGAAATAGTTATTAACAATATATTTAAGATCTGATTTATGAACCGATAATGTATCATTTTTATCTATCATTTTCAATACTAACTTATTCAATATGGATTCCTTCGTATTATTTTTACAATATAACACATAATTTATGGTAGCATTATGATTACAAAATTTATTTATATAATTATCTGAATTAATATATCTTTTGGAGTAATGACATGCGACGAAAATAATATCGAAAATATAGTTCTTAATAGTTGGAGACCAAATAAATGCGTTCTTCTCACATTCTCTGGTATCTAAAAGGCGAATATTATCATAATGTTGCTTATGGTATTTATGTTTAAATGAATCTTTGAAATAGCATTTCATATAATGATGTATTTGGAATTCAAGTTCATTTAAGAATTTATCGCAAGAAGATGAAGTTATTATAGACAGCGATGAATCTGTTTTTTTTAATAAACTATCTCCTAATAAAGTCAAAAAGAACTTACTATAATATTTATTAGAGAGAAATATAGACTGTAATATTTGTAATACGTGTTGAATAGTATTTGAACTTGGGATCATATTAACATTATGAATGGTGTGCTTTTTCAATTGTGCTATTACCTCAACACGAACCTTCTGTTTCCATGGAGTAAGAACGTGTTTATTTGTGATTAGTGTAAGTATTTCACACCAAATCATATTCTCATCAATTTGGATATAATGTTGGTCGTTGTATTCTACAAAAATATCCGATTCAGGTATATAATAATAATCGTGTTTTTTTATAAATTCTTGAATAAATATATCTTTTTCTTCTGTTAATATATCCTTTCTTTTCTCTCTATCATGTACGTTCTTTTTATGAGAGAGAATTAAATCTTCTAATTTTGTTAGTTTATCATAAAACAAAGATATAAATTCACTGTCATTGTCATATTTCGCATGAATATAATCAATATACATGTTTATCTTATCACTATCCATTATGATTAATATCAAATAATCTTTTTAAACATATATCGTAATTTATTATATTTAATCCACTTAAATTTAATCCACTTTTTACTATTTAAAGAATAATATATAATACTTATTATTATGAGTTCAAATGTATTAGAAATCAAGACAGTCCAAATTGCCCCTTTCAGAACTTTGATGACAGCATTGAAAGATATACTTATTGAAACCAATATCGTTTTCCAAAGCGACGGGATGCGCATCGTTAGTATGGATAAATCACACACTATTTTGGTTCATCTACATCTTAAGGCCGAAAATTTTGAACAGTATTTCTGCAAGCATTCCAAAATACTTATCGGTGTCAATATGTTCCACTTATTCAAGCTTATTAACTCTATCGATAATGATGATACATTGACTATATATATCGACGAACAGCACTACACTGATGGTATTGTCACATATCTCGGGTTGAAATTCGAGAATGGCGACATCAAACAGTGCAAAACACAGCTACTAAGGTTAATTGAACCTGATGTACATCAGTATGAGTTGCCTCATGTTGAATTCTCTTCTGTTATCACGCTACCTTCAAGTGATTTTCAGAAGATTGTGAGAGATTTATCCTCTTTGGGAGATAGAATTGAGATTGAGTCTGTCGGTGAGGAGCTAATATTCAGTCTATCAGGACCTTTTGCCACTGTCAAAATTAGACGCTCCGAATGTAATGGAAATCTTGAATATATAGAAAAACCTGACCAGAGCACTGTTATACAAGGTGAGTTTTCACTTAAGTATTTGAGTTATTTCATCAAGTGCACTAACTTGTGTAATTCTATCGAGATGTTCTTGGAGAATGATACTCCCCTTATTATAAAATATGATGTTGCATCATTAGGAGAAATTAAATTGTGCTTGGCACCTATACCAAGCAATAAATAAACGTTATATTAAACTAATAATAATCTATACATTATTATTATTTCGAGTTATTATCTTTTACGGTTATTGATGTTTCGTTTTTTAGTCTTTCTCTTTTTGTTCTTACCTTTCACTTTTTTAATCGTTATTCTCTTTTTTATCGTTCTTCTCTTTTTAAACCCACCCATTTGAACTGTATATGGATTATCCTTAGTCGACGCAACAGCCAATATCATATATGATATTTTTGAACCCTGTCCTTCCTGACAATGCATACCCGATATATAACTCCCTCCACGATTCAATAAGTTATCACTTACAAAAGACGCATATTTTTCTTCTGTGTTTATCAGAGCAAATAATTGATGTCCTTGATTATTGTAATACTTTTCCATATCACAATGGTAACCACCAACAAAGCCTATCTTAGTAAGATTGTATAATGGTCTATTACTAAGAATATTTTCACGTCTCATCGTACCAGCTTGTAAACATGGAAACACTGTTGCATCATCCTTTTGATTATTTATATTATCTCTTGTTGTAAAGAAATAACGATTCTTATTATAGACAATAACAATATTGTCTTTATCTTCTTCAATATAATCCTCAATATTGATTTGCTCTGTACCTAACATGATCGGGTCTTCGAAGCTAACAGTCTTACTAATATTCACACGTATTCGCTGGTCTAATAATTTATTTGGGTTTAATAATGGTAATAAATATGAAGCTGGATTTTCTATCTTTAATGTATCATATGCTGTTTCTCCAATATTATTTTGAATATTTAAATCCGCACCCGCATCAATAAGCATTTTAACTGTATTTTCACTTGAAGAAGTATTACTAAACTCAGAAGCCATTATTAATGCTGTATATCCATTACTATCTTGAATATTTAAATCCGCACCAGCATCTATTAGCGTTTTAACTGTATTTTCTGTTGAAAATCTATTACTATACATAGAAGCGTTTATTAATGCTGTTCTACCATCATTATCTTGAATATTTAAATCAGCACCTTTATCTATAAGCATTTTCACTGTGTTTTCTGTTGAACCACTATTAGAACTTGAAACAAATATTAATGCTGTATTACCTCCGTTTGCATCTTGAAAATTTAAATCATCTACTGTCCCATTTTCTAACAGAAATAATACCATTTCTTGTGTAAATAACCATCCCTCCGCTAAATGTGTTTTCAAATTATCGATAGTTGTTTCATCAGTTATAATAAATGGCATATATATATATAAATAATTTAATATTTACTTCGTTTTTTTATTGTTTTTATCTTTTTGTTCTTACCACGTTTCTTACCTTTCACCTTTTTAATTGTTCTTCTCTTTTTAAACCCACCCATTTGAACTGTATCTGGATTATCCTTATTAGATGGAACCGCCGCTATCATATATGATATTTTTGAACCCTGTCCTTCCTGACAATGCATACCCGATACATAACTCCCTTCACGATTCAATACGTTATCACTTACAAAAGACGCATATTTTTCTTCTGTGTTTATCAGAGCAAATAATTGATTTCCTTGATTATTGTAATACTTTTCCATATCACAATGGTAACCACCAACAAAGCCTATCTTAGTAAGATTGTATAATGGTCTATCCCTAAGAATATTTTCAGGTCTCATCGTATCAGCTTGTAAACATGGAAACACTATTGCATCATCCTTTTGCATATTTATATTAACTCTTGTTGTAAAGAAATAACGATTCTTATTATATACAATAACAATATTGTCTTTATCTTCTTCAATATAATCCTCAATATTTATTTGCTCTGTAACTAACATGATAGGGTCTTCGAAGCTAACAGTCTTACTAATATTCACGCGTATTCGCTGGTCTAATAATGAAGTTGGTTTTAATAATGGTAATAAATATGAACCTGGAATTACTCTCTTTAATATATCATATGCTGTTTCACCATCCTTATTTTTAATATTTAAATCCGCATCTGCATCAATAAGCATTTTAACTGTATTTTCTTTTGAATGTCTATTAATATGTAATAAAGCGTTCATTAATGCTGTATTTCCAATATCATTTTGAATATTTAAATCCGCACCTTTATCTATAAGCATTTTAACTGTATTTTCACTTGAATTATTTGAAGCGTATATTAATGCTGTATTTCCCAGTTTATTTTTAATATTTAAATCCGCACCAGCGTCAATAAGCATTCTAACTGTATTTTCTGTTGAAGGTCTATTACTATCCTTAGAAGCTTTGATTACTGCGGTTTCATTAAATTTATTTTGAATATTTAAATCCGCACCAGCATCAATAAGCATTTTAACTGTATTTTCTGTTGAATTTCTACTACTATAACTAGAAGCCCACATTAATGCTGTATTTCCAATATAAGCTTGAATATTTAAATCCGCACCAGCATCAATAAGCATTTTAACTGTATTTTCTTTCGAATTCTTAGAAGCCCACATTAATGCTGTATATCCCCAATCATCTTCAATAGTATTTAAATCATCTACTGTTCCATTTTCTAACAGAAATATTACTATCTCTTGTGTAAAGTCATTTTCATCTAAATATGTTTTCACATCATCGATAGTTGTTTCATCAGTTATACTAAATGACATTTATATATATATATATATAAGTAATTTAATATTTACTTCGTTTTTTTATTGTCTTTCTCTTTTTGTTCTTACCACGTTTCTTACCTTTCACCTTTTTAATTGTTCTTCTCTTCTTAAACCCGCCCATTTGAACTGTATCTGGATTATCCTTATTAGATGGAACCGCCACTATCATATATGATATTTTTGAACCCTGTCCTTCCTGACAATGCATACCCGACACATAACTCCCTGCACGATTCAATACGTTATCACTTACAAAAGACGCATATTTTTCGTCTGTGTTTATCAATGCAAACAATTGATTTCCTTGATTATTGTAATACTTTTCCATATCACAATGGTAACCACCAACGAACCCTATCTTAATAAGATTATATAATGGTCGATCCCTAAGAATATTTTCAGGATTCATCGTATCAGCTTCTAAACATGGAAACACTGTTGCATCATCCTTTTGATTATTTATATTATCTCTTGTGGTAAAGAAATAACGATTCTTATTATATACAATAACAATATTGTCTTTATCTTCTTCAATATAATCCTCAATATTTATTTGCTCTGTAACTAACATGATAGGGTCTTCGAAGCTAACAGTCTTACTAATATTCACGCGTATTCGCTGGTCTAATAATGAAGTTGGTTTTAATAATGGTAATAAATATGAACCTGGAATTTCGCTCTTTAATATATCATATGCTGTTTCACCATCCTTATTTTTAATATTTAAATCCGCATCTGCATCAATAAGAATTTTAACTGTACTTTCACTTGAAGAAGTATTACTAAACTTAGAAGCAAACATTAATGCTGTATTTCCTTGATTATCTTTAATATTTAAATCCGCGCCTGCAGAAATAAGCATTTTAATTGCATCTTCAGTTGAATTATCATTACTAAACCCCGATGCAAATATTAATGCTGTATATCCATTAATATTTTGAATATTTAAATCCGCACCTGCATCTATAAGCATTTGAACTAAATTTTCTGTCGAATTCTCCAGAGAAGCAAACATTAATGGTGTTTCTCCAATTTCATCTTGAATATTTAAATCGTCTACTGTTCCATTTTCTAACAGAAATAATACTATCTCTTGTGTAAAGTCATTTTCCTCTAAATATGTTTTCACATCATCGATAGTTGTTTCATCAGTTATAAGTGACATATATATATATATATATAATTTAATATTTACTTCGTTTTTTTATTGTTTTTCTCTTTTTGTTCTTACCATGTTTCTTACCTTTCATCTTTTTAATTGTTCTTCTCTTTTTAAACCCACCCATTTGAACTGTATCTGGATTATCCTTAGTTGATGGAACCGCCGCTATCATATATGATATTTTTGAACCCTGTCCTTCCTGACAATGCATACCCGATATATTACTCCCTCCACGATTCAATACGTCATCACTTATAAAAGACGGATATTTTTCTTCTGTGTTAATCAATGCAAACAACTGATGATCTGGATTATTGAAATACTTTTCCATATCACAATGATAGCCATAAACGAATCCTATCTTAGCAATATTATATAATGGTCGTTCCTCAAGAATATTTTCAGCAGTCGTAATATCAGTTTTTAAACAGGGATATACTGTTGCATCATCCTTTTGCGTATTTATATTAACTCTTGTTGTAAAGAAATAACGGTTCTTATTATAGACAATAACAATATTATCTTTATCTTTCTTGATATAATCCTCAATATTTATTTTATCATCCTCTAACGTGATAGCGTCTTTGAAACTAACAGTCTTACTAATATTCACAGTTATTCGCTGTTCTAATAATGGATTATTTGTGATTTCAGGATTAGTTTCGATTTCAGATTTTAATAATGGTAATAAATATGAATCTGGATCTACACTATTTAATAAATCATATGCTGTATATCCATTATTATTTTTAATATTTAAATTCGCACCTTTATCTATAAGCATTTGAACTGTATATTCTGATGATGACTCTTCAATATACATTGAGGCTACAATTAATGCCGTTGATCCATCATTACTTTTAATATTTAGTTTCGCACCTTTATCTATAAGCATTTTAACTGTATTTTCTGTTGAAGTTGTATTACTATACATTGAGGCTATAATTAACGCTGTTTCCCCAATATTATCTTTAATATTTAAATCTGCACCAGCATCAATAAGCATTTTAACTGTATTTTCTGTAGATGCGTCTTGACTATTCCTTGTGGCTATCATTAATGCTGTATTACCTCCCCCCTTCTCTTTAATATTTAAATCCGCACGTGCATCAATAAGTATTTTAACTGTATTTGGTGTTGAACTTTTATTACTATATCGAGAAGCGTAAATTAGCGCGGTATTTCCATTATTATCTTTAATATTTAAATCCGCACGTGCATCAATAAGCATTTTTACGGTACCTTCTGACGATATATTTTTACTCCACCATGAAGCCATAATTAGTGCTGTAAGCCCGCTATTATCTTGAATATTTAAATTTGCACCTTTATCTATAAGCCTTTTAACAGTATCTTCTGTTGATTTAGTATTACTTGCATATGAAGCCCATATTAATGCTGTATTTCCGTTCTTATCTTTCATATTCATATCATCTGCTGTCCCATTTTCTAATAAAAAAAGTGTTATATTTTGTGTAATTCTATTTATCTTTAAATATGATTTCACATCATCGATAGTTGTTTCATCGGTTATACTAAATGACATATATATATATATATATATATATATATATATAAGTAATTTAATATTGGCTTCGTTTTTTTATTGTCTTTCTCTTTTTGTTCTTACCACGTTTCTTACCTTTCACCTTTTTAATTGTTCTTCTCTTTTTGTTCTTACCTTTCACCTTTTTAATTGTTCTTCTTCTCTTTTTAAACCCGCCGCCCATTTGAACAGTATCTGGATTATCCTCAGTCGACGCAACCGCCAATATCATATATGATATTTTTGAACCCTGTCCTTCCTGACAATGCATACCCGATACATAACTCCCTTCATGATTCAATACGTTATCACTTACGAAATACGCATATTTTTCTTCTGTGTTTATCAATGCAAACAATTGATTTTCTGGATTATTGTAATACTTTTCCATATCACAATGGTAACCACCAACGAACCCTATCTTAATAAGATTATATAATGGTCGATCCACAAGAATATTTTCAGGATTCATCGTATCAGCTTGTAAACATGGAAACACTGTTGCATCATCCTTTTGATTATTTATATTATCTCTTGTCGTAAAGAAATAACGATTCTTATTATATACAATAACAATATTGTCTTTATCTTCTTCAATATAATCCTCAATATTTATTTGCTCTGTACCTAACATGATAGGGTCTTCGAAGCTAATAGTCTTACTAATATTCACACGTATTCGCTGGTCTAATAATGGATTAGTTGCTATTTCAGTATTGGTTGCTATTTCAGGTTTTAATAATGGTAATAAATATGAAGCTGGATTTTCTATCTTTAATATATCATATGCTGTTTTACCATCATTATTTTTAATATTTAAATCCGCACCAGCATCAATAAGCATTTTAACTGCATTTTCATTTGAAAAATTATTACTATTCTGAGAAGCAAACATTAATGCTGTATAACCGGAAATATTTTTAATATTTAAATCCGCACCAGCATCAATAAGCATTTTAACTGTATTTTCACTTGAAGAAGTATTACTAAACTCAGAAGCCTTCATTAATGCTGTTGTTCCATCAGGATCTTTAATATTTAAATTCGCACCAGCATCAATAAGCATTATAACTGTATATTCTGTTGAAGGAGTATTACTATAAAGTGAAGCCACGGTTAATGCTGTAATACCACCATTATTTTTAATATTTAAATTCGCACCTTTATCTATAAGCATTTGAACTGTATCTTCTGTTGATTTTGTTCTACTATAATTAGAAGCCCATATTAATGCTGTAAATCCGTCCTTATCTTGAATATTTAAATCATCTACTGTTCCATTTTCTAACAGAAATAATACTATCTCTTGTGTAAACCTATTTTCCTGTAAATATGTTTTCGCATCATAGATAGTTGTTTCATCAGTTATACTAAATGACATTTATATATATTTATATATATATATAAATGATATTTGTGGCTAATATTCGGGAGTATGTTTTTTAAATAGAACTCCTTTTTTATCCAAATTAGGAATATTAATAAGACGGTCCACACATTTACAAGTACAATCTCGCATCCAAATCTTTACAATACAGAAATTACGTTTTGGCGAAATGGTAATACCTGTAGTTTTTTGGCTGAAGAAATCGCTTTCTGTATAAGTTTCACCAACAAAATGATAACATAGACTTTTCCACACATCTGCGACGTCCTTATTAGCAACTTTGAACGAGAAACAACCTCCTTTTCGGTTGTGTGGGTCCTCCCAGATAGGCTTAATTTTATTTCTCATCAAAAACATCATACAGTTATTAGACATAATATCTGGAATAGTTTCAAACAATGCGATCGCTTGCTCAGCTTGATTAAATTCCAAAATCTTTTTATAACTATCAATACTCCAATTGGTATCATGCGGTAAATGCGCGTACATCACCCATTTATCGTATAAATTATGTTGATTGATTTCTTGTGATGCCATTGTTGTTTTTGTTTTATGCTCCATCGTAATAATATATATGATTCAATTTTTATATAGTTTTTTATATATATATAACTTTTATACTTTAATAAGGATTGTATCTGATTTCTCAAAATCGAAAAATCCACTGATATATTTGTATGATAAATCATCTGCTGTAATTGTTTTGTCAATATCGCAATACTTCTTCATAATATCTAATATATGGTCGTCTGAAATAATATTTCCAACAATCATGAACATATTAAGTATGTCTATAATTTCGTATTTTTTATCTTTAGCAGAGACCTCAAAACTTAAAAATCTAATATTTGGGATAAATTCTTCAACACCGCTACTTGAATCAACATAAAAAATCGCGTTGCCAATATATTTCTTTATAAAAACAGTGTTTCCCAAAATAATAATGTCTTCACACTTGTAATTCACATATCTACAAATTAACGGATTAATAATATTGTCATAAAAGGAAATCAAACAAAACCCGCAACTAATAAAGAAATCTGTTGCTGCATCTGTAAAACGACTACAAACGTCGAAATAAAGCATTCCAACAAATATTAGCATTGCCGATATAAATGTAGCAGATGAAAATAGAAAAAAATTAATAATAAATCCTAACATTGTTTTTATTATTAATATTGCGTTTATGTTTAAATCATTTACATTATAGTATTTACATTTGCATCATTGTAATTATCATAATATAATCCATGAGTTGAGTCAGTTTGTTGATTAATAATATCATTTCTCACGTCCGGTTGAACTGGTGCTTGTTCAGGAAGATTTGTATGACTCACATTTAACTTACCTGTATCAGGATTAATACCAAACATAAAGAGTAAAAGTGTTATGATTAACGTCATAAGAATAAATGGGATAAATACGATAATCCATGAAATTAATCCTAAACCACGCTGACATAAGTAATTTAATAATGTGGTGAAAATTATTGTAACACCAAATTTAATAATTGCTGAATTATACAATCCTTTGGACGAATCGATTACGATTTGAGTTACTGAAAACACGAGATAAATTAATGCTGGGGGGCAAATATTTTCCAAAGACATCTATATATTTAGTTGAGAAACAATTTTCCTCCTTTTAATGTTCCAATTTCATCGCCAACTTCTTCGTCCTTAAGATATTCAAAAACAGGTCCATCAATTTCATTTTCAACATAATATTTTTTACCATCGATTTCCATCTCCATTACTTCGGCTTCCTCTTCGTTCTCTTCCTCTTGGTCTACCTCACTATTTTCTGCATCAACCTCATCAACCTCATCAACC
>Ga0307932_1000990_pt1 | contig 11580 bp, 12 predicted proteins | sample OrgLakmetageno48_FD_201843 | JGI IMG/M metagenome (GOLD analysis project Ga0307932, IMG submission 201843) | Saline water microbial communities from Organic Lake, Antarctica - #48 | ecosystem: Environmental > Aquatic > Non-marine Saline and Alkaline > Saline | place: Antarctica: Organic Lake...
TTCTTATTGCCGTTTTTCCTACTTTACAGTATAGTACCGGCACCTTGCTCATTTGAGCAATTTTCTAATCTACTCTCGCGAGCAGTGCAGGAAGAAATTATTATCATTCATTATATAGATTATTTATGGCACGAGCATTTCCAATTGAGCGACTACGAAACTTCGGTATCGTTGCGCACGTTGATGCCGGAAAGACAACTACGTCTGAACGTATTTTGTTTTACACCGGAATGAGTCACAAGATCGGTGAGGTGCACGATGGTGCAACTGTTACCGACTGGATGGAACAAGAACGAGAGCGCGGTATCACGATTACTGCGGCAGCGATTTCTTGTACCTGGACCAAAACCCTAGAAGAAGATCGAACTTCAAAAGATTTAAAATACGCCTTTAACATTATCGATACGCCAGGTCACATCGACTTTACCGCTGAGGTAAAGCGATCGATGCGGGTGCTCGATGGTGCGGTAGTGGTGTTTGACGGCGCGGCCGGAGTAGAGCCTCAAACTGAAACCAACTGGGGTTACGCTGGCGAAGCTGGCGTGCCACGAATTTGTTTTATAAACAAAATGGATAAGCTGGGAGCAGACTTCGAGTCTTCTGTAAAATCTATTCACGATCGTCTTTCACCAAAGGCAGTACGGATTCAGCTACCAATTGGCGCTGAAGACAAAATGTCTGGTGTGGTTGACCTGATCACTATGAAGGCGTATCGCTTTGCTGGTGAAATGGGAATGCTAGTAACCGAAGAAGAAATTCCAGCGGACATGCTCGAGGATGCACAAAAATGGCGAGCAGAACTCATCGAAAAAGTTGTCGAACACGATGACGTAATGATGGAAGCGTACTTTGGTGGCGAAGAACCAACCGTAGAAGCGCTCAAAGCAACGCTTCGAAAAGCCGTGCTCGCGAATGAAATCTTTCCTATCATGACAGGAACTGCGTTGCAGAACATCGGAGTACAGCTGGTACTCGATGCCGTAGTAGACTACCTACCAGCACCAACTGACCTACCTGACATTGAAGGTCATGATCCTAAGGATGAAGAAGTAACTGTAACTCGAAAGCCAGCTGATGATGAGTCAATGTCATCACTAGTGTTCAAGTTGCAAGACGACAAGTTCGTGGGGCAGCTCGCATTCTTCCGAGTGTACTCAGGAACGGTAACGTCAGGAACTTATATCCTAAACGCCTCAACTGGCAACAAAGAGCGAATCGGACGAATCGTACGATTGATGGCCGACAAGCGAGAAGAAGTCGATGAAGTGTACGCGGGAGAAATTGCAGCGGCGGTAGGAATCAAGGAGGTGAAGACTTCACATACGCTGTGTTCACTCGATAACCCAATCTTGCTCGAAACGATCACCTTCCCAGCCCCAGTGGTGGCCGTGCGGGTAGAACCAAAAACCAAACAAGATCAAGAAAAGATGGGAGTAGCGCTTAAGCGTCTGTCTGATGAGGATCCAACCTTTACCGTTTCAACTGATGAAGAAACACTGGAAACAATCATCGCTGGTATGGGTGAGCTCCACCTCGACATTCTCGTCGACCGAATGAAGCGAGAATTTGGAGTAGAAGCCAACATCGGCGCACCCCAAGTAGCGTACCGAGAAACCATCCAAGGATCAGCCGAAGCTGACCACAAGTACGCCAAGCAATCTGGTGGACGAGGACAGTATGGTCACGTCAAAATCCGAATCAAGCCACTAGAAGCTCTCGAGCTTGATGCAGATGGGGAACCAGTAAAGATCGCCAAAAATGTAACCCGAGAAGACCACTTTGAATTTGTAAACAGCATCAAGGGAGGAGTTATTCCCCAAGAATACATTCCAGCCGTGATGAAGGGATGTAAAGAAGCGATGACCCGAGGATTCGTAGCCGGCTACAAGATGGAAGACGTATCAGTCGAGCTATACGATGGATCATTCCACGATGTGGACTCGAGTGAAATCGCCTTCAAACTAGCTGGTATTAACGCCTTTAAGGAAGCGGCCGCTCGCGCAACACCAGTGATCCTTGAACCGATCATGAAAGTAGAAGTGCGAACGCCAGAAGAATACATGGGAGATATCCAAGGAAATATCTCATCAAAGCGTGGACAGCTCGAAGGAACCACTGAAGTTGGAGGTAAAACGATTGTGAACTCACAAATTCCGCTATCAGAAATGTTTGGCTACACCAACACCCTGCGTTCAATGACGCAAGGTCGAGCCTCTATGACGATGGAGTTTGATCACTACGCAGTAGTACCACCAAACGTCGCTGACGATATCAAAAAGTCACGAGGCGTTGCCGTATAGACAGAGAATATAATAAAACAGCGTGCCAAAAGGGGCACGCTGTTTTATTATATATACACAGAGTCTGCAATAACCCTCTTGGCTTACTGTTACTATGTAATAAACAAATATATTATGTCAATTTCTTTACAAAATGTAGCAAAGTACGCAGCTATCGTTGCAATCGTCTTTATTGGAGCAGTATTCATCTTGCCGCAACCGGCTGCCGCCGCTTTCGATATTCCGGCTAGTGGGGTTGAGCTTGAAGGGTTTGCTTGGGGTGCGTATGGAGATTCTGCTAAACCAGAGGGTATTGGTTGGATTTCTATGAACTGTTCAAACCCTATTCCCCCCTCGCTTCCAAATGGTACGTGCGCTGCGGAGGGGGGCATGATTATGCTGTGACCCTAGGGAACGACGGTAATCTCACTGGATACGCCTGGTCAAGTAATGTTGGCTGGATCAGCTTTAATCCAGCTGAATCATACCCTAGCGGATCTGGCGTTCTAAATGACGACGCTCAAGTCACTGGTGGGAGCTTTACTGGCAACCTCAACTTTGGTGGATGGGCACGAGTGTGTGCAACAGCACCAAATCCAGCAACCTGTTCAGGAGGGGTTGGTCCAAATACTAACTCCGGAGGCTGGGATGGCTGGATTGCACTCAGTGGCACCGCTGACGATGGCACTGGCTATGGCATCACTATGACATCAACCGGCGCAACTAATGGCCCTACCGACTACGCCTGGGGTGGCTCGATTGTTGCCGGTTGGATTGATTTTTCGCCTAACGGCACTACACCTGTTACATATTCTGAGATTCCAGCTCCACCAGAGGTGACGTTTAGCTGTCCAGATACGTCATCGGCTATAGGTGCAGATGTTACATGTACCTACACAGTTAAAGATGCGACAAGTTGCCAGCTGACAAACGACCAAGGTGAACCAACTAGCTCGCCGTCAGCCAGTGGTAGTTCGCTGACCGTTAGCCCTACTACTAGTACAACATATACACTCGTGTGCACCAACGCTGAGGGCCCATCAACACCGGCAGACGAACTAATAGAGATTGTTCTGCCAGTGGCACCCAACCCAGTAGTTATCTTTACAGTGCCAGACATTGTACGTTCTGGTGCGGCTGCCGATGTGGGAATAACAGTAACATCAGATGGTGGTTCAACCTGTAGTCTATTTGGGCCAGGTATCACCGGTACACCAGAGGCAACGTTCACGGTGCCAGCCGACGGAAGTTATGAAGACACTTTCCAGACGGCCAACTTAACTAATAGAACCAACATTGCTATCGAATGTACAGTGGTCAATGGTTCACCATACCGCCAAGCTGCAGAGATCGAAGTTACAGGAACTATGCAAGAAATTTAATCAGCATATACTAAATACATTTACTATGGATAACCAAGATCAAGTACCGCAAGAAAATAACTTAGACCACACCAGCGCACTAGTTGAGTTCTCTACTATCAGGAGGGTAGTCACAGCACTGTTAGTGCTCGTGGCTGCGTTATTACTTGGTTACGTTTTGTATGATGTATTTTCCCACAACTCGCAAGTGCCTGAGCCTCAATTACCAGACACTGTCACAGACCAGGAGATCCAAGAAATAGAGTATATTGAAGAAGAAAAACAAGTCATCCTCGAATCTATGAACTCTACAGAGAGTCAATCTCCAGTATCTGTAGCAGAAGAAAACGACCGGCAGATAGTAATTGATGCGATGAACACAGATATACCTTCAGATAGCGACGTGTCTGAAGAAGACCGAATCATGCTACTCAATCAAATGCAGTAGAATGATACAATAATGTTATAAATTAATCACAACCCTATGACCTCCCTCACCAAACCACTACGTGACATCGGCTTTCTCACCATCGCTCTGACCGTTGCCTTGGCTGCCAACTTCGCCTATGGACAGTGGGCAAACCCGACCACGGGCCCAGTTGGTGCCAATGTATCGGCGCCAATCAACGTGAGTGTCACTGACCAGACTAAGACCGGCAACATCACCGCTTGGAGGCAGAAAGCCGCCGACCAAATGTGGTCACCATGGTACTGCAGTGAGATTGGACCCGGGGTGGATAATGTCCCAGGTACTGCTGACGACTTCTGTGTCAAGATGGAGGATATTAGGGCGTTGGTGGATGGGACAACCCGAACCCCGGAACCTACCCCAACCTATAGCAACTGTACCCTTGATGGGGCAACGGTAGCCCACGAAAGTAGTCGTCGCTTCTACAGTCGTACTTCCTCCAGTAATTGTAATAGTTACGATCAAACTCGAACGTGTACTGACGGTAGCCTGAGCGGTAGCAACTTGTACCGATATCGGTCTTGTTCTCCACCAACTTCAACTACTCCACCTCCACCTCCACCTCCACCTCCACCACCAGCCTTTAGTAACTGTACACTTGATGGAGTGACAGTCGCGCATGGAGCTAGTCGTACCTTCTACTTTTCTCGTTCATCTAATGTCTGCAGTAGTCTGGATACAAACCGAACGTGTACTAATGGTGACTTGAGCGGTAATGACTCATTCAAATATCGGTCTTGTTCTCCACCAACTTCAACTACAATTACACCACCACCATCAACTTCTAACCCAAATGTACCTACGAAAATCGCTCTGAACTGTAATCCACCACAAGGGACAGCAGCTCAACGTGAAGTAAAGAGCTGGTATACTGCAGGAAGTAGATGTGTAGACATGCCTGGATTCAACTGGTGGGTTGCTAAGTACGAAGCTGACCCAACCTTGAACGAACTTGATTGGTATAAAGGATTCGCTGGTGGCTGCTCGCCATACAGCCCAGTCACTAATTGGAATGCATGTACGTCTATCATACTTTGTCCTTCAGGGTATACATACGTAAACATGACTACGTACTGTAGACCTAATTAGTAGACAAAGCACTAGATAAACGAAAAACCGAGTCAAGTGACTCGGTTTTTTGTGTAATTAATAGATAGCCTTGTTCTCATTATGTTCGATATAGACATACTCATAAAAAGTAGGTGTGACATACTGTGCTATTTTTTTTGCAGGGCACTAAGGCCTCAGCATTGCTTGGAAGTTTCTTGCAAAAATATCCACCTCTGGTACGATAGCCGGACCGCACGCAGAGTAGCTGTTTGTGGAGCGAAACATATCTTGCTCTTTCACACGTTTCTTGGTTTGTACCAGAGACGCGGCGTTCTCGCGCCGTCTCTAGTACACGTTCAAGAGCTCACGCTTTTTCGAGCGATTGTGTGCGGATTATTATTCAATACTAATAGTATTATTTATGGCAGATGCATTCGATCGATCAAAAGATCACATTAACGTAGGTACCATTGGTCACGTTGACCACGGTAAGACTACACTTACGGCTGCAATCCTAACTACTCTTAAAGCTAAGGGAGAAGGGTACACAGCAAACGTAAAAGACGTAGGAGAAATTGATAAGGCTCCTGAAGAAAAAGCACGTGGAATTACTATTTCGCTTTCACACTCAGAATACGAAACTCCAAAGCGACACTACGCGCACATCGATGCGCCAGGTCACGCTGACTACATCAAAAACATGATTACTGGTGCTGCCCAAATGGACGGTGCCGTACTAGTGGTGGCGGCAACAGATGGTGCCATGCCACAAACCAAAGAACACATCCTACTTGCCAAGCAAGTTGGTGTACCAAAGATGCTTGTTTTCCTAAACAAGTGCGACATGGTAGACGACGAAGAAATGCTTATGCTTGTTGAAGAAGAGCTACGTGAAGACCTCACCAAAGCTGGATACGACGGAGAAGGAGCACCAATCATCCACGGGTCAGCCCTTAAGGCGCTCGAAGGTGACGCTGACTACCAAGCTAAGATCATTGAGCTAGTTGATGCGATGGACTCATACTTCCCAACTCCAGAACGAGAACTCGACAAGCCATTCCTTATGCCAATCGAGGACATCTTCTCAATCGAAGGACGAGGAACAGTGGTAACTGGACGAGTAGAGCGAGGAATCGTAAAGGTAGGTGAAGAAGTAGAAATCGTTGGTATCGAAGATACAAAAGTAACAACAGTTACTGGAGTTGAAATGTTCAACAAGCAATTGGATCAAGCACAAGCGGGAGACAATGCCGGTATCCTACTACGAGGTACTAAGAAAGAAGACGTACACCGAGGACAAGTACTAGCCAAGAAAGGTTCAGTAACTCCGCACTCAGAATTTGAAGCAGAAGTATACGTGCTATCAAAGGATGAAGGTGGACGTCACACTCCATTCTTCTCAGGCTACAAGCCACAGTTCTACGTTCGAACTACAGACGTTACCGGAGACGTAACGCTAGCCGACGGAACAGAAATGGTAATGCCGGGAGATACTGCAACTTTCAAAGTGAAGTTGGTAGCCCCAGTAGCCATGGAAGAACAAACTAACTTTGCGATTCGTGAAGGAGGTAAGACAGTAGGAGCGGGTGTTGTAACAAAAATCGTTGCCTAATCGCAACTGATAACCAATAACACTATGGCAACAGACACAACATCAGCTGATAAAGCAGCCGGAGCAATCAACAAGCTGCGCATCCGGGTACGAGCGTACGAGCACAAGATTCTCGACGCTAGTACCAAACAAATCATTGACACAGCTATGCGTTTTGACGCAACTGTAGTTGGGCCGATCCCACTTCCGACAGAAATCAAGAAGTACACGGTCAACCGTTCAACTTTCGTGCACAAGGACGCGCGAGAACAATTTGAAATGCGAACGCACAAACGTGTGATCGACATTCTCAATCCGAGTCCCAAAGTAGTCGAGGCTCTTACGAACCTTTCACTACCGTCCGGAGTCAATATCGACGTGAAGATGATGTAGCCATTCTTCCAAAATCGACGGATTCCTTCGTTGTGCTGGCAGAATAAAACGTTCATCGTACTGATGTACGCCTCACGTTTGATTCCTGGCACGCCTCGGACTCCATTCAATTTAGAAAGAATGACGTCTGTGCCTGAACAAAACACCCGCCTTTGGCGGGTGTTTTGTTATCCCCAGTTATGAACAGTAGGGTGTTGCGTTTTGTGTAGTAGCTGGCATTATATATGTAACGGAGGGCCGAGCGATTTATCGCTCGGCCTTTCTCCGTTTGTATGACCAGATGAATCCGTTAAGGAAGAATCAAGTCATGAGGTTGAAGTGAAGTGACCAGAAGTAAAGTTTATAAAGAGGGCCACAGACGGTGGATGCCTCAGAACATTCTTGTTCTTTAAAAATTAACGCAAAAAATTTATGGAAAAGTCACCATTAATGCAATCTGCAGATCAAATGTCTAGCGAAAATAGCTGGATGGTTCACTGCTTAAGTTTAGCTACCATTGGTATGCTTGCTTATATGCAGTTAGCTCCGATCATCGCCTAGCGATTAGATCACATTTGATTTATTAGCCTCACTAAAAAAAGCCGCTTCGATCTCGATGCGGCTTTGTTGTTTGTATTGTTTTCATCCGTAGGTTTGATGGATAACTTTGTCTCTGTGGGCGACAGCGGTAAAGAACTCCATCCAAGCTGCAAGCAGCCGGTCATCGTACATGGTATTCGCCAGTCTAAATCCAGGTACTTCCGGGATATCGACCGATGTTTGTTTTTTTAGTATCGAGTATATGATGCCGGCGTTCAGTCGGTCTTTGTCAGCCAGCAAAATCATGTCAGATATAAATTTAGCCTTGCCGTGCTTAAGCACCAGCAGTCCTGCTTCGTACACTTCTAGTTCTGGGTTTCTTGGTTGCATTTGTTCTCTCCCTGCTTGTGTCTACTTATGACTTATGTCCGCAAAATATATACCACACCCTTGCTTTTTGCGCCAGAATCCGTATACTCTCCCACAGCTGTAAAGACCTATGTACACGAATTTATTTCGTGGACCACTGGGCACAAACCGCGCAATTTCTTTTGTGTGAGCTGTGCTCGCAACTGAAGATATTTGCGCGGTTTGTTGTATGGGTCTGCAGTTTTAATAGAAGAGTGAGGGCAACCTCGCTCGACAGTAAGGTTCATACAAATGAAATTTATTCTCGGAACCAAAACTGGCATGACACAAGTCTTCACCGAAGACGGACGATGTCACGCAGCCACTGTACTTAAAGTAGCGCCAGCGACTATCTCGCAGGTAAAAACTACCGAAGTCGATGGTTACGATGCAGTCCAACTTGCGTCAGGTACTCAAAAAGAGCACCGAGTCAGTAAAGCTGCCAAAGGTCACTTTGGTTCAGCTGTAGCAGTAGCACGTGAATTTCGGGCTCGAAAAGGCTACAACGAATCAACTGATGGTATCGAAAAGGGTTCTGCCCTCGATGCATCAGTATTTGAAGCTGGTGACGATGTCACCGTTTCTGCAATCTCAAAAGGAAAAGGATTCCAAGGTGTTGTGAAGCGACACAAATTTGCCGGAGGACGACGGTCGCACGGTCAGAAGCACTCTGAACGTGAACCGGGGTCAATTGGAGCAACTGGAATCGCCCGAGTACTTAAGGGGACTCGAATGGCCGGACGCATGGGTGGTGACACTATCCAGGTGAAAGGACTAAAAGTACTCCAGGTTAATGTAGAAGAAAACATCCTTGTCGTATCTGGCGCAGTGCCAGGACGGAAAGGAACTTTAGTAGAAGTGTTCAGCACACCTAAATAATCACTGATATATGAAATCAACAATCTATACCCGTGAAGGTGCAGAGAAGGGCGAGGTAACTCTTCCAGAATCTGTATTTGGGATAAGCTGGAATGCAGACTTAGTTCACTCCGTTGTGGTGGGAATGCAAGCCAACGCTCGCGAAGGCACAGCTCACACCAAAGATCGAAGTGAAAAGCGCGGTGGAGGGCGAAAGCCATGGCGACAGAAGGGAACTGGTCGCGCGCGACATGGTTCTCGTCGGTCTCCGATTTGGACTGGTGGTGGTGTGACATTTGGTCCACGATCAGAAAAAGACTACTCAGTTAAAATCAACAAAAAGGTACGAGCCAAAGCGTTTGCTACTGTGATGTCTAAAAAGCTAGCCGACAAAGAAGTTATCTTTGTTGAGACTCTAGCAATGGACGAACCAAAAGCAAAAGACGCATTAGCAGTCATCAAGGCACTAGCAAAAGGATCAGGTAATGATTCTCTTGCCACCAAGCGAAAGAATGCCGCACTAGTTGTGCTATCAGATCGTAATCTTGCGACTGAAAAAAGCTTCCGTAACTTTGGTAATGTCGAAGTGGCGCAAGCCAAGGATATCAACCCAGTTGACCTCCTCACTTACAAGTATGTTGTTGTAGCGGATCCAGCTGCTGCTGTCGAAATCTTCGCAGCCCGAGTTGGTACTACAGCTCCTAAGTCAAACTAACATGGCCCTCTTTGGATCTAAAAAAGACAAAAAAGACAAGGTGAATGCCAAAGGGAAAGTAGGTGCCCTGGGGCAGGAGAGCACAGCCGTGGTAGCTGATACGAAGTCAGTCGGACCGGCGCCTTTGGCAACGGACCGAAACCTGGCATCAGTTATTATTGCTCCACGTATCACAGAAAAAGCAGTTGGCATGAGCGAACGAAATGTATACACATTCATCGTCCGTCCAAACGCAACGAAGTATGCTGTTCGTGATGCAATCAAAGCTCTCTACAATGTGACGCCGGTGAAGATAAACATCGTGAACAAAAAAGCTGCCAAGCGAGTCAAGGGATTCTCTGGCAAGACTGTACACAACAAGGGTATGAAGAAAGCCTATGTGTACTTGAAGAAGGGTGACGTGATTAACTTGGTTTAATCATACATAACTTACTCAGTAAGCTATGTCTCTGTAAATTTTCAGAGTCCCTTGGCAGCCCTCCGCCACTAGATTCTCCCTTGATAGGTCGAATCTAGTGAGGAGTCTGCATAAATTCGTAATATGCTCTTCGAGCATTTACTCATTCCGCCCAGCAATTCGCCCAAGGGCAGAACGAATTGGGACATAAATTCGTAATATGCTCTTTGAGCATTTACTCATTCAATTATTAGTTAGGAAGATAAGGAGAGTGATCTCCACTAGTTTCTAACATTCACAATTATGGTAAAGAAATATAAACCAACATCAGACGGTCGTCGTGACGGTTCGGTGATTGAATACAAAAAGAAGCTCACGACAACAAAAAGTAATCCACTGAAGGGACTTACTAAAGGAAAGCGAAGTACTGGAGGTCGTAACAGTGATGGTCGAATCACCACTCACTACCGAGGTGGTGGAAACAAGCGAACGTATCGAGTGATTGATTTCAAGTACGACAAGCTAGATGTTCCTGCTACAGTTGAAACACTTGAATACGATCCTAACCGATCAGGATTCATTGCTCTCATCTGTTACGCCGATGGTGACCGTCGATACATTTTGGCTCCACAAAAGCTAAAGGCTGGAGACCAGATCGTAGCGTCAGCTACCGCCAAGGTAAAAGTTGGTAACCGACTACCACTATCAGCAATTCCAGTTGGTAACTACGTATACAACGTAGAAATCAACCCAGGAGCCGGAGCGCGCCTCGCGCGGTCGGCCGGGAACTACGCCGAAGTAGTAGCGCAAGACGACAAGCATACGACACTCAAGATGCCATCATCTGAAATCCGTAAGGTCCTCAAGTCAGCTTGGGCATCAATCGGAGCAGTATCAAACGAAGAATATCGTTTGGTATCAATCGGTAAGGCAGGACGAGCGCGTCACATGGGCTTGCGTCCAAAGACTCGTGGTGCTGCGAAGAACGCTGTTGATCACCCACACGGAGGTGGTGAAGGTAAGTCTCCACGGGGACACCGACGACAACGAACCAAGCAAGGTCGACCGACCGGAAAGGGACAAAAGTCTCGTTCACCAAAGAAGTACTCAAACAAGCTTATCGTCAACCGACGAAAGCCAGGACCACTTATGGGGGGCAAGAGGTAACACAAAAGAAAACATCCGTAAGGGTGTTTTCTTTTGTGTTAGTTTCTGACCAGTGTCAGAAACGTGCCTCTTGCCCGGCCGGAGCATGTGAGAAGCGCTTTCCTAGCGCGCCGATCAGCGAGGTGTGCCGACGAGTCAAGAAAATAATGAGCGTAGCGATTGCAAGGTGAATTGATTTAGAATAAATCAAGAGAGGGTACCCTGGGGTATATTTTCTTGAATTTGTGGGGCAAGAGGTAACACAAACCAAACACAAAACCACTCCATATGGAGTGGTTTTGTGTTTTTATTTAAGTGTTACAATGTTGCTATATTCAATTATTAAATCAGACATATCTATGAATCTTTCAGCTTCACGTTTTAGTTTACTCGG
>Ga0307932_1000991_pt1 | contig 11580 bp, 11 predicted proteins | sample OrgLakmetageno48_FD_201843 | JGI IMG/M metagenome (GOLD analysis project Ga0307932, IMG submission 201843) | Saline water microbial communities from Organic Lake, Antarctica - #48 | ecosystem: Environmental > Aquatic > Non-marine Saline and Alkaline > Saline | place: Antarctica: Organic Lake...
AAAGAAAAGGCACTAATCCAGCTGATTTTGGTTTTGATCCTATTTTTGTCCCAGAAGGCTATGATCAAACTTTTGCTGAGTTGGGTGATAAAAAAAATGAAATATCTCATCGATTTAAAGCTCTGAATAAATTTATAAAAGGCAGAGCAGATCAAAAAATAAAAGTAGAAAAAGGTATTTTTGATAGTTCCGATGAGCTAGTAATAACTGGTAGGGAAACTTTTGATTTATTTCAAACTTATGGTTTTCCAATTGAAATGGTTCAGGACTTGGCTCACGAGAAAGGCTTAAGAGTTAACCGAGAAGAGTTTGAAAAAGAGTTGAGAACTCACCAGGAACTTTCTAGAACTGCTAGTTCTGGAATGTTCAAAGGAGGTTTGGCTGATACTAAAGAAAAAACTAAGCAATTTCATACTGTGACACATTTACTTCTAGCGAGTTTAAGAAAAGTTTTAGGAGATCAAGTAATTCAAAAAGGAGCTAATATTAATGGTGAAAGAATTCGGTTTGATTTTTCTCATTCAGAGGCTTTAACTGAGGATCAAAAAAAATCAGTAGAAGATTTCATCAATCAAATTATTAAGGAAAAAATATCAGTAGTTAAAGAAGAGATGTCGTTAAAAGAAGCTCAAAAGGTTGGTGCTCATGGAACTTTCGAGAATAAATATGGAGATTTAGTTAGCGTTTATACCATTGGAAAATATTCTAAAGAAATTTGCGGGGGGCCTCATGTTAAAAATACTTCTGAAATTCAAGGTACTTTCAAGATTGTTAAAGAGAAATCTTCCAGTTCAGGTGTGAGAAGAATTAAGGGCATATTGGAATGATGTTTTTAAAAAAATTTATAAAATAAAATATTACCACACTACAGTGCATCGTAGTTATTAAATTGATGAATAAAAATATTCAAAACAGAGCCAAAAAACTAAAAATAGTGGTTGATGAATACCGATATCGGTATCATGTTTTGGACGATCCAACTTTAACGGATCAAGTTTATGATTCTTTGATGGATGAATTAAGGATGCTAGAAAAAAAATATCCAGATTTAAAAACACCTGATTCACCTACTCAGAGGATTGGAGGGCAGCCTTTGGAAAAATTTGAGAAAGTTAAGCATAAAGTTCGGCAGTGGTCGCTAGACGATGTTTTTAGTTATGAAGAGTTGTTAGATTGGGAAGAACGTAATCGAAAAATTTTAGAAAAAAAAGAGATTAAGCCCAAATTTGATTATATAGTAGAGCTTAAAATCGATGGTTTGAAAATCGTTTTGGATTATGAAAAAGGTTTTTTGAAACAGGGAGCCACTAGAGGTGATGGAGTAATCGGAGAAAAAGTAACTGAAAATATTAAAACTATTAAAAGTGTGCCGTTGAAAATCGAACAGGAAATTGATTTAACGGTGACTGGGGAATGCTGGTTACCCAATAAAGAATTAAAAAGGATTAATAAAGAGAGACGAGAAAAAAATTTACCAGAATTTGCTAATTCTAGAAATGCTGGAGCTGGCTCTATTCGCCAGTTAGATTCTAAGGTGGCTGCTTATAGAAATTTAGATTCTTATATTTATAGTATAGAAGAGATTAGATCTGATATTAAAAAACCAATCACTCAACAAGAAGAATTGAAATTTTTAATTGAACAAGGGTTTAAAGTTAACGGGGAATATAAATTTTTTGAAAATTTATGGGAAATTAAAGATTTTTATCAAAGTTGGGAAAATAAAAAAAATAGACAACCTTACGGGATTGATGGAATGGTAATTAAAATTAATTCCAAAGAATATCAAAATAAACTGGGATATACTGGTAAATCTCCACGTTTTGCTATTGCTTGGAAATTTTTTCCAGAACAAGTGACTACTCAGATTAAAGATATTAAAATTCAAATTGGAAGGACAGGGGCGTTAACGCCAGTGGCGATTTTAAAACCAGTCAAAGTAGCAGGAAGTTTAGTCTCCAGAGCGACCTTGCACAATGAAGATGAGATTATTAAAAAAGACATAAAAATTGGCGACACGGTTATTATTCATAAAGCTGGAGATATTATCCCTGAAGTAGTAGAGGTGATTAAAAAATTAAGAACTGGCAAAGAAAAAAAATTTAGAATGCCAAAGGCTTGCCCAATGTGTAGTGGAAAAGTGATTCAACAAAAAATTATTGATAAGAAAAAATTAAGTTCGGCTCATTTCTGTGTTAGTAAAAATTGTTTTGCTGTTGAAAAAGAAAAATTAATTCATTTTGTTTCTAAAAAAGGTTTAAATATTGATGGATTAGGGAAGAAAATTATAGAAAAATTAATGAATGAAGGTTTGATTTCTTCTTCAGCAGATATTTTTAATTTAAAATTAGGAGACTTAGAGTCGTTGGAAAGATTTGCTGAAAAATCCGCTCAGAATTTAATTGAGGCTATTGAAAATAGTAAAAAAACCTCTTTTGAAAAATTATTGTTTGGTTTAGGAATTCGTCATTTAGGAGAAGAGGGAGTTGGTTTGTTAAAAAAAGAATTGGAGAATCCTAGTTCTTTTCTGGGAAAAAAATATCAAGCAATGAATTTCAGAATTGAAAAACCAACAGATTTAACTAACTTTTTTGCTCAAAATTCTGTAGAAGATTTATTTGAAATAAGTGGTTTCGGTGCTAGAATAGGGGAAAGTTTGAAGAAATGGTTTGAAAATCCAGAGAATCAGAAAATTTTAGAAAAATTAGAAAAAAGAGGGGTGAAAATAGATAAAGTGAAAGCTGAGAATAAAGCGAAAGACAAAAAATTTGAAGGAAAAATTTTTGTTTTAACCGGGAGCCTAGAAACGCTAAGCAGGGATCAAGCTAAAAAAATAATCAAGGAAGAAGGTGGAAAAGTTTCTTCCTCTGTCAGTAGCAACACTGACTATATAATAGCCGGAAAAAAGCCTGGTAATAAATATGAAAAAGGTTTAGAATTAGGAATCAAGGTGTTGGGGGAAAAAGGTTTTAGAAAAATTGTAAAAAAACGATAAATTATAAATCTATTTATGTCTAAAAAAATCACCATTGAAGATGTTAAAAAAACTGCCGAGTTGGCTAGGATTAAACTGACTAAAGCAGAAGAAAAAAGATTTACCGAAGACATTGATAAAACTTTGGATTTTTTCGCAGATATTCAAGAAATTAAATCAAACAAAGTGGAGAGATTTGATCATTATCAACTGAAGGAGAATCAATTAAGAACAGATGAAGTTTCAGAAAAAGAGGACGGTTTAAAAAAGAGAATCAAAAACAATTTCCCTGAATCCAAGGAAGGTTATTTAAAAGTCAAGACGGTTATTAAGAAATAAAAATTATGATAAAAGAATTACATCAAAAGTTAATAGAAAGGGAAATCACCTCGCTGGAATTAACTGAGAAATATTTAAAACAGATTAAAAAAAGGAATCCCGAATTGAATACTTTTTTAAGCGTTTTTGAAAAGCAAGCCTTAAAAGATGCAAAAAGAGTAGATAAAAAAATTGAAAATGGTGAAGAGATTGGCTTGTTGGAGGGAATTCCCTATGCGGTTAAAGATAATTTTTGCGTTAAGGGTGAAATAGTCACTGCTGGATCTAAAATTTTAGAGAAGTATAAAGCGCCGTACGACAATTTTGTAATTAAAAAGTTAAAAAAAGTTGGGGCTATTTTATTGGGAAAAACTAATTTAGATGAATTTGCGATGGGAACTTCGACTGAAAATTCAGCTTTCGGTGTAACTAAGAACCCAGTAGACACTAAAAGAGTCGCTGGAGGTTCTTCTGGAGGTTCAGCGGCAACAGTAGCAGATGATCAGGCCGTTTGGGCTTTGGGGTCTGACACTGGAGGGTCAATTAGATGTCCAGCTAGTTTTTGTGGAGTGGTTGGAATGAAGCCAACTTATGGCAGGGTTTCTCGAAACGGTTTGATCGCTATGGCATCAAGTTATGATCAGATTGGTCCTTTTACTAAGACAGTCGAAGATACTGCTATCATTTTAGATGAGATTTGTGGTTATGATTCCATGGATAATACCACTGTTTTTAAAAATACTAATTTTTTTAATAACCTAAAGTCGGAAATCGAAGGTAAAAAAATCGGAGTATTAAAAGAATTTATGGGTGATGATGTCGATGAAGGGATAAAAAAAATTATTCAAAAAAAAATAAATTGGGCTAAAAAAAATGGAGCAGAGGTTGTTGATATTGAAATTCCTGGGATTAGACATTCATTGGCGGTTTATTATTTAATGATCTGTTCAGAAATTAGCTCTAATTTAGCTCGATTTGATGGTATTAAATATGGTAAAAGAAAAGAAGCGGTAGATATTTTAGAAACTTATTTAAAATCCAGAGAAGCAAATTTGGGAGACGAAGTTAAGCGAAGGATTATTCTCGGAACTTATTCTTTGTCGGCTGGTTATAAGGATGCTTATTACAAGAAAGCTCAAGAAGTCAGAGAATTAATCAAACAAAACTTCAGAAAAGCTTTCGAAGAAGTAGACTTAATTTTAACTCCAACTATGATGGGACCAGCTTTTAAAATTGGAGAAAAAATTAATGATCCTTTGAAGTTGTATTTAGTGGATATTTCAACTGTTCCAGTTAATGTGGCGATGTTACCAGCTATTTCTATTAATGCTGGATTTGCAAAAATTGAAGGCAAAAATTTGCCAATTGGAATGCAATTGATTGGTCCTTGGTGGCAAGAACAATCTATTTTAAATACGGCGTTGGCATTTGAAGAGAGTTCGTAAGGTTCATCTTATCAAATTTTCAAATTTATTTGAAGATATTTAATTGAAATTAGAAAGTCTAAAAATTTTTAAAATTTATAAATTGTAAATTTTTTTAAATAACATCTTGTTCACTAAGTTCTAGTGTAGTATTATTTGAACAGGAAAAGATTAATCTGAATTTATTTTTAATTTTTATTTTGAATAATTTTGGTCAAAAAGGTGAAATTTTAGCAGCTAATTATTTAATAAGTAAAGGCTACCAGATTATTGAAAAAAATTATTATAATTTTAAAGGGTATCGTTTAGGGGAGATTGATTTAATTGCTAAAAATTCCAAGGGACAGTTAATTTTTTTTGAAGTAAAAACTAGATCTACTCAAGGACGAGAAGTGATTCCCGAGGAAAACATTAATAATCAAAAATTAAAAAGAATTTTTAAAATAATTCAATATTTTTTGAAAGAGAGAGATCTACTGGAGGTTGAGTGGCGGGTTGATTTTATTGGAGTAGTTTTTAATACTAAAACCCAAAAGGCTTCAGTAAGGCATATAAAATATCTTCGGTTTTAAGAATTGTTTGAGATAGAGAATTTAAAACTGCAAATTTACTAAATTTTTAAAATTATGAAAACAGAGTTAGAATTTTTATTTGGATCTAGGATTAGGTGGAGGTTGATAAAATTTTTTATGTTACATGAAAAGGTTTCTTTAACTGCTTTAAAAATCATAGAAAAAAACAAAATGGAGGCGAAAACTTCCAGAGAGGAAGCTAAAAAAGTTTTGGCTCAATTGGTTAATGCTAAGTTTTTGTACTCCAGAACAATTAAAAAGCAAAAAGCTTATTTTTTGAACACCAAATATTCTTTTTACGATGAATTGAAGTGGTTGGTAGTTAAGTCTAATATTTATCCACAATGCAAACAATTAAATCGAGTTAAAAAATTAGGTGATGTTAAGTTGGGATTGGTTTCTGGAATTTTTATTAATAACAAGAAATCAAAAACAGATTTATTTTTAGTTGTTGACAATTTATCCAGAGCCAAATTGAAACATTTGATTGATGATTTAGAGATAGAAATGGGGCAAGAGATAAATTATTCTTTAATGAACTTGGAAGAATTCCGTTATCGGATTAAAATGTTTGATAAATTTGTTTTAGAACTTTTAGAACAACCTCACGAAATAATTTTAAATGAATTAGAAGGGATGATTAAGGAGATTAAGAGAAATAGAAAAAAATAATAAAAGGTTTTTAGTAATGAAAAAAATCAAAAAAAATCAAAAAAATTTTCTTAGCAATAAATTTTTGCTCCTGGTTATATTGTTTGGATTTTTGCTGAATTTGTCTGCTTGGTTGGTTCTTTGGTTGGGTTTGGATTTAAATAAGATTACCTTGGTTGTTCACTATAATTCTTTTTTTGGTATTGATAAAATTTCTTTGCAACCTGAGGGAAAACGATTTGTGAAAGTTTTTTTTGCACCTTTAAGCGGTTTGCTATTTATGTTAATTAATTATTTTTTAGGTTTAGTTTTAATTTTTTCTAGTTGGAAAAAAAACAAAAATAACAGTCTGGAAAATAAAAGTATTGAGAAGATATCAACTGCTAGTCTTGGGGGACATTTTATTCTATTGAGCGGAGTAGTTTTACAAATAATGATATTAGTGTATACTATTTCAATTGTGATTGTTAATTGAGGAGGATAATGTTATTTATTAAGCAGCAAGTATTTTTTATGAATAGAAAAAAGTGGAGTTATCCTGACCCTAGAACGACTGATCCTAAAGAAAGACGGTGGCAAAGATTTTTTGAAACTTTGCCAGGTTTTTTAACTTGGGCAACTTTATTGGGAATGATTGTTTTTTCTTTTATTTTTCCTATTTGGGTGGCGATATTTATTATCGTTTATGATATATATTGGTTGCATAGAACGATTTATATCGCTACTTATTCAATTATGGCTTATCGAAAAATGAAGCGTTGGGATAAAGTTAATTGGCTTTATCGTTTGAAAAATATTAATAAAATTGAAAAACTTGAAGAGAAAACCAAGGAAGATTTAGAAAAATTTAAAAAAGACATCAAGTTGGTTTCTTTGAAGCGAAAACAGAAAAAAGAAATACAAAGGGCTATCGTTGAAAGACAAAATTTTCTCAAAAGACTAAAAAAAGATCTTGAAAATAAAAAAGACTTCTTAAATTGGAAGGATGTTTTTCATGTGATAATGTTGCCAACAGCCGGAGAGCCAGCTGAAATTATAGAGCCAGCCATTGCTTCTATAGATAAAGCTGCTTATCCAAACGATAAGATTATTATTTTGTTAGCCTTAGAAGAAAGAGAACCCAAGAAAGACAGAGACAAAAAAGTTAAAATATTAAAAAATAAATATGGAGATAAATTTTATGAGTTTATTACAACTGTTCATAAAGTTAAGGAGGGAGAATTAAAATGCAAAGCTTCTAACACTACTTACGCCGCTAAAAAACTTAAAAAATATTTGGAAAATAAAAAAATATCCCTAGAAAATGTTATCCTTTCTAATTTTGACTGTGATACTCAAATTCATCCTCAATATTTAGCTGCTTTGAGTTATGAATTTGTGGTTAATCCCAAGCGTTTGCAACAAGCTTATCAACCTCTGCCAATGTATCATAATAATATTTGGGACACCGTGGCTCCAGTTAGAATTATTGTCACGGGTTCTTCTTTCTGGCACATGGTGCAATCAATGAGACCTGAACATATGGTAACGTTTTCTTCTCACAGCGAGCCCTTTAAGACTATTGTTGATGTTGGTTATTGGCCAGTCAACGTTATCTCGGAAGACTCGGTTATTTATTGGAAAGCTTACGACTACTTCTCTGGAGACTATCAAGTTAGGCCTATTTATTTATCAGTTTCTTTGGATGCAGTTTTGAGTGATAGTTATTTTGAAACAATCTCTAATCAATATAAACAGAAAAGACGTTGGGCTTATGGAATCGAAAATCTACCAATGCTGGTCAGAGCCTTTAAAAATAACCCTAGAATTCCTTTTTTGAAAAAAATAAAATATAGCTTCACTATGTTGGAAGGGCATCACAGTTGGGCAACTTCTCCTTATATTTTGGCTTTATTGGGTTGGTTACCTTTGATTTTCGGTGGAGACGCTTTTAATGAATCAGTTTTAGCTCACAATCTCCCCATTCTTACTAGATCTTTAATGACGCTAGCTCTTACTGGTTTGATTATTTCAATGTTCTTAAGTTTTCTAATTATGCCTGAAAGACCAAAAAAATATTCTAAAAAAAAATATTTGGCGTTATTTTTTCAATGGTTTCTGGCTCCTTTTATAGCTCCTATCCTGGGAGCCTCACCAGCGATTGATGCACAAACTAGATTGATGTTCGGAAAATATTTTGGTTCTTTCTGGGTCACTCCTAAGAATAAAAGGAAATAATTTTGATAAAAATTAGTGTTTTAAAGTAAAAGATAGAAATTAGAATTAATTCAAATAAATGGTGTTTTTATTTTCGGTTCTTTATTGGGTTTTTGTTTCAATTGCAGTAATTGTAGCCTTGATGATTGTTTATCATATTTGGACTTATTATTTGAATAAAAATTTAGCTATCTCCACTATTATTTTTTTTATAATAACTTTTTTAATATTAATTTTAATTAATTATGCATTGTTTTCGTCAGTAGATTTAGAAAAATTGTTTTCATCAATATTTTAATTATTAATTAATTCAAGTGTTTTTTCAAAAAAAAATAGATTATCAACATTCTTATAAAAATATCAATTTTAAAGGCAAAAGAGATGGTGAAGAAATCATCTTGTTGTTAAGACGGCATTGGATGGTCTTTTTTCTCAGGTTTGTTCCTTTTTTGCTTTTATTGATAGTGCTGATATTTTTTCATACAGTAGGAAGAGAAATTTTTGATTTTTTCATTTTTAATATTGATAAGAATATATTTTACTTACTAGAGAGTTTTTTATGGATGTTTTATTGGTTAGCTTTGTTTGTTGTCTGGGTGAATTTTTATTTAGATGTTTGGATAGTAACTAACAATAGAGTAGTAAATATTGAACAGTTAGGGCTGTTTAGCCGGCATACTAGTGAACTGAAGCACAACAAAATTCAAGATGTTACTTCAGAGGTTCAAGGACTGGTGCCCACTTTATTTGGTTATGGGAATGTCTACATTCAAACTGCCGGAAATAAGCAACGTTTTGTTTTCAAACAAATTCCAGAATCAACTAATACCAGAAATATTATTATGCAACTTCAAAAAAAGGCGCTTCTAGAAGAAAAGAAAAAAGAAGGAGAAATTTTAAGAGGCAAGACATAAAGGGATTGTTTTGGAGATATTCCAGATAACCCGTTAAGCCTAGTATTTAAAGCAAAAAACTAACTTTTATAATTTTTCAAGATTTACTTGAAAAAAAGGCCTTTTTGTTTTAAGATTAGGTTGTTTGAGATCTATTCTCAAATAAATTAAAATAAATAACTTTTTGACACTATGAGTACAGATTATTATGAAGTCTTGGGCGTTGATAAAAAAGCCAATCAAGATGAAATTAAAAAAGCTTATCGTAAAATGGCACATAAACATCATCCCGATAAGAAGGGTGGGGATGAAGCTAAATTCAAAGAAGTAAATGAAGCTTATCAGACTTTATCTGACACTAGTAAGCGACAACAATATGATCAATTTGGATCAAATTATCAGCAAGCAGGTTCTCAGGGATTTGGTGGCTTTGGAGGAAATCAGGACGCTAGTGATTTTCAAGGAAGTGGCTTTGAGGACATTTTTTCTGATTTTTTCGGTGGAGAAAGATCAACTACTAGACAAAGAACTGGCTCAGACATAGTAGTGGACGTTGCACTAGATTTTGAGGAAATGGCTAAGGGAAGTAGTAAAAAAGTAAAAGTTTATAAAAAAATAAAATGTTCTGAATGTGATGGAACAGGGGCTAAAAATAAAGCCGTTCAACAATGTTCTAAATGTGGAGGTAGTGGGCAGATCAAGAGAGCTAGACAAACTTTTTTGGGAACTTTTTCTCAGATTGAAGTTTGTGATCAGTGTCACGGTAAAGGAAATATTCCTAAAGAAAAGTGTAATAGTTGTGGAGGGGACGGGGTGGTTAGAGACTATCAAGAAATGGAAATTAATATCCCAGTTGGAATGGAAGACGGTCAAACCTTGAGAGTTAGTGGTGGAGGAGAAGCTTCACCGGAGGGAGGACCAGCAGGAGATCTTTATATAAAAATTCACGTTAGAAATCATGATAATTTTAAACGGCGGGGTAGTGACATCTTCTCTAAAATAGACGTTACTTTTTCTCAGGCAGTCCTAGGAGATAAATTAAAAGTGGATACAGTTTATGGTTCAGTGAATTTGAAAATTCCCGCTGGTATTCAATCAGGGGATTTTCTTAGAATTAAAAACAAAGGCATAAAAACCTTTGGGGGCTTTAGTCAAGGAAGTCATTTAGTTGAAATTAGGATAAAAACACCTCAAAATATTTCCAGAGAGCAAAAAAGAGCAATTGAAGAAATTAAAAATCTAGGACTTTAAAGTAGATGTTGTCTGGAGTTTCTTTTTTTGCTAAAATAGCTATATAATATGTTAGCTGTTATTGTTTGTAAAAATTTAAACAAAAAAAAATGAAAAAAATTCTCATTGTTGAAGACGATGTGATGTTGTCTGAGATATATAAAAAAAAGTTTGAAAAAACTGGAGATTTTGAGGTAGTGCATGCTAGCAGTGGAACTGATGCTATTAAAAAAGCTAAGGCGGAAAAACCAGACTTGGTTTTATTAGACTTGGTTTTACCAGAAATGGATGGTTTTGATGTTTTAGCTGAATTAAAAAAAGACACTAACTTAAACAACACCAAAGTAGTCCCCTTTTCCAACTTATCCGAAGAGGATAACGAAAAAAAACTCAGAGAATTAAAAGCAGACGGTTTCATTTCCAAGTCAGAACATACCCCTCAAGAATTAGTGGAAATAGTAAGAGAAATATTAAAAGAAAACAAAAAAAAACAACCTGTCAGAGATGAGTCAAGCGATTCTGAGGAATTTGAAGTGAAAATCAATTCAAGCTCAATTGAGGATTTTTCGTTTAAAAGAGAAAATTCAAAAATAAAAAGTATCTTAGTTATTGAAGATGAAGAAATTTTTCTAGATGTTTTTACTAAAGAATTGGAAAAGATAGGTTTTTATGTAAAGAAAGCTCTTGATGGAAAACAAGGAGCAAAATTTTTAGCTCAAAAAGAGTTCGATTTGGTAATAGTAGATATAGCTTTGTCTGGAATGGGAACTGAACAACTTATAATCGAGTTTAGATCCAGAAAGCCAAAAGCTAAAACTAAATTTGTTATTTTAAAAAGTGAAGATAGTTCAGATAAAGACATAGATCAATTAAAAAAAACTGGAATTCAAGCAATTATAGACAAAAATAAAGTGAGTCCGAAAGAATTTGCCGATCAAATTCAAGCTATTTTTTAAAAACAATACTCTTGAAAAACAAAAATAAAAAAATCAAAGAAACTGATCCTCTGGGAGTTTTGTTGGAGTTGTTAGAAAATCAACAGTTGGAGATAACTGATTTTTCTTTGGCTGAAATAGCCGATGAATATCTTGATTATTTAAATAAATTTGAAAATCAAGATAAAATGATAGAGAACATTAGTGAATTTTTATGGGTGGCTTCTAGACTAGTTTTAATTAAATCAAAGATTATTTTGAATAAGTTTGGTTTTCAGAAAAATGATCTTTCTACAGAAGAAGGTGAGAGTGAATTGAAAAATCGTTTAATTGAATATAAAAGAATTAAAGAAATTTCTTTGGAATTAAAAAGGGTTTTAGAATCAA
>Ga0307932_1000993_pt1 | contig 11569 bp, 15 predicted proteins | sample OrgLakmetageno48_FD_201843 | JGI IMG/M metagenome (GOLD analysis project Ga0307932, IMG submission 201843) | Saline water microbial communities from Organic Lake, Antarctica - #48 | ecosystem: Environmental > Aquatic > Non-marine Saline and Alkaline > Saline | place: Antarctica: Organic Lake...
CTCACGCCACCGACCGTCGAACTCGATACCAAGCTCAGCGGCGCGAGCACGCAGAGCCTCGATTTCACCTTCTTCGTCGGCGTCAGGAGTGACAGTCTCTTCCGCTACCGGCGAGGGGACCGTTTCCAGCTCATTCTCATCAGTATCGGTGGCGTCGGTAGGTTCCGCATCTTCAACGGATTGCTCTGCCGGTTTGGCGCTCGCGTAAGACCAGCCATTCAGATTGACTAGATCGTTTGCATTCGCTCGGGAAACAATCACCGTTTCGTCGGTGTTGGGATTGACGACAGCGACCTTATCGCGCTTGTGGGGACGGCTCATACGTACCTCTCTGTTCGGGTTGGTAGAGAGAGAAAAAGGGGCCGAAGCCCCCTATTCCCGTTATGCCCGGAAGGGCTTGCCTTAGGCGACAACCGGGGCCAGCCAAGCGGAGAACTTCACGCTCGGGGTCGTACCCGAAGCGGTCAGCGCCACGCGGGCGAACGCCGGGACGGCTTCCAGACGTTGGACCGTGTCCGCGTCCAGATTGACCACGAACGGGCCGGTACCATTGACGGTCACAGAGCCGACAACAGTCGGCGTGTCGAACGCGTCGGTGCTGTCAACTTCCACGTCGAAGGTGTATTCTTCATCGGAGTCGCCGAAATCAACAGCTTCGATGAGAACCACGGCGGCGTATGATTGACGGCCAAGACTATCGGCGTAGGCACCACGGCCCTTGCTGATATAGTCCAGCTCGACGGCGGCAGTATCGGTGCTGGCGGTAACCGCTGCCAGACCGGGAGCCCGGAACGCCGTCGCGGCGTCGTACGGGTATTTCACAACAGACTTCATGTCCTGATCTCCTGAAGAGTGGGAAGGGAGTTAGGGGCGGGGGAGAGCGCTAGGCCCTCCCCTTCCCGATTGCGATTACGCGACGAACGGAACGTTCTTCACGCCACGGATACGGGCAGCGGCGCGACCATGCATCGCCGCCAGACCGACCAGCCATTCGACGCGGGTCCGGAAGACCGGCTTCTCGTCGATTTCGCCGAGGTCTTCGACTTCCATGACACCGTTCTGAAGACCGGTGATCTTGTCGGAGCCGATGGACAGGATGTAGATCGAAGAAGCCGTCGCGGTGGAACCACCAGAGGCGACTTCGTCGAAGCCCATAATCTGCTTGCCTTCGTTGTCGTAGTCGGCAACGAGGATCGGCAGGTCGTTGTACATGGCGATACGACGACCGAACTCGTCCTTATCCCAGTGCATCTCACCGCCCAGACTTTGACGCGCAGCCTGATTCAGGCGGTTGCGCGTGGCCTTGTTCATGAGCAGATAGTTCGCGCCGTCGACCGCATCGATAGCTTCGTCCAGTTGGAAGATCGACAGAGCGTCGCCGCCATCGGAAGAGCCCGCATCGATGAGCTGATCACCCACGATACGCTTGCGCAGACCGTCGAACACGCGCGGATCAGCTTCGGAGTCGCCGTTGATGATCTTGTCGGCGATGGACAGCGCCATCGACTTGATCTTCATCGACTCTTGGGAGTCACGCACTTGCTCGCCACGGGTTTTGATCAGCGCCTTATCGACGTCCAGATCACCACCAGCGATACGCAGAACTTCGGTCTGCGGGTTCACGATGCCGGTCGACTCGTCGTAGCCTTCGTTGAAACCACGGAAACCAACGCCCGGCAGTTCGCCTTCGAGGTTGTAGGTCAGCGACCCGCCCGGAATGTCTTCGAACGGCAGCACGCGGAGGATATCCGAGTTCTGTGCGAACATTTCGATGACAGCCTGACGCTTGATGTCGCCGTCGTTCAGTTTGCTTGCTTCAAGCAGAGTAAGAGCCATCTCTAGGCACTCCTTCAGTTGACAAAAAAGTCGGCTGAATTCCTGCGAGCGCCCCGCGCCTGCTTGGTCCCGGCTCAGCCTTAAACCGGGAATAGAATTTCGGCATAAGCCAAAACAACACGGGGGCGGTTAGCCGATCTCTACTTTTGAGACCGTCCAACCACCCCCGGTGATCTTCTGTGTAGTCAGTTCGTCCCGAATAACGGGTCGATATTACTTGCGGTTCTTGTTCGCCAGCGACAGTTTTTGCTGCGGCGAGAGTTTTTCAAAGTCAGCTTTCGACAGACCGCCGAGGTTTTTATCCCCGCCGCCAGACCCACCACCGGTGGATTGTTTGAACAGGTGACTGTTGCTTTCGCGCAGAGTTTGAAGCCATTCGCCCGGCTGAAGCGGCGTGGTGCCATCCTCGCCGTAGAGGGTGACGTCGCCTTGCTTCGCGACCAGCTTCTCACCTTCACCCACAGTGTAGATGTCGTGGGCGCGGCGAAGGAGGTCAGGCAGAGCCGAAGGATTCACGGCGCTGTCTTCGCGCATCGCCGCATCGGTGATCGCACGATCAATGACGCTGCGTTGGTACTTGGCTTCAGCCGCCGAAGTCCGCTCCTTGTGAGCGTTCAATTCACGACGGGCGTCCGCCAGTTGATTTTCGTAGGTCTCTTTCATTTTGGTGGTGCGCTCTTGCACCGCCTTGTCGAGACCTTGGTTTTCGACGAGTTCGCCGTCCTCCACGCGTTGAGCCGTGCCGCGTAGGGTTTCGATCTCTTTGACCGCATCATCCACCGAAGAATCTTCGCCGAAGACTTTCTGAAAAGAAGCGAGCTTGGATCGAAGATCATCGCGCTCTTGACTCAGGGTCGTGTTGTTGTCGCGGAACTCAGTCAGTTTCGAATTCAGGGCCAGATTGACCTTGAATTTGTCGCCGTCTTCTTTCGCTTCTTCGCGGAAAGCTTCCGGCACTTCATCAAGGGTGTTGTACGAAATAGTTGGCATATAATCTCACCGAGATTTGAGGATTGTCGGGATTGGAGGCGTCTGTCTCTCCGAGACACCGCTATGTGTCATTGGAGCTAACATAATACAGCGGCTAAGTCAATTCCATTGACATTTTGGCTCAAGTAAAACTTAGCCATTTCGCTTTGACTAGACGGTTGCTCATACCTTTCTCCATTAGGAGATTGATCGAGTAGTCATGACAAACAGGGCGTCCGTCGAATAAACCCCAGTTGTCAGGTTTTGTGTCTGTGAAGTAGTTCGGGATTTTCTCAGGAAGCTTGTTCTTCGGGATTGGTTCGGTGCGTTTCTGGACCAGCACCTTACCGCACGGGCTAATATTGATCACCGGCGCAAACCACTTGGCGTGACTAGTCCACTCTACGCGTTCCCAGACCTCGTTTTCATGAACGTTGTGATGGTAGTATCCGTCGGTTTCTATCTTGATGACGATCTCAGGATTAATCGTACATTCGTAGACCCGTCGAAACGCGCCCTGCCCGATCACATCCCCTAATAGGGTGTGCATTAAGTCTCGGGCGATGATGTCCATCCCTGAGATATTCATGTCTTTCATGTCGAATTGATAGCTCATTTTAGGCTTTCAATCAGGGAAAATGTACACGTCGCGAAAATAACTAACCCTAAAGAGCCAAAGACAATGAATGGTAATAAAGATAGGACGAACAGTATGCAGAGACCTTCCTACTACATTTTTTCTTCGTGTAGGGCTAACGCATCTTCATAACTGAGTTCTGGTCGGGCGCAGTATTGAACAACATGGTGCCACCGTCTTGGTTCCTATTCACCGTAGGATCAAGCTCTTCAGCCATACGCAACATCGCGTAGGCGACTTGGCGCGCTTGGGCGGGCATCATGACGATCCGGTCTTCGACTTCGCTGCTTCCGATCTCGACGAGAGTGCGCGAGTCCGAATCTGGACGAACCTCAACATAATCGCCACAGGAATCGTTATATACACGGTATCGACATTCGGTGCTGAAGTCGGTCAATAGATGTCGTCCAGTTCTTCGTCTGTCAGGTTGATGTCGTCTGCGTCTTCGTCAGTGAATCGCAGGTTGGGTTTACGGGCTCGGAAGGAGTCACCCTCGTCTAGGAGGCCATTGACCCCTTCCTCAAATTCCTCACCGGTCCCGTTTAGGATGTCGTCGAACGTCTTAGGCATTTTTGGGTTTCGGCTTCTTCGGCGGTTGAGCGGGTTCCGGTGGGTTCTCTTTCGCCATACGCTCTTCGCGGGCTTGGTCGTACAGCTTCTCTTTTTGTTGGTGCTCCGACTTCGCATCCGGATATCCCCGCATCCGCGCCAGAACGTCGTTCTGGTTCGGGAATTGATCGGGGTTGTCGAGGAGCTTCTTGAACTCTTCCGCCGACATCCAGTCAGGGATCAGCTCAGCCTTGCGAAGATACTCGTACAGCACGTCGGCGGGGATGATTCCGTCTCTGTACATGGCGTGGATCGCCCGGAATTCGCGCGCGCCAAGCTCGTTGAATAGGAAGTCGGTGTTCAGCTCAATCGAGATTCGGGCGGCTTCGGCGGGTTTGACGTCCTGCCATTCAGCCCAGATGTGGAGAAGTTCGGAAACGCCCAGATCAACCGACAGAGCGACGTTGAGGAGAAGCGACTGTTCGTTCATCTCCTTGATCTTGGCTTGGTTGTCTGACTCCGACACCGCGCGCGATCCGCCACCCGCCATTCGACCGCCCAGAGCCGAGATTTGAGACTCCTTCTGCGCGCAAGCCGTTTCGAGGGTCTTCAGACCCGTCCCGTTGAACTCGATGATACCCGGCTTCTCGCCCTGCCCCACTTCCCAGACCACGTTCGGGCCGATTGTGTAGGTGGACCCGGCAGCGGCGTTCTTCTCGCCTTCCGACTTCGGCGCGTAATAGACCGGCAGGGCCGTGTAGTGGCGACCGTGCTCAAGCTGCGCGTACGAGCGGTAGTGGGAGATGTTCAGGTCGTAGATATCGACCAGCGGCGGGCGCTCTACGGAGGGGAGGTTCGTATACGGGCCGAAGAATTGGAACGGGATGCGTTTGAACGTCGTGCCACGATTTTTCGGAGTGATGATTTCATCGGGCGTGCCGGTGAGGTCGGCGTCAGTCTCATTGTGAGATAGATACCGATGCTGTTGGTACTCGAACACCGGATTCTCGTCGGTCCCAACGTTCTGAAGCTTCAACAACCGGTATTCGGTGAAAGTGCGCCGGGCGTATCCTACGCCTTCCCGGTTTTGCTTGAACTCGCGAAGGACGACCATCGTCAGGACGTCCTCACCGGCGATCTCTTCGACTTCCCAGTCAATGATGTTCTCGGCAAGGTATCCGGCGAAGTAGGCTTTCTCGCCCTTGGCGTCCATGTCGACCAGAGCGCCGTAACGACCGACGCCTAGGGTCTCAGTGCAGATTTGCTTGACGAATTGCGTGAGGGACATCCCGTTCCGGGTGATCCGGCGAACGCCTTTTTCGAGCTTCTTTGGGAGGTTTTCGACCTTCGGCTCACGTTTGAAGATCGTCCCCACCAGACCGCCAAGGGTCCGCCCGGTCATGTTGTAGAACGTCGCCCGCTCAAGGAACTCAGCGTACTCGTTTTCTTCCTGCCCGTTCATCTGGGGAAGGAATTCAACGCCCTTGTTCTTGACCGCTCGTTGTCCCTCGAACACCGCCCGGAAGCCTTCCCAGACATCCGCCCAGTACGCGTATTCAGGATGCGCAAAAGCCGGAGCCTTCTTCAGGTCGTGTCTGGTCGTCTTCTTGTTTGAATTCGTCATGAGATACCGCTTGTTCAGGACGCCGAGACGCCTCTTAATTTGTCACAGATAATGACGATTACTTCTCAAAAGTCAATGATTGTGACGTTTCGGCTCAAGTATGGTGATGTCGAGGTGGGGGGATGAGGAGATAGGCGAGATGAGGCGAGATGGGCGGGATAGTTGAGACGATGAGATAGGCAGGATAAGGCGAGATGGGCGAGACGATTGAGACGATTGAGACGATTGAGACGATTGAGACGAGGAGATAGGCCCCCGTTAGGGGGGGTTATTGGTGGTAAAGCGGAATAATGAACCTTTTACCGCATACTACTGACAGCTACAGGGGGCTAGATTTCAGAGTCAAGGGGGGCCTTTGGGTCCCCCCTCTTTTCTCAGTTTGTGTTCAACTGAATGCGCCTAGCACGCAAAGCAGGACCAAACAACAACACAAAGCCGCGAATCTCTCAAACATGCATTACCCTTTCCTTCTGTTTCTGTGCAGGGCCCAGGAAAGGCGCTCTAGCGCCTTCCCTTTCCCTTCCCTACCGCGCCTAGTTAAACAGGCGGGCGGCTTCCCTATAAGCCTTGCTCCCCATGCCGCGCGCGTCCGCCGCATCCGTCAAGCGCGCGGCTTGCTTATCCTTGCGCGCGTTGCGGCGTTCCGTTTTCCAATCGTCTGCATATTTCTTAGCCATGGTTTAGTCTCCTGTTCTGTCTGTGTGCAGCGGACTAGTCGCAACGATTCGCGAAGCGATAACCGCGCGACAGGTTTTCAAGCGGGGTTGAGTCCGTCATGCCTACGCGCTCCAATTCTCGCCATTCAAGGCAAGGGCGCGCCGCGACCATGGACTCGCGTTCCGCCGCGTAGATTCCTGCCTGTTTGTCCAATCCATGAACAAACGCCGCGCCTAGGCTAAACGCCATTGCGCCCGCGATTGCTAAGGAAAGAAACGAAGCGCCTAGCGTGTTGTTTTCTCTGTTATTCATCTGCCTGTTCTCCTTGCTGGTATGTGGTATGCATGGGTGCGCGCTTGCTTAGGGCGCGCGCGACTGGCCGCCGCGTCTTCATGTTCGGACAGGGTGACAATGGCGCGCCTATCCACCATGGGAGGTCGCGCCTATGCGCCGTGCTAGATAGCCCGGTGCACGCGCAAGCCGCGCTCCGTGAGATACTCCAGCCCCGCGACCTTGTAGCAGTCGGAGAAGCCTGTGAACACGTCGTCTCGACCCATGGCGGCGCGGCGCTCGGTCTCTGACAAGGCGCGCCAAGGTGAGTCGGCATTGTCCCGGACCCAGTGCATAAGGTTAGCGGTATGGTATCCTTTGCGCCTGTATCCTCGCGGGAAGCCGGGCAAGCCGCGCGGCGGTCTCAAACGCACTTCACAGTGATCTGCGAGCGTATGGCCAGCGACAACAAGGCCGCTAAGTGCGGCCGTCAGCTTGTCATATCCGTAACCGCCAGCGCGGCCGTGTTGCACGTCGCGCTCAGAGTCGAACACGCCAACGCTCACGCCTCCAGACGGCGCAAAATGCGCTTGAACCTTTGCGACGCACTCGCCTCGCCTATTGGTGATGACCCAGGCTGAAATTGCTTTACTGGCGGTGCTTTCTCTCACGAATTTGACCATTTGTTTAGTCTCCTCTGTTTCTCGACGGAAGGTTACACGGGCGCGCAGTGCTAGGGGCGCATAGGCATGAGCACACCGACGCGCGCGGGGTGTTCTGGATACTCGATTCGCACCGGCGCGAGCGCGTCATAAGCGATAAGTCGGACAAGCTCTTGCGGGTTGCCCGGGAGAGCGTCAAGCAGGTAATGGCCGTTGACGCTTGTGCAGTCGTCTCCCCATGTTTCGACAACATCAAACGACGCCAAGGCCGAGTCGTTTATTGAGGCTTGCACCTTGCTGTTAACAGTGAGAGCGATCCGCGCGCTTTCATCCGTCGCAAATTTGGTAAGGCGGCCAAGCTTGGTTTTAAGCGCAGCACCTGTAGCCTCAAACCCGAACGCTCCAACCCGGTCCTTCGGGATTACACGTTCAAAATCGGGAAAGCTCCCGTCTATCAGCCTAGAGGTGTAAGTGTAACCCGCCGCCTCAATCACGACGCGCAGCGGGTTCAAACGTCCACCGGCGAGAGAGACGCTATCCGCCTTACCAAAGTTGCGCCGTAAGAAAGCCACGCAAGCTTGAGGCAGGATCGCACTAAAATCGCCGAACGACTCAGGGCGCTTCATTTGTAACGTGACATGCCGCAGCCGGTGGCCGTCCGTCGCTACAACGCCCGCCTCGCATTGGCGATAGTAGAGGCACGCGCCGTTTAGGTAGTATCGTGCCTTGTCAGTGGAAATACAGTTTTCCACGAAGCCTAGGGCCTCGGAAAAGTCGTCTGGAAGGGTAAGCGCCTCTGTCACAGTCACCGGCCCGAGGTCCGCCCACTCTTCGTCGCGATCTGCGGTACGTCCAAGCGTGAGCAGCACGCCGCCCGCGTCCAGGGTAAGACTATCGCCCTCAAGGCCCAGCCGCGCATCCTCGCCCGCCGGTAATCCCTGTAACGCCCTCTTGAGCGTCGAAGGCAAGATATATTGTAGGAGGTCCGGCACGTCTAAGTCATCGCCAAGTGCGACTTCAATACTCTGGTCAAAATCACAGGCCGCTAGTGTGAAGCGTCCGTCTTTAACCTCGACTCGGATTGCGCCGTTTCCTTCCACAGTGCGTTTAGTGACGCAGCGAGCCAGCTCGGAGACATGCTTGCGCAAGGCCCCGACATTTAAGCTTACAAGATCCACGATATTTCTCCTTGATTATTGCAGTATGGTCCGCCCCAGGGGCGGGGGGAGTTGTTTGTCATCAATTCCATATCTGGGACTCCTATGCGTTCAAGGTGTTGAATCGGATCGCGTCAAATTCAGGAGTCCACCGCTTGCGAACCTCCAGAACATAGCCAAGGGATTCCAGTTCGCGTGCCAGCGGTGCGGACTCCTCCACAGTCGCGGGACTTGTGTCGCGGTAATAGTCGCGGGACCCCGTGCAATGCTGGCCGACTCGCGTGTAAACGGTGCAAGTAAAAGGGTCCCGCGTCCCCGGCAAGGTTGGAAAAAAGGCGTCAACAGTTCCCTTGTGCTGGCCTGTTTTCACGGTCCGAAAGATCACGGGGACGGGTTCGCGGTCATAGTCTCGGGACGCGGTAAAGGTCGCGAACCCTGTGGCCCTGTCCCCGTCGATTCCGTCTGGGTCAATTTTCCAAGCGGTGCGGGGAAATAGCTGACTCAAGGTATACATTGAGGACTCGCTCGCCTTGTCTCTGTATCCTGTTTGCTCGCGACGTTTTGAACGATAGCTGCCGCCCTCATATTCGGCACCTTTTTTTCCGTTGTTCCAGAAAATGAGATAATGACAGGTTGGATTCCCGTAAACGTCGCTGCCCCAATCAAAACACTCAATCGCGACGGTTGCGGGGGGATTCAGAGTGAAGTCATAAGCCATTGGACTCGGTCCTTTCGGTTTCGGGGTTTCAATAATCTTGAAAAGCTGTTGCAAGGGATTCCATTCCGTCAGGCCCAAAGGCCGCGCGCATTTTCAGGGCCAGATCAATGCAAGCCTTGAAAATGGATTCAGCGGCGCGCGAGTCGGTATCATAGCCTAAATTCTCTGCCCAATCTTCAAAGCCTCCAGAGTCCAGAACGTCGGAATCCATGACAAGCGAATAAAGAACATCAACGGGATTGGGTTCGATTCTGCTATTCTCGGAACAGGACACGGGGCGGCCTTTTGTCAGGCGCATTTTGAAGCCGGATTCACATTCCGCCGCCGCAAGTTCGGTGCGATATTGATTCAACCCCTCGCGCGCGGTTGCGTCACGATAGGTGAATCCGCTTGGCGCCGTTGTGGATCTGGTCCGATAGCGACGGGGGGAGAAATTGGACGGGACGGACTCCACCTGATAGGCTTGGGCGTGCCCTTGGCCTGCCATATAATCCGTTGTCAGGACCTCGCGCCCATCCCGCTTGATAGTCACTAGCCAATTTAGATTCGGGGTTTCCTGCCCCGCATTGCGCGAACGTGAAAAGGGGACGAAAACGGACTCAACAGTGACGCCAAGGGCGGCCAAGGTTGCGGCGGGATTCGGGGTTTCGGTTTCGGTCATGGTCATGGGTTCAACCTTTCAAAAGTCGGACAAGGCGCGCGCGACTGGCCGCCGCGTCTACATGTTAGGACAATGGCCAAGGGCCAGGGGGTCTATTTGCTCCACAAGTTCAAGTACAACGGAGTCGAAGTAGTCACCACAATCGGACTCAATGCCCCAAAGGGATTCCGCTTTGTCCTCCGCCGCTTCTCCGCAGTCGCACAAGGGTGCAACCCGAATCCCTATCCAATGCCAAGAGTCATTGCACCAGCCGCGCATCCTCTCATAGTCCGCGCGCGCTGCTCTTTCGGCCCGCTGGCCCTCTGTCAGGGTTCCCGCCTTCCATGCCTCATAGTCCGCCTCGTTTGCGCTCCATCCGTCACGGCGGGCTATAGCAACAGCTGCCTTAAAGTCAAAGAACCGCTTTGAACCGTGTGACCTGCACAGGATCAATTCACCAGGCGCCTTGCCACGGCGTTCCCAATCTGTCACGGGACCGTGACCGCCATCCTCAATCCACGGCGCGCACATGTGGGAGTCGTAAAAGGTTTTCACCTCATACTCGCGGCCCGCAATTTCGCGGGTTTCGGTTTCGATTAAATCGGACATAAGCTCGGTCCCTTGTTTTGAGCGTTTCGGTATATGCACCATACACGCCCTGTATATGCGGTCAACCTACCAGCTGAATCTTTCTTGCGGTTAGCTGATATGAACCCGCGAGTCGTCGCCAAGGTACGCCCAGACTTCGCCGAACGACTCACAGGCAGCGCTAAGTGTATCGCCAAGTTCGCCGAGTCCGCGATCCCAGAACCCAGCTCCGTGACCATTTCGAGTCAGCCAAAGATCGATCCCTGCTTCGTATGGGCCATAGAGTCCGCCCTGAATATAAACATAGTTCTCCCGCACATACGCCCACAACGAGTCGAACGTGTCGAGATTCTCGATGTAGAAAGCGGCGCAGTCGCGCTCGATTCGCGAGTCCATTTCCCCTGAAAAATCCGAGTCGCTGATATCGCCATGAAGCGCGCTTTCATTTTCCAGGCCATACGACTCCGCATCCGTTCCGGGCTCGCATTCAGTAAACAGAATAGCTGCTTTATAACCCTTAACCATGAGCTGAATCATGGAGGCATGAAAGTTAAAATCAAACACGTTGACGGACTTCAAACCATAGCGCCGGGCGTATCGATCCCCCTTTTCCGGACTTGTGGCGATACGCCCGAAACCGTTACGCGTTAGGGTTTCATAATTTGTTAGGCGATTACTAAGGGTATTCTTAAATCTTTTGTTAGCCTTAAAGATGAAGCCATCCATGACTCTGTTCCCCGTGTTGGTTAGGTGTAAGCAGCACCATACACGCCCTGTATATGCGGTCAACCTACCCGCTGAATTATTTTCATAATGAAAAACCCCTCTAGAATGCCACCACAGAGGCGCGGCGCGTTTTATGGACGCGACATCGCGGGAAACCCGAAAACCCTCTCACAGGCGCACACAGAGGGCGCGCGGTGTATGGTGCGCCATACGCCAGGCGCGAGGGTTTTAACGCGGCGTGGCGTGACCATGGCACGAGCGCGGCGCGGGGGAATCCTATCTGTGCGCGCTGGCGTGCAGGCGTGTGTGTGTGTGTGTGTGCTGGCGCAGGTATGGGCGCGGGTGCGTGCGGGCGTATGTGTAGGGGTGCGCGCAGGTGCGCCCGAACGTATAAAAAATTGAAAACACTCAAAACTAAAAACTGGAAATCTTCAAAGCTTCAAAATTGAAAACACTCAAAACTAAAAACTGGAAATCTTCAAAGCTTCAAAATTGAAAACACTCAAAACTAAAAACTGGAAAATTTCTATTAGTTA
>Ga0307932_1000994_pt1 | contig 11555 bp, 5 predicted proteins | sample OrgLakmetageno48_FD_201843 | JGI IMG/M metagenome (GOLD analysis project Ga0307932, IMG submission 201843) | Saline water microbial communities from Organic Lake, Antarctica - #48 | ecosystem: Environmental > Aquatic > Non-marine Saline and Alkaline > Saline | place: Antarctica: Organic Lake...
TATAAGTACTTACATATCCTACCTCAGAGCTATAAGCTTTGGTGTATCCTCGTGTTCCTGTATAAGTACTTACATATCCTACCTCAGAGCTATAAATTCCAGTGTATGCCCCAGTGTATGCCCCAGTGTATGCCCCAGTGTATGCCCCAGTGTATGCCCCAGTATAACCCACCGATGTAATTTGCTGTCTTCTGTCAATCAAGTTGGATGAGGCCTGTACCCACGTTCCACCTAAGGGGGCCCCTGAGGTTAAGCTATATGTGCATATTTTATTAAGTCTTATTTCATCCTGCAACATAATTACCATACTATCTATATCAGCATTTGACATCTCTTGTATCCCACCGAGACTAGAGCTCCACTTCATTGGACGAATGCTGGTTGATGGAGCTGCTGCATCAGTTCTTTGCCATAGTATGTGTGTGATATCAACTGACTGAGCTCGATCAATTAATGTGGCTCGAGCTACCCACGTACCTGATGGAGCGGATGCTGACAAATAATAACTTCCTATCCCTCCAGAAGCTATCTCAGACACCGCAAGTCTAATAATCTCATCTTGCAAATTAGAGAATTGCATCTCTCGGAGGCCGCTTGAGTATCTTATTGGTTTAGTTGCTGCATTATATTCCCCAGATGATGCAGCACTGAGTTCTTGGTACAAGGTTTTGGTGGTTGTGGTGACAGCCCCCGTTGCTGGGTGTGTGCCAATAGTTTCATTGCGCTCTTGATCTACCCATGATCCTATAGGATCAGATGCGGATGCCGTTGTGAGTGTTCCAATGCTACCAGGAGAAAGTGCAGCGAAAGCTTTCACGATTCTATAGACCATATATCCTATATCAGAATCGGTCATTTCTTTAAGCCCGTTTAGTGGGCCATCCCATTTAAGTGGACGTGACATTAATATAAACTCCGCGTGTTAAAATAACGTAGAACCGCTGGCATCATAAACTCTCAGACTTTCACCAGTTGATACACTAGATTCAATTACGTGACCATATGTATCATATGTGAACGATATGTCTTGAATGAAAGTTCTACTTGAACTACTTGAATTATTAGATGACATAGTTGTACCGGTTGCTGGATCGGTTGATGTAGCCTCATGTGCAATTGTAATTTTATCACTAGAAGGAGAAATGCCTGTTGTGATACCTCCGCCTGCTCTAATATAAAGAACATCATTATTGGAATCTGCAGTAGCTGTACCAAGATTAGCACCAGCTTGATTCTCGACAATAACCCTCTTGAAAATATCCTGAGATGACCCACGATCGTTGTTTGCTATTCTAATATTAAAAGAGGGTTCAGATGTGTCAATGAAGTTGACATCGATACCACCACCTTCAGATAAGGTCATTGTGTCGTTTGTGTCAAGTGTGTGCGTAGTCCCATCACCATCAGTAAACCTTATAATCCGGTCTGTTCCAGCCCGGATTATTTTATGGGTACCATCATTATCTGTAATTTCAAACCTATCACTAGATTCATTCCAAAGCAAGCTGACGTTATCTGATGATCCCCGCTCAACTGCAAAACCACTACTCTGAGATGGAGATCCGGATTCATTGCTATTCAGAACAATTATATTATCAGCAATAGTTACAGTTTCAGTGTTGACTGTTGTAGTAGTACCCGATACTGTCAGGTTGCCGTTAATAATAGCGTTACCGGTAACGGTAACGTTATCTTTTATTTTGGTCAGACCAGATGTTGAATTTAAATTCAGGTCACCTGCAGTTGTAGAAATCTCATTATTATCTGTTAATCCAACTGAAATATCACCTGCAGTAATACCAGAGACTATTGGGTTGGATACAAGCGCCACGGTGATATCACTACCCTCTCCCCCGGAGTCAGTAACTGATATTTGATTTGATGTTCCAGATACTCCAGCAACATAATCGCCAGTTGTATTGGTCCCTAACGCAACTGAATTCATTCCTATCGTAGCATCTAGTATGACGCTATCAAGATTCTCAATATCTACTGAACCAGATAGATCTCCACCTAACGCTATAGTAAAATCATTAACATTGAAATCGAAGTTGTTATTCGTAGAGTCCCAAGATACATTAATTCCAGATTCTACATTACTTGATATCAATTGCTTGGCGTTATAATAAGTAACAATTGATGTTGGAGAAGAAATGTCGCCATCATCATCCATGCCCAGCAGCTTCCACGCTTTAGCAGGGGAAGCTGCTACTGCAGTTTCATCCCACACTAACTCAACATTTCCTAGCTGACTTCCTGTTCCACCATCACCACGGAGTAGTCTAATACCGCCAGTCAGAGGATCGTCAGCACCATCATCACCTAGACTTAAGTACGTGTCTGTAATGTTTAGAGCGCCCGATCCTCCTCCAGCTTCAACAATTAGCGCGCCAGTAATTCTCAGGGTACCTGCTACTGTCTGCTCTCTCCCAGGGATGATAGTAAAATCCGTGTCAAATGTTTGGTTTACCTCTGAGGTAAGATTGACCTTGCCGCTATCTAATTCGTTAATGGCTGCTGTTATGTTATTCGCAGTTGTATTAAGAGCCATTGTACCAAGATCACTTTCGTGCTCGTTAATGGCTGCTGTTATGTTATCCGCAGTGGTATTGAGACTCATTGTACCAAGATCACTTTCGTGCTCGTTAATGGCACTTACAGTATCTGATGCTGTTGTGGCTAAAGCTGATTGGTCGCCAACATCAACTCTGAGCTCACGAAGAGCTGCAGAAACATTAGATGCTGTTAATCCAGTCAGCACCATGTTACCAAGATCGCTTTCGTGCTCATTGATTGCACTTATGGTATCTGTTGCTGTTGTGGCTAAAGCTGATTGGTCCCCTACTGCATCAGATAATTCATTCGTCTTTTCACGGAATGAATTAAGGGTATCAACTCTATCGACCTTAATATTAGCCATTAAACTTTATCCTTTGGTGTTAATGATTCTACAAGCTTCATCATCTTATTTAGATTCTTTTTCAGATCCTTTATTTCAGCTTGCATAGCCATTTGTGATGCAGTCATATCATCAACATTTTTTATTTGCGCCTTCACAGCACTACGTTGCATCTTGAACGCCTTATATGCTGACGTATCAGAATTAATGATTGCCTTTGAATCCGAGTCTCTCTCAAGACCCGGTTTTCCAAGTACTTTTAATTTCTTGGCCACGATAATTATCTCCTTAACTTGACAACGCGATGGCGCGGAAGTCTCTGATAGTTGGAACATTAGAAGAATTCTGAGCAGTTAGCACAATTTTTATAGCAAAAGCGGTATACTGACCAACATTATTCAATGAGTATTCTACTTCATTATATTTATTAGCATCTTCACTGAACACAATAGGACCATCAGAAATAGCTTCTATCCACGCAATATCGCTTAGCTGTGAATCATCAAGTTCTAATCTATAGAACACTTTAATACTACTTCCACTGGGACGGTTGGCCATAATGAATATTTTCAAGTCGTCCGCAGCTTCTGCTAGTGTAATCTTCCTGGTAATATAACGTGATAGTGTTGTATTCTCACGCGCGGCCAATTCATTAACATATCGTGGATCTGAATTCGGATCAGGTGCAATATAATTTGCTGACGAATCCGAGCTATCATCAGATGGATTGTCCACTCTATTCGATACAGCTACTACTGATACTCTATCCAAATCAATAAATGGGGATAGATTATCCCGTGCTGTATTCAATGTACCTTTCAATTGAAGGGGCCTAATATTTGGATCAGACTGAAATTCCTTGTTTGTATCAGATGCCACAACATGAACTCTGGCAAGCGACGCGTTTTTGTTTGCAATCACATCAAAATAAGAAGTAAATGTGTATGGATTTTCAAAGCTATTAGCCAACGATTGACCCTGCAACAATCTCATTTTCCAATTAGCTGATGTGTCAGGTAATTGTATTTGACTGATAGATGGGTAAATGACATTAGCAAGTACATTTTGTGTTGCTGTGATACCGGTTCCACCAGCACGGCCATTACCGTTAGCATTACTTGATACTGATATTACATAGGAATCAAATTCAACCAACTGTACTATATGAACCCCATTAAATTCGCTCGCGGCAATTCCAGCAACAGAAGTAGCTACATTTCCTATCTCTACCTTTGAGTTCTCAAATAAACCGTGATCAAAGTGCTTAACACGAACCATATTTGATCCAGAATATACACTAAATGGGTTAGCTGATAGTTCTATTGTTGGATTAACAACACTTTGTAGTTGCAAATTACCAGATGTATTGGTATCAAATTGCGCACGGTTGATCCTGAATTTGATATCTTTAAATTGTTCTGCAGTCCAAGTTGACGCGTTTGCTGATTTGAACAATACACCCGAATGTGGTTGATCTGTGATTCTGAAGTCAACGTTTGTAACATCAAATCCACCCAACTCAGATACCCAGGCATTATATCCAGTATCAAGAGCCTTCAATACAAAACAATATTCAGTCTGATCATTTAAGAACACAGGAGAGTTGAATTTCACATTTGTGGCAGCAGTTGCATCTTCAGAAATATTAACATCTGCAGGCTTTAACACTTTCTCTCCGAATGGGATCACAGTAGTTGTTGGGTATCCATTTTCAACGGTCCGCAACTGACAAATCATTGGACTTGTGGATGACTTGGTCCTGAAAAACACATCCAGTGAGGTAATGAACATACCACCCTCCAAATCAACGAAGAATGTTTGGGCTAGTGGATCCACTCTGTTACCGCGTTCGCGGGGTTCGGTGACCGATGCAATTACCTCAGTTGATACTACACGTTCAGTTATAATACGGCTATCCGAAACTTCCGAGACTTCAAATTTTGGTACTTGTGTTGATATGGTGGTCCCTTGCTTTGTTTGTAACAATCCTTGAGCAGTATATGTAGCTTCTGCATAGGTGCCCGCATCATCTAACGCGTTATCAGTTCTATCAATTAAACGAACCACTCTTGATCCAGTTTTAAACTTCATTGTGTCGTTTGATGGCACAATGAATGATCCAATAATAGATCCTTCCGAATCCGTTACTAGATTACCTGATCCATCAGGGTGAGTTGTAGCACCTTTAAAAGTTGCAGCGCCATCAACATTCGAATGCTCGATATATGTGGATTCCATTCTCGCATATTCACTTATATCTGTTCCATCAAAGAAAAGATAGCAGCGCGCATTTGGCTTCATCCTCTCAACTCGGAAGTATACCTTACGCGAACGAATGAAAGGAACAAAGTTGATGTCAACAACGCGCTCTCCTAAGTCAGTTGTTACTGTATCAGGACTCAACGAAGTACGAAGACCATTACGCGATTGTTGGGTTGATGTTAGTGCCTCTGTTTGTTGCACAGTATCAACTCTACGATTCGTTACGCGCATACCCCATTCGGATTGACTTACGATCTCGCGCCCCGACCAATTAGTTTCCCACTCATTCCATTCAGTGCCTAGGATGTTATTTTCTTCAGCTAGAAATTTAATAGCATCATATGCGCCGGTTTGGTCAATAACAACTTCAGGCCTTGTTTCAGTGTCCTTCCATTCATCTGAGCTCGGTGATATATCTAAATTACCATCATATTGCACTACGAAGTATGGGTTTAAATTCTCTGTCCGCGAAGCGTATGGTTGATAAACATCTTCCACCTCTGTAAAGGGTAGAGTGACAATTGGACCATTCTTAACCACACCAGAGCTATTTGATGCATCATAGACGACTCGGACAGAATCTTCGTGGAAATGCGGCCGTAGTGTACCAGTGCCCTTATCCATTGAAATAGCATAGTCTGGATTGCTGACATCACCTACATTATGGCCATAAAAACCATCCACAATAAACCCATTCTTAAATCTCTCACCGTTTGAATCAAATAATTGAGTATCTGATGTTTCTTTCTCCAGAAGAGATAATGATGTGTAATACTCAAGATTGGATACACGCTTATCAATCTTACCAATATCTCTCATTGTATATCGACGATTATCGACAATCTTAGGAGTCATATCTTTTGGAGTGAATGTGTATGGATTAATTTCCACATCATATAAAGGCATGGCATCATCAGGCACATCTGGATATTTGGGATCAACAGATGGAACCCCTTTCGCCATCTTAAAGTTGCCACGATAGTCCACATACAGTCTATCACGTCTTGGTAGGTAATATTGAATTGTTGCGTCGATTAAACTTGTTGGCTTAATCATATCAGTGGTAGAACCACCCGCAGAATCAAACGTGACCCCATCAGATCCAATACGTGGGCGGAAGTCTATCACATCCCGTAGATTGTATGTTCCAGACCCTGAGCTAAATTCTGGGATGTCATCATAATCAACGTTTGAGTATGAATCAACTGAGAAGTAATCTCCTGCACCATGAGTAAAGTAATCAACCACAATCAGCAACTGGCCAGTTGGAGCAATTGCTCCTTGGTTCAGACGTATACGACCAAGGCTATACATATTCGCGCGCTGTCCACCATCAAGGGTATACCTATCCGATATATCCACATCACCAGTATTCGCGGCGGTAGCAAGACTAGACGACATATACACAGCCTTTAGTGTAATAACATCTGCAACATCAAGGGTATCATGTGATCCTTGAGTTGTGTTTGGAGGAGATATAGCAAATGTGTAGTCGCTCTGCAGAGTCTTAGTCTTCTCAGTTTGATTTTTACGAACAGGAGCAATAAATTTATGGGGCACATCATCTAGTCCTGAAACTATGGCCGTCGTTCCACCAGAGATATCAATGTTTCCTGATATATCAATTATAGCGCCAGTACTAACTACAGTGCAAACCCAATCCTCGTTGGTTGTTGTGTAGAATTGTACAGAGGGTGTTCCCGTTGTTAGAGTAACATCTCCTCCTGCAGCAGTCCCTGTGAAAGATATCTTAGATCTATACAATGTATCTACTGCACCACCTAGGTCCCGTAGAGTGTTAACGGTGTTAAAGGGAAGCGGGAATATTAACGAGTTTGTGCCCGCGCCTAGCAACACAGCTGATCCCGGAACTAGTGGATCTGCATAAAATGTTGGGCTATTTGTTTGCTCAAATTGATAAGTCCCAGCGAACAACTTCCCGGGAAGCATGTTAATATCAAATAGATACAATCTATAAACAGCAGCCGTTGTTCCGATCACCCCGGAAACATATTGAATTGATCTGATGCGGGCAGTACCAATTGTATCGTTGCTGTTATCTCGCAGGTCAACTTGGTTTAGTGTGTCAACGTCTGGGGTACCGACTAAATTATCTACTTCAATGTAATTTTCTAATTGTGCTTGGATCGCCGCAAGATTGAATATCCCTGATTCACGCGCGCGCTCGGCCTCTATTTCAGTTGGAGCTAGGGTAGATATGCGATATCCTTTAACGTAGGCAATAGATGGCTCTAAGGTGATGGTGAACTTATCCGGATCCCCATTAACATCATCACGAGAATCAATTTGGAACGGCCGAACTGTATAATTACCTGATTCTTCAAATGTTCTTTGAGATACAGTTTTCATCAACTCAGAATAATCAGACTCGCGAACGGCTTCTTGAACAATACCATTATTAATAACACCAAGCTGAATGATATTATTCTTTGCGCGCTGATCGACATCAATACCTTCTACTTGAAGATCGAGTTTTATTGCATATCGGTGAGCACCGGGAGCGGATTCATTGGGTGAACCTAATGCATTATCAACAAGAGATGGATCAGACGCTTCAGTAACAATACCTTCAGTTACTTCATATACAATCCGGGCATCAACTTTACTGATATACTTGGCCATAATAGCTGTCTGGGATTCAACATACACGAAGCAACCAGATACAAAATAAACACCTTCGGCTACGGATACGCGCGCGCCAAACCCTGTAGGCTCATCTACTGTTGGTTGCACTTTACCAAATCGCTGTGGTGATCCATTTGATTGAAATACTTCCTCACTCAACATGGTCTGATCGTCGTTATTTGTTCCAGCTGATTTATACCGAACAAATAAGGTAATTGGGTCACCATTTTCAGGAGCAGTTACGTCGATAACTTCTGCAGTAATACCTGAATTCAAACCTGTAATAACTGATCCAACGAATTCATCGAAATAGTTGTCGGTGTTATATGATGTGGAGCTATAGGTGAAAGATGATTCTATTTTGATATAATCAAGCTGAGTATCAAAGGTGGGCAGCCCACCCAACACCCGAGATCCATCCTTGAACGTATGAGATCCCATTCTATCAAGTTGGGCTTGGATAGAGGTTTGAAGTTGCGTTAACTCACGCGCTTGAACGGCAACACCGGGCCGAAATAGGATACGGTAATATCCTTTATTTTTATCGTAATCATCGAAATATGGTGGTTGGTTATAATACTTAATACTCATGCTTGGTTATCCGCCTTTAGAATTCTATGATGACTTTGATATCTTCGATTTGCGTTGCAGCTCTATTAATTGGAGCGCGCGATTCAATAAATAATACCTGACCAGAGAAACGCTCAACCTCAGGGTTATTTAGGGTGTTAATAGTACCCGTTCCACCCAAACTACCAGTAATAGTTTCTGACACCTCAAAGACACCATATCCAGTTTTATCATTTTGGTGATATTTCAACTCACCAGTAGCATTATCGTATGCATCAATATATGCAATAGCACTTGATGTAGTACCAGTAATATAATCATCTTCTGTGAAACCTGAGTGCCCAGATAATGTAAATGAACTCAATGCACCTAAGGTACCTGATGTTGATATACTAGTCGTTCCATATGTGAATGGGTTCATCACAACACCAACTTGCCGAAAATCATTATCAACAACAAAATCACCATTACCCTCATCACCATCTAGTTTAGAGTTGACTGTAACAAAGAATGCACCCAACTCAGCTACCGGATCACCACCATGCCCTAGGTCAGGAGTTAATACAGCGTATGCAGTTGCACCAATTCCTCCACCGCCAGTAATATTAACAACAGCATTGGAGTAATCTTGGCCAAACGATGTGAGTTTAATTGACGTGATTGATTGAGAGGTTAATGTAATATCCCCAGCATTGACTACCGCGCCAGTACCATCTCCATCAATGGTTATGGTGGGTTTACTAGTAAACCCAGACCCGCCATTAGTAACTTGTATGTGGTATATTGCGCCGTTTGTACCCACCTCAGCAGCCAATTGACCAGAGTATTGAGTTTGATCGTCAGTGGTAAGATCCCCAACAGATCCTCCGGCCGGAATTACGACAGTTTTAACTGGAATAAAATTATTAGTGACAAATCTATCCGCATCAGCTGCTTGAGTAGTAAACATAAACTTCCACAAAAAACCATCAGATTCTGCAACGGGCTCGTTGATATTTGTTTGAGTTGGCTGGATAACTGACGCACCAGGGCCTGTTGCTATACATTTGTATACTTTAAACTCATCTGTGATAACATAGAATGCTTTATCATAGATATCACTATCGCGATCGTCCCAAGCTGTATACGCATTACCTGATACCCAGTTGTACCGTGGTATCACGTGTGTAACATCACCAGCAGTCAATAGCTTCATAGCCATCATATCATTGTAGAAATTGCGCTCATCCTTCTGTTGATCTTGGGGAGTGGGAGCATCAGCATCAGTAAAATCAATCAGGCTATCCGACCATGCGTCAGACTTGCCTATCGCGACGTATACTGAATTGGCAGCATCAGTAATGCTTTGTTTGAATTTTGCCGCGTTATTGACACGGAATTTATTTGTTACGATAGCGGCCATTGGTGATCCTCTCAGATATAACCCGAATTAATTTTTGTGTTAGTATCAGCAACGCTTGGGGTTGCAGTTACTGTTTGTGAATATATTTCTGTTCCGACATTGGTATATATGGCAGTAATACCATCCTCCAATTCCCCAATAATATAATCCTCATATGCATGCATAGGAGTGTTATCGAAGAATTTAGTAATAGCATTCCACCGTTCTGCTAATGTTGATTTGTAATCATTATCTCTGTTTTTAGTGACTATAATAATTGTCAGTAAAAACTCTGCAATGCGATCGCGTTTGCCAGTAAACACCAACTGCAAAGTATTAATATAACCTGAACCACCATCAGTAACATCTATACTTAATACTCTTCCTGAGCTATCTAGATTCACAGTTCCAGTAGCTCTAACCCCACCAACTAAATCAGGTGGACTAAATGTTACTGTGGGAGCTGTTCTGTATATATAACCACTATTTAAAACGTCAACAGAATCAACTGATGTGTTATTTAGATTGACCTGTGTTGATGGGTCAGGTAATGATAAATACAATTCGATTAAATATGGAATATCTTCGAGTCCAATAAACCCCGGTTGCAGATCTGGCATTACTGCATTGTCGCGGTTTAAGAGATAAATAATAATAGCGATCTCACCGAAGAATTTGAATCCTGAAGGATGGATTATTTTATTAAATGCATTTTCCCACTTTTCAATGTTGGTGCCTGTTCTGATTACATATGAGAATTTCTGATAGAAGAATGAATCTTGAATTTTCTTGATATCAGATAAGAAGCCACCTTTATCTAGGTATTTGCCCTTCTTAAATTCTATAAAGGCCCCATTATTATTGTACACAGGGACATCTATATCTTTATCCCAATTACCTGATGATGGAACTAGCATGTCATTTTGAGGGTAGTATATACTCACCACATCCCCAAATAATAATCTAAAGAACGTTTCAATTGAATTCTGAGATCCGCGTTCGCGATAGAATTGCACTAGATTCTTATACAAAAGAATTCTATCCACAGTAAGATTTAATGGTATACCGCTAGCGTACTCGCCGTGAATAAGATCCAAATATTTATCAGGGGAATCATTCAAATCTCTTATATTATTTAGATCAGATATAACCCTTGATGGCTGATCGCCAGCATATACTACAACTCTAGTTATCAATGTGAGTGTAGTATTCTCGTAACCGGTTAGGCCATCAAACTCGAAGGTAGCACCGTAATCATCTCCCTCTAACGCAAATATTTCAGGTACATTGTTACCAGCACCTATTCTATTTGATGTGACCGAAATATCTACTTCGTTACCTGAGCTATCTATCAGGATAGTGTTAAGTAATTCCAGATCAAAGAAAAAAACGTTTGGAGGAGCTTCGAATACGACTTTCCCTGTAATCACCGTTGCACTATATCGCTGATTGCTTATAGGATAGGTGAAGTCTTTCATGTTCATCATCTTGTAGTAATCTTCTAATAGATCTACAAGCACCTCAGCTGATTCGAGTAACTGACTTGGCATGTTTGATTTAGCTTGGATCTGCTCACGCGCTCTCTTTGACCGGGCAACTGACTCAATTGATGATCTATTTTCAGACATTTTTAATTTCTCGGAGTTGTTTGATAATTAATTGCACCTGAGGCACCACCTGTAGCTATGGTGTCAACCGACCCAAATATCTGCAATACTTGATTATCTATTTGCACCAATTGATTTCGCTTGGGAGCAATATCATACGAAAGTGGTGTAACCATAATACGGATAGGAT
>Ga0307932_1000995_pt1 | contig 11555 bp, 13 predicted proteins | sample OrgLakmetageno48_FD_201843 | JGI IMG/M metagenome (GOLD analysis project Ga0307932, IMG submission 201843) | Saline water microbial communities from Organic Lake, Antarctica - #48 | ecosystem: Environmental > Aquatic > Non-marine Saline and Alkaline > Saline | place: Antarctica: Organic Lake...
AAGACAGAAGAAAAAAAGGCCGAAAAAGTTTGACGGTCTAGTTAGAATTGCTTTCAAACGCCTAAATTGGGTTTAAAATTCATTTTTTCAATGTTAGCTAAAAAATACAGATTAAAAAGTAACTCAGATATTTCTAAAGTATTCAGAGATGGAAAAACTGTAAAAAGCAGTTTTTTGTTTTTAAAATATTGCGAAAATCAAGAATCCCATTTTAGGATAGCGATATCTGTTGGTTTGAATTATTCAAAAAAAGCGCCTAGTAGAAACAGAGTAAAGAGAGTTTTGAGAGCCAGTATGCACCCCTTGCTAGAAGATATAAAACCTGGCTATGATTTAGTTTTCTTTTTTTCTAAAGATTTCCAAGCCGAAATAAAACTAAAAGAAAGCCGGATTTTAGTGAAAGAATGTCTTTCTAGAGCCAATTTATTAAAATAAATATAATTTTATATAATTAAAAATTAAACTAAAACGAATGGAATTAATAACTGGTTTTTTTTCAGTAACTCTTTATCAACCATTATTTAATCTTTTAATTGGAATCTATAATTTTATTCCAGATTTAGGAATAGCTATTATTCTGGTTACTGTTTTGATTAGAGTTGCTTTATTGCCTTTATCCAAAAAATCAATTGAATCTCAAAAACAAATGCAAGAGGTTCAACCAGAAATTAAAAAAATTCAAGAAAAATTCAAGAAAGACAAACAAAAACAAGGCGAAGCAATTATGAATTTTTATCGAGAGAAAAAAATCAATCCAGCTTCTGGTTGTTTGCCATTGATTGTTCAATTGATTATCTTGATCACTCTTTATCGAGTATTCTTGGCTGTTATTGATTATGACTCAGCCAATTCCATACTTTATGCTTTTGTTAATAATCCCATGGAAATAAACAAAATTTCTCTTGGTTTTATGGACATAACAGCAACTGGAAGTGTTAATCTTCCTTTGGCCTTGATTACTGCTGGACTTCAATATTGGCAAGGAAAAATGATGATGCAAAGAGCCTCAAAAAATAAGCCTGTTGAAAAGAAAGATGATAAGAAAGAACCTGCGTTTGCTGAAGTTATGCAAAAACAAATGCTTTACATGGGGCCAGTTTTGACTTTAGTGATTGGGTTAACTTTCCCTGCTGGACTATTGGTTTATTGGTTCGTAACAACTTTGTTTATGGTTGGACAACAATATTGGATTTTGAATAAAGAGAAAACTGCTAAAAATTAGTCTTTTCTATTGAAAAGAAAACGTATCTGATTTAAAATGACAAGAAGGATAATCAATAATTTTGAATAAAATGATAACTGAAGAACAAAAAAAGGTTTTGAAGGAAGTTACTACCGAAATCTTAGAGAAGTTAAATATCGAAGGTAATATTTTTATTGTCACTGATGCTATGCCTGATAATGATGAGTCTGTTTGCGTTCAAATTCAAAGTAAAGACTCTGGATTTTTAATCGGAAAAGCCGGTAATAATCTTTTTGCTCTTCAACATTTAATCAGGATTTTAGTTTCAAAAAGATTAGAAGAGAGAATTAATTTCATTGTTGATGTTAACAGTTATGTTGAAAACCAAAGAGAGGACATCATAGAAAAAGCAGCTAACGCCATTTCGGAAGTGAAAAGCACTGGAAAAGAAATTGAACTATCTCCGATGAATAGCTATGAACGAAGACTAGTGCATATCAAAGTTTCTCAAAAAGATTTTGTCGAAAGCGAAAGTGTTGGCGAAGGATTGGAAAGAAGAGTTTTGATTAAACCAACTAACTAAAACTTACTATTATTAAATTTTTTAAAAATAATTTTTTCAACGGTTTCTATAGTGTACACTATAATGTACACTAATATACAAAAATATAATTTATAGCAACTTAATTTATGTCTATTTCTAGGAAAATAGCCTACAATGTTGTTTTTTCTTCTACTGCTAAAATATTAAGCACTGCTACTGCTCTAGTAGGGATTGGCTTAATCACTAGACATTTAGGCCAAGATGGATTTGGTTTATACGCCACTGCTTTGGCTTTTTTGCCTTTATTCGGAGCTGTTGGTGATTGGGGTTTGCCTCAAACTACTGCCATGAGAATTGCTAAACCAAATGTAAACGAAAAAAAGATTGTGGCTAATATGATTGGATTAAGAATTTTTATTTCAATTGCTATTCTAATCCTGACACCAATCGCTATTCCATTGCTTCCCTATCCATACGAACTGAAAATCGCCATTTTAATTGTAGCTTCTTCTTATATCCTATCTTCTTTGTATCAAATTTTAATTGGGATGTTTCAAAAAAGATTGATGATGGACAGAGTAACAGGAGCTGAATTGGTAGGTAAAATTATTCAAGTTGGTTTGATTTTCTTGGGAGTTTATTATAAGTGGAGTTTCTTCTTGATTGTTGGAACGCTTTTTGTTAATATGCTAGTAAATTTTCTTTTAATTTTTTTCCTTTCAAGAAAATTTATTTATTTCAAACCAGCTTTTGATTTCAAATATTGGAAAAATATTTTAAAACAATCCCTTCCTTTGGGGCTAGCAACAGCTTTAACTTTTGTGTATTTTCGATCTAGCACAATACTCTTGTCTGTCTTGAGACCTCCTGAGGACGTGGGTATTTTTGGGGCAGCGCAAAAAGTCATTGAAAATATTAGTTTCTTTCCAGCTATGATCGTTGGATTGACCATGCCTCTCTTCTCTCATTATATTTCAAAAGATAAAAATAAATTTCGATATTTAGTTAAGGAAAATTATAAAATATTTTTTGTTTTAGTGGTTCCGCTTTTGATTGGAGGAATTTTACTGGCTGACAAAATAATCTATTTGATTGCCGGTCCAGAGTTTGTTAAATCAATTCCAGTCTTACAGATAAATATGCTTTCTTTAAGCTTAATATTTTTTGGAACTTTATTTATGAACATTATGATTGCTGCTAAATTAGAGCGATCTATTTTCTGGGCTTTGTTGGTTTGCGCTGTAGTTAATGTTAGTGGAAATTTATTTTTCATTCCCAGATTTCCAGATAATGCTTTTTTAGTTCCTGCTGTGGTTTCAGTTATTACTGAAATTCTAGTGGTTGGATTGACTGGCTATTTTATTTGGAAAAAATTAAAATTTTTCCCTAGATTAGAAAAGTTTTTTCAAATAATTCTAGCCGGGTTTCTGATGGGAATAACTATCTATTTTCTCAAAGACTTGAATTTCTTTTTATTAGTTTTAATTGGAATAATAGTTTATGGAATTGGTTTATTGGTATTAAAAATTATCTCTAAAGAGGAAATGGCGGCTTTGTTTTCCAAAAAAGAAACTGAACTAAAATAACCCAATTTAAAAAAATCTTCTCACACACAGAAAAACCAGCTTTTACAAAACTGGTTTTTGTTAATAATCATTTTTGTTAATAGCGCTATTTTCAAACATTATCGCATTCTGCTTGTTCCTTTGCCTCTGTATTTTTTGGCTAATTTAAGTCTAGCTGATTGTTTATCTAATCTTGACAGGATGGTTGCAAATTGCGTTTCATCCATTGATTTTCTTTGGGTTTGTTTGGCGTCTGCAGCTCTTTTTCTAGCCTCCTCTGCTCTTTCCACGTCTATTTCCTCTGCTCTTTCGGCTGTATCAGCCAGAATAGTTAGTTCATTTTCATGTAATTCCAAAAATCCACCAGAAATTGCAATTTCTGTTAAATCACCTTTGCCATCAACGATAGAAAGAATTCCTGGACAAATAGTTGCGATTAGAGGAATGTGGTCTTTTAAAATTGTGATTACTCCACTTTCAGTCGGAATGGTAATTTTTTCAATCTCTTTTTCCTCCACTAATCGTGCTTGAGTAGCTATTTTAAGTTTTAAAACTTTATTTTCATTCATATGTTTTTTTAAAAGCTAGATATTTGGATGCGATTTGAGGTAAAATTGATAATTTTTCTGAGGCGCACTAAGTTGGTGCGGTGAAGGTAAATTATTAATTTTAACGAAAAAGCGATCCAAATAGTTAACTTTTTCGATTATTGACTTGTCACTTCAGAAATACTCCCCCTCATATAAAAATCATTCTCATTTTTATCATCATGCTTTCCATCAAGAATTTCTTTAAAACCTTTAATAGTATCTTCCATACTAACATATTTTCCTTCCGCTCCAGTGAATTGTTCGGCTACGAAAAATGGTTGAGATAAGAATCTTTGAATTTTTCTAGCTCGACTAACTGTCAAACGATCTTCTTCTGATAACTCTTCCATTCCTAAAATAGCAATTATGTCTTGAAGATCTTTGTATTTTTGTAAAACTAACTGAACATCTCGGGCAACCTTGTAGTGTTCTTCGCCAACAATTTCTGCATCCAAAATATTAGAGCTTGAATCCAAAGGATCCACAGCTGGATAGATTCCCAATTCAGACAAATCTCTAGAAAGCACCACGGTTGAGTCTAGGTGACCAAAAGTGGTTGCTGGAGCTGGATCAGTAATATCATCAGCTGGAACATACACAGCCTGAATAGAGGTAATTGATCCTTTGTTAGTAGAAGTAATTCTCTCTTGAAGTTTTCCCATATCTTCCGCCAAAGTTGGCTGATAGCCCACTGCTGAAGGAGTTCTTCCTAATAGGGCAGAAACTTCTAAGCCAGCCTGAGTGAATCGGAAAATATTGTCCACAAAAAACAAAACATCTCGGCCTTCTTCATCTCGAAAATATTCCGCCATTGAAAGTCCGGACAAGGCAATTCGTTGTCTTGCTCCTGGTGGTTCATTCATTTGACCGAAAACTAAGGCGGTTTTATCAAGCACTCCTGAATCTTTCATTTCATAGTATAAATCGTTTCCTTCTCTGGTTCGCTCTCCCACACCAGCAAAAACTGAATAACCTCCATGCTCTTGAGCAATGTTTCTAATCAATTCTTGAATAAGAACTGTTTTTCCCACTCCTGCACCACCAAAAAGTCCGATTTTCCCACCTTTTAAAAAAGGACAAATCAAATCTACTACTTTTATTCCAGTTTCTAAAACTTCTTGTTTAGTGGATTGATCTTTGAAATCGGGAGCTTCTCTATGAATTGGATACCTTTTGACATCTTTAGGAGCTTCTTTGGCGTCAATTGGATTTCCTAGAACATTAAACATTCTTCCTAAAGATTTTGGACCAACTGGAACAGAAATAGGAGCACCTGTGGCCTCCACTTTCATTCCTCTTTTTAAGCCATCTGTTGATTGCATAGAAATAGCTCGAACTTTATTAGAACCAATGTGTTGGGCGGTTTCAAAAACGATTTTTTCGTCTTTTAGCTCAAGTTTTAGGGCATCGTTAATGGCTGGAAGTTCACCTTCTTTAAATTCCACATCCACCACTGGTCCGATAACTTGAACAATTTCTCCGATAGATTTTGACATATTTTAGTTAATTAGATTATTATAAATATACTTTTGAATTTAAAATTTTTAATTTCGATTGAAATCTGAATGTTTCAATGAATTCATTCTACTCTTCCATCGTAATTTTTCCCGAAGTTATTTCGGCAATTTCTTGAGTAATTCCCATCTGTCTTAATTGGTTGTATGAATATCTTAATTCTTCCATCATATCGTTGGCTGCTTCGCTAGCATTTTTCATAGCTATCATTCTGGCTGATTCTTTGGAGGCATTTGATTCTAAAATGGCGTGATACAGTTGCATTTCAACTAATCTAGGCATTATATAGTCAACTACTTTTTTCGGTTCTGGTTCAATTTTATAGTTCACTCCTTTCCATCTGTTGATTGGGTCTTCAATTCTTTTTTCATCACTTCCTGGTCTTTGATCTTCGATTTCTTCAATTTGCTTCTCCACATCTATACTGGAAACTGGTAAAAGTTGTCTTAATCTTGGAACTTGTTTGATAGTGTTGACATAGTCAGTGTAAGCCACTACTACTTTGTCGTATTTACTTTTTTTGTAGTCATCCATTGCCATTTTAGCCAAAGAACGCACTGAATCTAAATCTGGATTGTAATTATAATTATCGTATAAAGCCACTACATTATATTTTCTCCTGTTTAAATAATCAAAACCTTTTTTTCCAACGGCAACAAAATCAAATTTCAGTTCCTCGTTTGGAACGCTGGAAACTATTTTCTTGTCTTTGATTCTGTTGATTTTGATTGATTCTGGGTTTTTGACCTGAGTGATAACTTTTTTTAATAATTAAGAGTTGTAGCTTCCGCAAAGACCTCTGTTTGAAGTTATCACTATTACTAAAATATTTTTCACTTCTCTGACTTCCAGCAAACCATGTTTAGCTCTTTCTAAACTCTTCGAAAGATTCATTAGAACATTCCAAGCAGAATGTGCATAGTTTCTAATAGACAAAACTTTATTTACTTCTTTTTTCATTTTGGCAGCCGAAACCATCTCCATTGCTCGAGTTATTTTTTTGGTGTTATTCACCGATTTTATTCTTCTTTGAATTTCTTTAGTTCCTTTTGGCATTTTAAAATTTTTAATTAAAAAATTTTACCAATTTGCAATTCACAATTTTCATTAAATTTTCAATTAATCAATTTCCGATTCTTTAAAACCCCCTTTGATTTCACCTTTAGAAAAGGAAGAAGATCTACTTGGAAAATTAAAATTGAAAATTATGTCATTGCAAATTCATTTTCATTGTAAATTGATAATTGGAAATTTGGGAAATAGAATATAAATATTTTTTTATTTATCATTTCCTTCCTCTGTCTTTTTGCTCTCAACAGTGCTTTTGAAATCCTCCACTATTTTTTTCATATCTGCTTCCAGTTTTTCATCAAAATCTTTCTTTTCGGCTAGCTCTTTCAAAACTTTATTTCCAGCTTCTCTGAGATATTTCAATAAATCAGCTTCAATTTTTTTAACATCTTCTACGGCAACATCATCAAAATAGCCCTTATTTAAAGCCCACATAACCATAACTTGCTCTTCCATCAATAGCGGACTGTATTGAGATTGTTTAAGGATTTCTCTGGTTCTGAAACCTCTATCAATTTTTCTCTGAGTTTGTTCATCCAATTCTGAACCAAATTTAGTAAAAGCTTCTAATTCTCTGAATTGAGCTAGCTCTAATTTAACTTTTCCTGCTACTTTTTTCATTGCTTTGGTTTGGGCTGAAGATCCAACTCTTGAGACTGAAAGTCCAACATTAATAGCTGGTTTAATTCCTTGGTAGAAAAGATCAGCTTCTAGAAATATTTGTCCGTCGGTAATAGAGATAACATTGGTTGGAATATAGGCGGAAAGATCACCAGCTTGAGTTTCAATTATTGGCAAAGCAGTGATTGAGCCTCCACCATATTCTTTGCTTAATTTTGCGGATCTTTCAAGTAGTCTTGAATGTAGATAAAAAACATCTCCAGGATAAGCTTCTCTGCCTGGTGGTCTTTTGAGCAATAAAGAAATTTGTCGATAAGCTACTGCGTGTTTTGATAAATCATCAAAAACAATCAAAACATCTTTGCCTTGATCCATGAAATATTCTCCAATAGTGCAACCTGAATAAGGCGCCATGAAAGAATATGCTACTGGGTCAGATGCTCCTGCTACCATTACGATGGTGTGATCCATTGCTCCATGTTCTTCCAGTTTTGAAACGATTTGAGCTACTTTGGATTTTTTTTGACCGATAGCTACATAGATACAAATCATATCTTGGCTTTTTTGATTGATGATTGCATCAACTGCAATAGCAGTTTTTCCAGTTTGACGATCTCCAATAATCAATTCTCTTTGACCTCTTCCGATTGGAATCATAGCATCTAGAGCTTTTATCCCAGTTTGGACTGGTTCATTCACTCCTTCTCGAGTAATCACTCCAGGAGCGATTTTTTCGATTGGATAAGTTTCTTTGGAGTCGATCGGATCTTTTCCATCTATTACTTCTCCAATTGGGTTGATCACTCTGCCCATCATTTTTTCTGTAGCTGGAACTGACAAAACTTTTCCCATTGAAACGGCTGTGTCGCCTTCTTTGATTTTTTCAATTTGTCCAATCACCACTACACCCACGTCACCTTCTTCTAAGTTCATTATCACTCCGTAAACATCGGTGTCTTTGCCGTCAGCTTTTTCAAATTTGACCATCTCTGACATCATGGCATCATCTAAACCGATGATTTTAGCTACTCCATCACCAACTTCCACTACTCTACCGACTTTTTTGGTTTCCATTTTAGTGTCAGCTTCCAAAATCTGTTTCTTTAAATTTTCAATAATGTAATCTTTGTTCATGGGTTTAGTTAAAAGTTAAAAGTGTAAAGCTTGTCCCGCTTGCCTGCCAGCAGGCAAGTTAAATTTTCAAATTTATCTGAAAATATTTAACTGGGGTTAAAAGTTAAAAAATTAAAGGTCTTTGTTATGAAAAAGTTTTTCAATCTAGTTTTGTTTCAAAGGCTCTGCACCATATCAAATATTTATAAATATCATAAAAACTACCTTAGGAAAGCTGGGGATTGAGCTAATAGCTAAATCCCCGTTTTTTGTTAAAATTTTTTCAACAGTATTCTGGCCAATAGCCAGAACCCCAAAATCTCCATCAACGAGAAAAAATTTAAATAAAAAAAATTCATACCTCCTCCTTTTTTGAAAGATTTTAACTTTCCTAAAATAATTTTAGATAATATTATTTTATTAGTGCCTCTTTAATTCTCCTTATTTTACCATCCAAACTACCATCAAAAATCTCATTTTCCAGTTTAACTACAAAACCCCCTTTTAGGCTTAAATCAACTCTATTTTCCAACTTTATTGAATTTTCTGAAATATCTTTTTCTTTAGCAACTGCTTTTTTTATCTCAGCTAACTGATCTTTTTCAAGCTTGATTTTAGTATAAACAACTCCTTCTAACAAGCCAGACTCTTTCTTTTTCAAGGTTTTATATCTAGCCTCTATTTTATCAAACTTCTTGAAATCTCGATTTTTTTTAACAAGTCGAGCAATTCCTTTGATTAAGGTTTTTTTGTCTTTTTCGTCAGTAGTTTTGTCAGCCTCATGGATTAATTTGGCGTATTGATCGATTGTTAATCTCATTACTTGTTTTTAATTTCTTTAATAGTTTTTTCTATCATTTTTTTATCAAATTCTTTGTCATTTTTTTCTTCCAAAATCTTTTCCAATGCCAAACCAGTCAATTCTCCAATTTCTTGTCGAACTTCTTTGAGCATTTTTCCTTTTTCTGTCTCAATAGCTTCTTTGGCTTTTTTTATTACTTCTTGAGCTTCTTTCTTAGATTTTTCTATAGTTTGCTCTTTATTAGTCTCAGCTAAGGCTTGCATTTTTTCTAAAATTTGTCTAGCTTCCTTTTTAGCTTCTTGAATTTTTTCTTCTCTGATTTTTTCAGCTTTTTCAAGTTGTTCTTGAGATTTTTTTGCATCCGCTAGGCCTTTTTCAATTTTTTCAGTTCTTTCATTCATTACTTTTAATAAAGGCTGATAGACAAGTTTATACAAAACAGCTACTACAATAGTAAAATTTATTATCTGAGCCATTAGAAGTTTAACGTCTAAATGGAAAGCTTCAATAATTCCGTCCATAAATATTAATTAAAATTTAATTTTCAATTCACAATTTTCAATTCATCCGCCTCGGCAAGCGATGCGGGACAGGCAATAAATTTTCAATGACTTAATTTTCAATTTCAACAAGAAACCATTGAAAATTTTTAAATTGGAAATTGGAAATTTAATAAACCCATCCTCACAGAATCCCATCTTTCTATAAAAAAAGACGAGACCTTAGAAAATAGCTTTATTATTGAATAATAAAGGCTACTACCAAAGCATAGATAGCAATAGCTTCAGCAAAAGCGATAGCTAATAGCATTGGCGCCATAATCTTACCAGCTACTTCTGGATTTCGTCCAATAGCTTCCATAGCTTTGGAGCCGATCATTCCGATACCCATACCAGATCCAATAGCCCCTAGCCCGATTGCTAAACCTTTAGCCATCATAGTTAGATCAACTGCTGTTTTTACAACTTCAGTTTCCATAATATTTTAATTTATTAGTTAGAAAATCTGTAAAGTTCGTAAAGTCAAAAATCTTTAAAATTCAAAAAATTGAAAACTAAAAACTTTATGGACTTTATGGACTTTATGGACTTTTCAACTCAATAAAATCAAACGATAAGTTACCAATCCTTACCAAAAAAATATTTATAATTTCAAATAGCAACAGAGAGTTCAAAATAATGTACTGAACTTTAGAATCTCTACTAATGTGCTTCAGAGGTTGACATAGACAAAAAAACCAACGTCAATATTGAAAACACCGCCGCCTGAACCATCCCCACTAAAACTTCCAGAAAGAAAAACGGAATCGGCAAGAAAATAGCAAAAATCATTGCCATCGAAGCCAGCAAAACTTCTCCAGCAAAAATATTTCCGAAAAGCCTTAATGACAAAGACATCACTTTGGCAATTTCCCCTATAATCTCCATAAATCCAACAAAAAACTTTACTGGATTTATGAAAATTACATTTTTATCTTTTTTAAATTTTTTAGGAATCTCCAAAAGAGTTTCAATGTTAATAAATTTGTTAAGATGCTTCCAAGCACCAATGCTAAAGACTCCTAACATGTGACTAAAAATTATCACAAACAATGCTAGGGCCAATGTCATATTTAAATCAGCCGTTCCTCCTCGAAAAAATGGAATGAAAGTGTTATGACCATTATGTATTTCGTAAAAGCCGACTGTTCCAATAACAGGTAATAATCCGAACCAATTATTCAAAAGAATGAACAAAAAAAGTGCCAAGACTACTGGTAAAAGTTTTTCGGAAGTTTTTCGGTCTTGGGTGATGCTATCAGTAAAATTAAGACCAAACTCCAAAATCATCTCAAAAAAATTCTGAATTCCTCTAGGAATTTTTTTTATTTTACTTTTAATTAAAATAAAAATAACAATCAAAAAAATTGTTACTAAAATGCTACTGAATAATGAATTAGTGATGGTAAAATTCCCAAAATTTAAAATTGGTTCGGCAAAAATGGTTGGTTCATGGGCAACTTCGGTCTGAGTTGCTTCTTGTTGATTGTCTTGGTTAGAGGCTTGAAATTGAACCTCTTGAGATTCTAAATGTTTGGCCATTCGCTAATTTAATTCAATTAACTCAAAACTTCCTCCCATAAAGAAAGGAAAAGTTAAAGTAATTTTTATTATTAATCTTTGAACTCTTTAAAAGCTTTCAAAGCTTCTCTCCCTATTCCAACGCAAGTAATTATAAACGCAATTGCAATCAAAGTCAAGGTGAAAAAATAGTCTCTTTGATATTTTTCATCCAACCAATCGCCTAGTAAAAGGGCTCCAACGATTGGTCCCACAATCCAGGAAGAAATTATTCCGAAAATAGCCAAATTCTTTTTTCGTTGGCTTATTTCTTCTTTATTATTTTTATCAGGACTGGTTTGTTCAGACATAATTTATAATTTTACAAAAAATTAACTAGCGCTACTGATGTACACTTTAGTGTAAGTTATAGAAACCTAAAAAATACTTACTGGCTTTTTAATGGGGCTGTTTTCAAACACGATTTTATTATGAAAAATTATAATTTTCCA
>Ga0307932_1001000_pt1 | contig 11538 bp, 9 predicted proteins | sample OrgLakmetageno48_FD_201843 | JGI IMG/M metagenome (GOLD analysis project Ga0307932, IMG submission 201843) | Saline water microbial communities from Organic Lake, Antarctica - #48 | ecosystem: Environmental > Aquatic > Non-marine Saline and Alkaline > Saline | place: Antarctica: Organic Lake...
TACTCTGAAACAATTTAGAAACTAATTGCTTTAAATCTTTTATTTCGTTGGTCAATTGATTTACAACTTCAGGTAAATCCTCTAATTTTAAATCTCTGTTCATATTAATCGTTTCGTCTTATATTCACAGAGTATTAAAAGTTTACTTATTTCGGCAAAAAAATGATTGTAACACATTTGTAACACATCAGATACCCTTAGATGTTATGATATACTTTTTTTGTAATTCTTAAAAGGTTGTTTTTTGATATTTGATGGTATATCTTGGTATATAATAGTATATGTAAAGATAATATTTATGACTCATAATCAGGTGGCCCTTGGTTCGAGTCCAAGTGGGACCACCAGTAAAATCGAAGGGTTACAGAGATGTAGCTCTTTTTTTATTTTCTATTGTAACACATTTGTAACACAAACAGCAAATTAGCAAGGGTATTACTACATTTTATTTATAAAAAAACATTGCTAGAATTAACTAACAGACTTTGATATTTTTTAATAAAATTTGTAGATACCTAATGCCGTATTTTTTTTAAAATTAGTCTTGCCAACTTGTAAGCTCTCCATTTTCAAAGTATAAATAAACATTGTATGAATAAATCCATTGTTCGTGAACTCCCCATTTTCCCACTGTCCTATTTACATCATTTGGTTTCCCTTGGCTCTCAATTGCCATTCCTTTAGTCATCCCAATCCATATTCTCCCTTCAAGTATTTTATTTGTTATTAAATTACCAAACTTCCTCATTAAATGAGCTTTTCTTTCAACTAATTCGTTCTCTTCTTTTTCTTTGGATTTTTTTTCAGACTTAATAAATTTACTTTCTTCCATTAAATAATAAGTAGGTACTTTGACTCTCCACTGTTTATTTTTCATTGTATTGACAATTGTCCATTCTTTTCCAGCTTCAACAATATGAACACTTTCACCTTCTCTTAATTGGTTATAGTCAAGCTTGAGTATGTAAGATTTTTTTGACTTTAATATTTTCAGTTCTAACGAATCTCTTTTTTTTATCAATTCATCTTTAATCAATTGTAAACTATCAAATTTAGTATTTTGATAAGCAATTTTTCTTTCTAACACTTCTTGTTGTGTTTCTAAACTTTGTGCGATTGAGTCAAGTGAGATTAGTATTAAAATGATAATTAGATAACTTCTCATAACATGTCGTTTTTATTTTAATTTTTAGATTTAATCAAAGTTAGGACTTTATCGAAGCTAAATTTTGAGGTTACTGTATTCGCCAAGTAAATGTCCTGTTTTGAAGTTTTTTAGAGTTTTAATTTTATTGGTAGCATTATTGTATTCAACCTCGACAAAAAATCATGTTTAAGGCATAGATTACAAATCTAATATGCCCTATTATTTTAAAATCAATAAAAGTAGCTTGGTTAAAGGTGTTTAAATCTACCTGTAGGACGCACTAGCTGTTGCAATACAAAAACTACCAGAACAAAAATCAGTAGCTCTTTTATTGTCTTCGTAATATATCTCTACTGTTATATTTCCAAATTCATTATTGTTTTGTGCTGAAATGTAATAGAAACTATCTGGAAAAGAATCAAACCTTAAATTATAGGGTAAACTAACAGTCCTTTGGCCTGTTCCACCTTGTGGTGTACTATAAGTTATATCTGCACTTGTTGCGTTTCCTAAAATTTTATAAAGAACTTTATCATTAAAATTATAAATAACTCTCGTATCCCCTTGAAGTTCGTAGTTAAAAATTTTATCAGATTCATTCGATTTCATTTCAAAAAGAAAATAGCGGTTCTCACTCTTATAAGTACCAGTTTCTCCTGCTGGAATAGGAAAATTAAAGTTTGGTGCATCATCTAGAAAATCTTCATTTGAACTAACAATAACCTCAAAAGAAGTAGAGTTTCTAAAAGTATAGCTGTTAGATTTTGAATCATCTCCCGTACAAGAAATGGTTAGTAAGGTTAAAAAAAATAGTAGTATAATTTTTTTCATGATATGTTTTTTAAAGTTAATCAAATATAAAAAGTTAAGTCTTAATTCATCAATGCCAATTCAATATCTCGATAACCAATCCTTTCAGCTTGCTCGATTTATTTCATTATCAGTAAATACCTTTTAGTAGGGATACCCGCACAAGTTTTTTTAAAATGCCTTTTATACATTTCTCTGTAAAGCTCTTCACTTTTGAAATAAGCCCCAAAAGTTTTATCCATTTGCCTGTCTCTTTTAGTTTCAATTTGACTTTGATACAAACAGTTTTTAAAAGCTTCACGGTGTAAAAAGTAACCCCCTATTGAATACAGTTTACGGCAACACTTGTTTTTATGAGGACAAAGAAAATACCATATTTTGCCCTTATTCAAGTTTGATGGAGTGGAGGTTAAATATACTTAATAGTTTGGGGTTCGTCCCTGTATTTCCAATCCAGTTCAATGTGTGGTCACTCGACTCGAGTGTTTCCATTTATTAAAAATACTACCTCTTCGGTGTGGTATTGCATCCATTTTAATTACTCAAAGTGGTTTTTAACCGTTTCGAGCTTCTGTAAGTCTTCAAATTTTGGGTTCAGCTCCATCATTAGAAAAGTTTAGTTTGGTTATCAAATGGAGCGTTTAGGGGGTTGGTGGTTAAGTACCACGCTTTAAAGCCTGTTTCTTTACAATACTTCTTTTTTATTTCCCAAAGTCGCCCCATCTTTTCTAGGTCTCGCTTATACCTGCATATGTTCTTTTGCGGTATTCCAGTTTCAACTGAAACCATTGATGCCGTAGCAATATGTTCTTGCAAATAGTGAAATATGGTTTTTAGTTGGCTTTCAAAATCATTATCTTTATTTTGTCTTTTATGTAAAGGGCTGTTGTTAGTGTTTTCCATTACTTCAGTACTCGAAAAATACAAGCGTTTCCCTTGCTTCATGTAAGGCAATTCGTTTCTGCTTACCCTAATGTAAATAGTCGGAACTGTGAGTTTAAGAAATTCGCTTGCTTCTTTAATGGTAAGTAGCTTTTCAGCTTCTTTGGTGGGTGATTCAGCTTGCTTTTGTATTAACAAGCTTTTAAGTTCGCTAACTTCTTTTGTTAGCATTGTTACCGCATTGGGTAACTGTTCGAATGTAAGTACATTGCTCATAATGAATATTTTTTTAATTCAATACAAACATATTTTGATTATGAAAATAGAATTTTTACGAATTTTTACGAACCAGATAAACCGTAATAAACTCTATGCTTTCAGTAATATTTTTTTTTCGTTACGAATTTTTAACTTGAAAAGTTCGCTTTATTTGAGTAATAATTTTTGAGTTTCCTGAACTGAATGCTTTGTATTTTTCTTTGGTTGTCTCTTTAATCTCAATATTGAATACTTCGCAAAATACTTCACCAACTATATTATAATTTATATTATTTAAAATTGCCCAGTCTTTGAGTGCAATGAAAATGCTTCCAAGCATTGTTTTACCTGTTCCGTATAAACCCCCTTTTGCGGTTAAAATTTTAAGGTTTGCACTCCATAAACCTTTTTCAATACCTTTTTGTATAAAGTCTTCTACACTTATTCTAGGTTCTGAAAGCCATATTGTTTTTAGCTTTTTTATTTTTTCAGAGTGGTCTGTATTATTTTCTTGTAGTGGTTTGGGTTCGGGTAATTCACGTTTTTGTATTGTAATCTGTTGAGGTGGTAATTGTTCAATATTGATTTTTTGCTGAACATTTGAAGGGTTCAAAAAACTGTTTGGCAACGTAACTTTTTTATTTCCCTGCTGAAATAGTTTAACCGCTTCGCTAATATCATTTACGGGTATTCCTTTGGTTTCAAAGGCTTCGAATTCATTATGTTCTGTTTCTTTAAAGTAGTCGAACAGTTCTTTTAAAACTTCGTCCAATTCGTCAAATAAAAAACCTAATACAAAAAAAACTTCGCCCTTTGTTTCTGTTCTGTATTGAAGATATTTCCTTTTGTGCCTTAATATTTCGGATAAATCTCTTTGACTAAAATTCTCTTTTAAGTTGCTTATTTCTGAAATATTCCAATTCCATAGTGTTTCCGTTTTTTTGAGGTCGCAAATATTTAATTCAGTATCTTTATCCTCTATTGGTTGTATTATATTTTCTTTAATTACTTGAATCTTATCTTTTTTTACTGCCTGTATTTTATCATATTCTAATTTGTCTTTGAAGTTTTTACGGGGGCTTAATTTGTTACGAACAATATCCAAATCATGAAGCTCTTTTATTAAATCATCATATTGCTTGAAGTTTTTAATATTAGAGTGCAAAAAATCAATGAAACAAAATAGGGCTCTTACTTTAGGTACTATTTCAATTTCCCTTTGTTCAAGGAATTTTTTACGTTTATCAATGCTATTGATTAAATTCTTTTTAAAGCCACAAGATGTATCTAAAACCTCATTTAACATACTAATTACGTTATATATAGGCTTATCTAATTCTGTTATCAAATTATCACAATGGATAAATTCTGCTTTAATAAAGTCCTGTTCGTCTGTATCAATGTTTGAGAGTAAAAAACTATTTAGTAAAGAATCATACTGCTTTTCGTATTTTGAAAATGTCAATAAGTTATTATGGCTTTCTCCGGAATATTCCTTGAATAAGAATAGTTGTAAGTATGATAAAATAATAGAACAATTAAATGTTCTTTGTTTAAATGGTTCAAAAATTAGAAACTCCTTAAATATCTTTTGAATTGTCAAAGATTGAGTAAACCGTATTTCTTTTGTAGTATCAATTTTTGCCCCTAAATAATCGGATATTGAATTAATTTTTATGTTTTTTACTTGACTTAATATTTCATATTGAATACTGGATAATGACAAGTTAATATCCTGCGAAAAACCGAAAATATTTTTATTGTTGATTATCCAATCTTCTTCTACTTTTTGCCCCATTGTCCTTTATACTTTAAGTGAATTTAGTAAAAAAAGTGAAGGCTTAAAAAAACTTTTTTTTAGTTGGCTTTCTTAAATCCAGTTGTAAGTACATCTGTTTCCCTCTGGATGTGTTCCTTTTCGAAGCTATCCAAATAGCTTTCAGTAACATTAACCGAACTATGCCCCAGTAATTCGCTAATCATTTCAATTTTAGCCCCTGAACGCTTTAAAACTGTTGCGAAACTGTGGCGTGCATAGTAGGTTGTAACCCCCTTATTTATTTCAACTTCTTTAGCTATTTGCTTAACGTATTTATTTATAATTTTAGTTAAGCCTTGGTAAGTGGTTCTTTTTTGTACTTCAGTCATTTTATTGTTGAGGTGTGGAAAAATATAAGCATCTTTATTTATTGAAGGTTGTCCCCATTTCTTCATTATCTCTAAGCTTTCGGGCTTTAATGCAACTGATATTTTTTTGCTTTCCTTTTGGCTTCGTTTTGTTTTAGCTCGATTGTAGCTTAGCATTTTTTCATTTATGTTTTCCCATTTCAATAAACAGAAATCCTTCACATTCATTCCATTAGATAAGTACAGGAATAACCAATAATCTTTTGCCATCTCTTTAGTGCTGTTTGGTTCAGCTTCATAGCTATAAATTTTTCCAATTTCCTGAATGGTCAATGCTTTTTTAGTGTTCTTACTGGTAGGGATTGAATATTTGCTTTTATCGTTACCAAAAGGGTAAACGCTTCTATCGATATTTTGAAGATTATAAATTGCTCTAAGGCTTCTTAAATAAATTCCCACGGTTGTAATGCTTCTGCCGTTTTTAATCATCCAGTTTTCATACTTCTTTAAAAAAGTAGGTGTTATTTCTGCGAGTGTTAAGTTCTTATTGAATTTCTGAATGCTAACTTTTGCACATTCATAGCTTTCAGCCGTGCCAATTCTGTTTTCTAATTTCAGGTTAGATACGTATTTATCAAAAGCAAATGAAACGCTGTTTGCTGTATTGCGTTGTTCTAAAAACTCAATTTCAAAGGCGTCAAACGAAAATACGTTGAGTTTGTCAATTACTTTAGATGCTTTTTTTTCAAAGTATTCAATTCTGTTCTTTAGTTTCTTCTGTTCCTTGGTTCTTCTTTTACCGAAAATTATTTGTTCGAAATCTCTAACCCCCAAATCTATCCCTATAGAAAAGTATTTGCGTTTTCTGTTAGAAGTTACTCTAATCTTTACGGAACATTTACCGCTTTTCTTTGGTCTGTTCTTATCTAAATAAATACTGGCATCTACTACAATCATAGAATAAATTAAGTGAAATACAAAAATAACACTTATTCATCAACTTCAGTGATAACGGGGCTTTGCGGGTTAAAATTAAGGGATAGTATTCATTTAAATATGAATATATTTTCTCACTCTTCTCCCAGGAGTAAAAGTTATGTATTTTAGTAATATAATTTGGTTGATTAATTTTTATCAATCAAAGTATTTTTAAACTCAATTTCATCTTAAATTAATTAAATGGACCTAAGCCAATATATTGATAATATAAATCAACGCTACGCACTTGGTAACGCCACAGAACATACTTTTAGAGGAGACCTTCAACAACTTATAGAAAGTTTAGCCAAGGACGTGCGAGCTACTAATGAACCCAAAAGGCAGGAGTGTGGTGCTCCAGATTACATCTTAACTAAAAAAGATATTCCTGTCGGTTTTATTGAGGCTAAAGATATAGGAGATAAAGATTTAGAAGGCAAAAAGAAAACAGGCAATAAGGAGCAGTTTGATAGATACAAAGCCTCTTTAAATAATCTGATGTTTACAGATTATCTGAACTTTCACCTATACAACGATGGGGAATTAGTAACTAAAATAGCTATTGCTGAAATTTCAGGTGATAATATTATAGCTAAGCCTGAAAATTTTGAGCCTTTTGAAAATCTTTTAAAAGACTTTACAACTCATGTGGGGCAAACCATCAAAAGCTCTAAAAAATTAGCAGAAATGATGGCGGGTAAAGCACGCTTATTATCTGATATTATTGGCAAAGCTCTTGTAAGTGACGAAGTAAATCATCAAAACAGTACACTAAAAGACCAAATGTTGGCTTTTAAAGAAATTCTTATCCATGATATAACGCCTAAAACTTTCGCAGATGTTTATGCCCAAACCATAGCCTATGGTTTGTTTGCAGCACGATTAAATGACCCCACCTTAGAAACATTCAGCAGACAAGAAGCAGCTGAACTTATCCCAAAATCGAATCCTTTTTTACGAAAACTCTTTGGGTACATTGCAGGACCAGATATAGATGACCGTATAAAATGGGTAGTTGATAGCTTAACTGATATTTTCTTGGCGTGTAACGTGGAAGAAATTCTAAAAAATTACGGGAAGACTACAAAAATGGAAGACCCAATTATCCATTTTTATGAAACTTTTTTAGCAGAATATGACCCAAAACTCAGAAAAGCAAGAGGGGTTTGGTACACTCCTGCCCCAGTTGTAAATTTTATTGTTCGTGCAGTAGATGATATTTTAAAAACAGAATTTGATTTACAACAAGGTTTAGCAGACACTTCTAAAACAAAAATTAAAGTAAACACACAAACTCCTGACAGGCGTTCTGTGACAGGATACAAGCAAATAGAACAAGAAGTACACAAAGTACAAATTCTTGACCCAGCCACAGGAACAGGCACTTTTTTAGCAGAAGTGATAAAGCACGTAAACAAGAAATTTAAAGGACAAGAAGGTATTTGGAGTAGTTATGTAGAAAATGATTTACTCCCTCGTTTAAATGGGTTTGAATTACTAATGGCAAGTTATGCAATGGCTCACCTGCAATTAGATTTATTACTAAAAGAAACAGGGTTTAAACCTACAAAAGAGCAAAGAACTAGAGTTTATCTAACCAACAGTTTAGAGGAATACCACCCAGATACAGGAACTTTATTTGCCAATTGGTTGAGCAGTGAAGCCAATGAAGCTAATCACATAAAACGAGATACACCTGTGATGTGTATAATGGGTAATCCTCCTTATAGTGGAGAAAGTGCTAATAAGGGAGATTGGATTATGGATTTAATGCAAGACTACAAAAAAGAACCAGGTGGAAAGGAAAAATTAAAAGAAGCAAATTCTAAATTCATAAACGGAGATGAGTATAAATTTATGCGGTACGGTCAGCATTTCATTGAAAAAAATGGCAGTGGTATTTTAGCATTTATCAATCCACATGGTTTTTTGAAAAATCCGACATTTCGAGGAATGCGTTGGAATTTATTAAAAACCTATGATAAAATTTACACGATTGATTTACACGGAAACGCAAAAGAAAAAGAAACTGCTCCTGACGGTTCAGCTGACGAGAATGTTTTTGATATAGAACAAGGAATTTCAATCAATGTCTTTGTTAAAACAGGAAAGAAAAAAACGAATGAATTAGGTAAAGTCTTCCACTACGATTTGTACGGTAAACGCCATGATAAATATGACTTTTTATTTGAAAATTCGTTGAAAACAACACCATACAAAGAACTTGAATACTCAAACCCTTCTTATTTCTTTGTCCCAAAAGATTTTGAAGAAAGAAATGTGTATGAAAAGGGATTCCATTTATTAGATTTATTCAAGGAAACTTCATTAGGTGTTTTGTCAAAAAATGATAGCGTAACTATAGAATTTGAGAAATTAACTTTAAAGAACCGTATTGATAATTTTAGAAGCTTAAGTGTTGAAGAATTAAGAAACCTCTACAACATCAAAGCTGACAGTAGAGATTGGATTTTATCAAAGGCTAAAGAAGATTTAGTACAAAATTTTGACGAACAAAACTTTAAAAGCATCTCATATCGTCCGTTTGACAATCGATGGACTTATTTCACAGGTAAGCCTAAGGGTTTCTTTGCATATAGTCAAAACCGTATAATGAAAAATATGCGTAACGGTCAAAACTTCGCTTTAATTTCAGGAAGACAAGGGCAAGCAGTAGGTAAAATGCAATGGAATCTTTCATTTATCACAAATACAATTTCAGACCAAAACATATATTATCGTGGCGGTGGTACTGTTTTTCCTCTCTACATCTATCAAGAAAACAATGTCCAACAAACCATTGAGCAAAAAGAAGAAAGAAAACCAAATCTTAATGCTGAAATTATAAAGCAAATTGCAGAGCATTTACGGTTGACTTTTATCAACGAAAAAGAAACCACTGAAAACACCTTTGCACCCATTGATATTTTAGATTATATCTATGCCGTTTTACACGGCCCAACATACAGAGAAAAATACAAAGAATTTCTGAAAATAGATTTTCCAAGAGTCCCTTATCCAAAGGATGTAGCCACCTTTTGGCAGTTGGTGAAATTGGGTGGAGAAATACGGCAAATACATTTGTTAGAATCGCCAAAAGTGGAGGATTTCATTACAACATATCCAGAGGGTGGAGATAACATTATCAGTAGGAAAATCACTAAAAATAGCCCAGGTTATGAGCCAGATACAGATAAGCTTGGTAAAGTGTACATTAACGATGAACAGTACTTCGATAAAGTTCCTTTAGTCGCCTGGGAATTTTATATAGGAGGTTATCAGCCTGCCCAGAAATGGCTAAAAGACCGTAAGGAAAGAACCTTAGAATTTGATGATATTTTGCATTATCAAAAAATTATTGTGGCTCTTTCAGAAACGGATAGGTTGATGAAAGAAATTGATAAAATTGAGATTGAATGAATGAGTTCTATTGTTTAGATATTGAATTTCCTGATGTGGATTTTGGACTTTACTACATTAAAAATAAAACAAAAATAAGCAAAGTTCATCACGCACATTTATATGCTAGGCATGATGAAATTGAACTTAGAATTTTTTATGATGCTAGTAGCTATTTTGGTGAAAAATTAGTCGCTTGGTCAAGCAAAATAGATTCTAAAAAATTCGGTTCGTTAATTAAGGTAAAAGTAACTGCAAACCAGACAAACGAACGGATACAGAAAATTGACATTGCAGACGCAAAATTGTGTGGTCTTTCAACTGGTTCTAATTACTACGTAGGCAACAAGAAATATGTTATTGTAAAAATCGATACGGTAAAATTTTATTGGAATCCTAACGAAGGAACTAAAAACACAGCTGAATTTTATTTAAACGACAAAGGTTTTAGAGTTGTTAGCCCTTTTTACGGAATTGTTGGCCCAAAAACGTTTTTCAAAAATGACGGCAAATTTGAGATTAACCGAATGAACGATTCAACCAAGTTTTACAAACTTGGAAAATCATCATTTCGTCCAGAGTTCAATGTTTATTCAAAAGACAATAAAAAAGACAGAACGGCTACAATTATAAAAGAGCCCAAAATTCAATTCAAATTCCAAAACGGAATAACAGAAAAAGAAGCCATTTTTTATGGTGATGTCGTTTCGATGTTGGCTTCGTTTTATCATCATATAAAAATTGATTACACACTTCGCAGAATTCATTTACCTGAAAACACTATTACGGTAAAAAATATTGAGCAGAAAAACTATTTTGATACGGAAGGAAATCTTTGGGGCTTTAATATTTATTGGAATTTCAATAGGTTTCTGCAAGCAAGTTGGCAAAAAGAAACTTTAAAAAACTTTGAGTTGCTTTCAAAAGCAATTACGTTGTTCAATCAATCGCACTTGGTTGATAATTCTTCCGCATTTTTAATACGTTACAATATTATCGAAATTTGCGACAAGCAAAAACAGGCTACAGAAAAATTTACTCTTACCTTGAATAAAAAACAAAGAAAAGCAAAACAGGATGAGGCACTAGTAAAGATATTGGAAACAATCAAAACAGACGAACATGAAGAGTTTAAAAAGCGTTGGCAAAACGTCCAAACACTTTTACAAAACAAGACAATGAAAACTCAGTTGGTGTCGTTTTTGGAAAGCCAGAACTTAGACCCCGAAACTTTTCCAGTAAGTATTAAGGATTTAAAAGAACTAAGGGATTACATTACTCACGGAAGTATAGAGAGGGTTGACCAAGAGCTACTGAGGAGGTCAAATATATTATTGTATAGGATTACTGGCATATTGATTTTAAACTTAATGGGGGTGAAAGAATGGGGGTTGAAAATGCCATAGAATGATTACGTTACTACACAATATCCATTAGATGGCGATAATATTGTTGGCAAAACTAATTTCAAGACGGCAAAGTTTTCGTCAACGATACGCATTATTTTGACAATGTCCCCCCAAGTAGCCTGGGAATTTTATATAGGAGGTTATCAGCCTGCCCAGAAATGGCTAAAAGACCGTAAGGAAAGAACTTTAGAATTTAATGATATTTTGCACTATCAAAAAATTATCGTTGCCCTCACAGAAACCGATAGGTTGATGAGAGAAATTGATAAAATTGAGATTGAATGAGTGTTTAAACCCCCATAGAACAATCGTATTTTAATAAATCCATAAACATCTCTTTGTAATTAACTATAAGTACAAATCTTTACTTTTATGACATAATCGTAATCAATACTTAAGTAGTCAAATAATACTCCATTAACTACTCGAAATTTGGTTAAAACCAGGCATTCTGTATAAGTCATAATCATTACATTGGATTTAGGCTTTTAATTTAAACAAAACGATAAATAAAAAACTTTCAAGACC
>Ga0307932_1001017_pt1 | contig 11459 bp, 11 predicted proteins | sample OrgLakmetageno48_FD_201843 | JGI IMG/M metagenome (GOLD analysis project Ga0307932, IMG submission 201843) | Saline water microbial communities from Organic Lake, Antarctica - #48 | ecosystem: Environmental > Aquatic > Non-marine Saline and Alkaline > Saline | place: Antarctica: Organic Lake...
ATGGGTTTCCTATGTCATGAAAGAGAACACCACCGGTACCGCCAGTCAAAAGTTACCTAATTCCCTTTAGCTGTAGCTTTCAAGCTTCCACGGAGGTTATTTTTGTGGAAGCCCCCTCTAGAACCCGACAATTTTGAGGGTTCTTTCGTGACTGAGCCGTTCAGCGGCGCTATCTAAGTCCTCGTCGAAAAGATCTGCATAAGTGCCGAGCGTCATTGATGCCGATGCGTGCCACAACATTCTCTGGAGCGCCTTGATACTTGCTCCAGCGGATACGGCGAGACTCGCGCCGGTGTGCCTAAGATCATGTCGGGTCAGAGTGGGAAAAGTATCGTCAACCGCTTGGGCGCACCGCATTGCGCCAGAAAATACCTAAAATTCGGCGCTAGTGAGGGGTGTCGCTCATGAGCGGAATAGTGCGGCAAGGGAATCGTTCTTCGCGTTGTTGCAAAAGAACGTGTTGAACAAGAAAACCTGGGCCCCCGTGAGAAGCTGCGTTTGGTGATGGCGACGTGTTTTGAGGCGACGCGGCATCGTTGTCGACGCCATGACGGGTTAGGCGGTTTGACATCGTTCGAATACGGGGCAATTATGTCGGATAAGCAAGGTCTCGCAGCTTAAACCAAAACTGCGACCAAAACGTGCACCAGTCTCGTTTGAATGCTTTGTCATCGAAAGGACGAGTCATGAAACCAGTAACCAAATTAGGTAAGCAGCTCCAAACCTTCAACAGGCTTGCAGGAGTTTTCCATTTGGCCCAAGGGGTCGCACTGTTTTTTATTCTCAATGATGAGACAAGAATCCCCGTGATCACTCGCTTCTTCACCGACACCCCCGAGGGTATTCGGCCCGAAAGTGACATCCTTTTCGAGTTTCCGGTTGCTTTCATTGCACCCATATTCTTATTGCTCTCCGCTGTCGCGCACCTCTTCATCTCCTCCCCTTGGTATGTCCGTCGCTATGAGACCGACATCGAAAAGGGCATCAACCATGCTCGCTGGTGGGAATATGCGATCAGCTCCTCCCTGATGCTGGTTGTCCTACTCATGCTTGGTGGGCTCATCGAGATTTCCTCAATCGTGTTTATTTTCACCCTCAATTTCATCATGAACATGATGGGGCTGATGATGGAGATGCATAATCAGCTGACCCAGAAAACCAGCTGGTTCTCCTTTAACGTTGGTGTTTTGGCTGGAATCGTTCCGTGGATTATGGGGGGCATTTACTTCGTTGTCTCCACTAACAACATCGCAGATGCTATCCCGGTATATGCCCAATTCGGATTCCTCCTAACCTTTATCTTCTTTAACACCTTCGCCATCAACATGTTCTTGCAGTACAAGAAGATCGGCAAATGGAAGGTCTACGCATTCGGAGAGAAGGTTTACGTTGTCTTGAGCCTCACATCGAAGTCAATACTTGGATGGGTAATCGTTCTCGGCACAATGCAAGGGGTGTAGTCCGAGTCACCATTTGGGAGGTAAGCGACTTCACCAGTTTTGGCGCCAAGATCCTCGTCGTCGCCTAACGGGCGCGATCGGAGGGATTCGCGCCAGGCATTCAGCAAGCAGACCTAGAGGGTTTCCACGAAAACACTTCTGTCTTGGTGGCATTCCTAGATTGATACAGCCCCTGCACACTGCGTGAGACACTCCGCGTCGGCATCCGGAGTGTTGCCGAAAACGACCCCCGCAAAGACGACACAATTGAACAACACCGAACGATATTCACACGGGTCGTGTAGAGCTAGCACCAACACCCCAGTGGTGCGGCTACGACGCACCACCAAACTCCTGGCGGCCGCGTTTGGCCGGTAACCCAGCTCTTCCGCTGCTTTTAGAATCCGTGCGCGACTTCCATCGCTCACCTTGGGAGACCCTGACAGCGCGAGGAACACCAAAGATTTGGACATCCCCGCGCGGGACGCCACATCGTGGATGGTCGGCCGGGAAGTAGCCATTGTCTTAGCTGACCTTGGCGACCTCAACAGCTCTGCCGCTCTTGATTGATTGTTCACAGGCAATCGCCACGCGCAAACTCTCCAAAGCTGACTCTGGTGGGCACGGGTTCTCTGTTTCTCCCGTGGCGAAGGACACGAAAGCCTGTGTCTCATTCCGGAAAGCGTCACGGAACCTATCCACAAAGCCCTGGTAAGGGTTCTGATTCAGAGCCAGTTCGTTCTCCAGCCCGTGAAGAGGGGTTCGGCTGTTGAGTCCAGCTGAAAGAGAATCCTTCGAGCCAAAAGCCTCCACTCGTGCATCGTGGCCTAAAGCACCGTGGCGAGTGCCAGAAATCAGGACCTGAACCCCACTCACCGTCACAATGTTGACCGCGCTCACATCGGCATCATCGAGGTCGGCGTAATCTTGAAATTCCCGCACAGCTTTAGTCGCATACGCCGTTTTTATTTCGCTCCCGGTCATCCACCGAACAAGATCAAAGTCGTGAACGTGCAGGTCCCGGAAAATTCCGCCACTACCGGCCATGAACTCTCGTGTGCTCGGGGTCATGTCGTGGGTTGTCATCGTCAGGGAATACAGCGTCCCCACTTTTCCTGACTGAATTGCCTCCTGCATGCCACGGATGGAGGAATCGAAACGTCGTTGGAAACCAATTTGCAGGTCCGACCCGTGGGCGTTCGCAAGATCAATGGCTTCCTGCGTTCCAGCGAGAGTGAGGGCGATGGGCTTCTCACAGAGCACCGGAATCCCGTGAGGTAGCACTCCGCTCAACACTTCGTCGTGAGCGGTCGTTCCGACCGCGACAACAACAGCATCGGCGACCTCATCCATGGCGTTGGCCCAGGGGAGGAGTGTGGCGCCAAACTTCTCTGCAAGGCCTCGGCCTTTGTCTTCATTGCGATTCGTGACGATCACCTCTGTCACCCGTGGGTCTGCCGCGAGATCTTCGACTCGAAGGGCCCCCATGCGTCCAGCGCCGAATACCAGTACGCGCATACCTTCTCCCCTACTAATGGCCCGCCGACGTTGCACCGCCTTCCTTCATTCTGCCGTAATCAGTGGAACGTTCCAACGAAGGGCTGATGGTGTCAGATTTTCTCTCGCGTGTGGCTTCTGCGCCCATTTCTTGAGGGGTCTGCGAAGTTCCCGGCTGGGGAACCATGCTTCTCAGCTCCCGTGTTTTGAAAGAAATGTCAGGCCTGGGTTTTGCTGCCACAGAATTATCTGGGATCCGTGGGATCTTTCTATGGACTGACTCTCTCCGTTGGCGAGTGGACATTGACCACTCCTGCGGCAGTGCTGATGTCGGTCACTGTCGCCGCAGTCTTTACGGTTGCCTCGCTTGTGAGAATCCGCGGCCGAGTGCGCTGACATCTCCACGAAACGCGTACTCTCCGGGGTATTTTCCAAAGGAGAGCTTCGTCGGCGCCATTTCGGTGGTTTCGCGAGGGTCTCGGCGTGGTCGCCAGGCGGTCTTTCCGGAGGGCAGGGTGCCGCCTGAGAGGGAGTCTGGTCGATGATCACAGCAGCCGTTAGTTTGGGTCCCGAGACGACGCCGGGTCTCCTGCGGGGAGAATGTGCATCACAATAGAACAGTGCCAGAGCCCATCGAGAAGCCCTATCTGATTTTTGTTGGTGGGGAAACAAACCCCTCTTTCGCAAAGACCGGTTTTGGTCTTGTGCAGTGGGATTCATCAAACTGTCTTGGGCAGATGCGCTGTGGCGAAAACGCGGTGGATTTAGGAACTCCAGACCTCACCATCGACGAGGCGATTGCCGCGGGAGCAAAATCGATAGTCCTTGGGGTTGCGGTTGTCGGGGGACAGATCCCACAAACAACCGTAAAGGTTTTTCTCGAGGCGTTGGAGCAGGGCATGGATGTTGTGGCTGGCATGCATGAACGCCTGAATGATTACCCCGCACTCGTTGAGCAGGCGGCGCGATATTCGAGACGTCTCATCGACGTGCGGGTTCCACCGGACAACATTCCGGTCGGGACAGGCGCTCCGCGTTCAGGGCGGAGGCTTCTTACGGTGGGGACAGACTGCGCTGTGGGAAAAAAATATACGGCGCTTGCTGTGGCAGAAGGTTTGCGCAACCAGGGAGTTGACGCTGATTTCCGGGCCAGTGGGCAAACGGGTATTTTGATAGCGGGATCGGGGATACCTATTGACGCGGTCGTCTCGGACTTCATTGCCGGCGCAGCGGAGATGCTTTCCCCCGCGGGCCAACCTGACCACTGGGACGTTATTGAAGGCCAGGGGGGTGTTTTACACCCAGGTTATGCGGCAGTTTCGGTGGGGCTTTTAGTCGGATCTCAACCCGATGCTTTTGTGGTCTGCACCGATGCAATGAGAACACACCTTGTCGGCTGGCCGCAGTTTGAGGTTCCAAGCATCGCCGAGGTGATTGAGCAGACGATAGTTTTGGCTAGGCGGGTCAACCCCGACATCCGCTGCGTGGGGATCAGTGCAAACACTTCTGCTTTGCGCGCCGAGGAGCGTTCTGATTACCTGGCTTTGTTGGCGCGGGAATACGGCGTTCCCTGCGCTGATCCGCTTGTCTCAGGTATCGACATGATTGTGTCCCGAATCCGCCATGACTTCCAGGATTAAGCTCACTATCGAGCGGAAATCTTTTCCGCTCGACCAGCCTTTTTCGATAACCGGTTATACCTTCACCGCCCTCAACACTGTGTGGGTCACCCTTGAGCGCAATGGCGCCGTTGGCCGTGGCGAGGGAACAGGGTCCTACTATTTGGGAGAAACCCCAGACACGATTAGTGCCCAGCTTGAGGCTCAGCGCAGCCATATTGAAGCAGGAGTGTCCATTGCGGAGGCGCAAACCTTGTTGCCCCGAGGTGGGGCTCGAAACGCCCTTGACTGTGCTCTGTGGGATCTTCGGTGCGCGGAAGAGTCGACCTCCATATGGAACTTGCTGGCACTCACTGCGCACACCGTTGTCACGGTCGCCACCATCGGCGCCGGGCGTCCCCAGGAGATGGCGGTAAAAGCGACGCAGTGGGCCCAGTATCCGCAATTAAAAATCAAGCTCGACAATCGTGAGCCTGTTGAATGCGTTGCTGCGATTAGAGCGGCCAGGCCAGATGCGTCCCTGATTGTGGATGTCAATCAGGGGTGGACACTCGATGAGCTCCGAACCTATGGGCCACTTTTGGCCCAATTGGGCGTGGAGATGATTGAACAGCCGCTTGCTCGGGGCGCCGATGGGGCCCTCGCAGGTTTTGTTTCCCCTATCCCTCTGGGGGCGGATGAGAGTTGCCTGGGGCTTGATGACTATCGTGGGGCCGCGCAAAAATATGACGTGATCAACGTGAAGCTGGACAAATGTGGCGGGTTGACGGAGGCTCTCAAAATTTTGTCTCGGGCACGTGCGGATGGAAAGAAGCTGATGGTGGGCAATATGACCGGCACCTCTCTGGGGATGGCCCCCTCGTACGTGGTGGCGCAGAGCTGTGATTTCGTTGACATCGATGGACCACTGCTTCTTCGTGATGACGTAGAGCACGGTTTGAGCTATGGGGCGGGCGGAGTTGTGAGCATCCCGACATCTGCACTGTGGGGTTAGGCAGAGCCTCAACACTTTTTCTGGCTCTGCTCCACGGTTCGTCACGAGGCCTCCTTCCCCGCCCCCCACAGTGTTGGCGCTTTCACTGGAGCCTGGCTGTGGTCGAGGTTTGGTCCTGGACCTCGCGCCGACGGGCGAGGGCTCTCGGTCGCATGAATGGTGGGGACAGTTTTCTTCTTTACCCTGTTCTGCGATGCTGAAGGGGACCAAAGGGGCTAGAGGATGCGTTCAGAAGAGTTCGTTTTTGCCGGACACAGCGGGGATTCACTCTCGGCACGGCTCACCTACCCCCCAGGGATAGTCAGGGCGACAGCTATTTTTGCGCACTGCTTCACCTGTTCGAAAGATATTCCTGCTGCGAAAAGAATCACCTCGGCACTTGCACACCGCGGCTTCGCGGTGTTGAGTTTTGATTTCACGGGCCTCGGCCACTCTGAGGGCCAGTTTGCGAACACAAACTTCACCTCCAATGTTGCCGACATTGTTTTTGCTGGCAGGGCACTGGAAGCAAAGCTTGGCGCGCCTTCCTTGCTGGTGGGCCACTCGCTCGGTGGGGCAGCGGTGCTGAGGGCAACACCGGAGATGGTGTCGGTGAAAGCGGTGGCAACCATCGGTGCACCCTCAGATCCTTCTCACCTCAAGCACCTTTTCGGTGAACAGCTGGGCGATATTGAGACCCAGGGTGAAGCTGAAGTTGATCTGGGCGGACGCCCCTTCATCATTAAGGCAGATTTCCTTCGCGATATCGATGAGGCCTCCATCAAGGCGAGCCTTGCGAACCTTGATGCTGCTGTGTTGGTCTTGCATTCGCCCGTGGACCGGGTGGTCGATGTGTCTCACGCAGCGGAAATTTTTCGCTACGCCCACCATCCCAAGTCGTACGTCTCACTCGATGATGCCGATCACCTGATCCGGAAAGTCAAAGATGCGACGTATGTGGCCGAGGTGATTGCGTCGTGGGCGTCGCGGTATGTTCCCGATGTTCCCGACGCAGATGCCACCGCACCCGATGGCGCCGTGGTTGTCTCCGAGGTGGATTCTGGTGGCTTCGCCCAAGACGTCCTTGTCGGTGGAGTGCACGCACTGGCGGCCGACGAACCCCTCGAGATGGGGGGAACCAACACCGGCCCCACCCCGTACCATTTCGTGTCGATTGCTTTGGGCGCATGCACCTCTATGACGATTCGTCTGTATGCCCGAAGGAAAAAGATTCCCCTGGACTCCCTCTCGGTCCGCGTTACCCACGCCAAGCGCCACGCCATTGAGTGTGAGGGCTGTGAGTCGCAGGGCACTACGCAAGATCACTTCGAGAGAACGCTCACACTGGAGGGGGCCCTGACAGAAGAGCAGCGTGCCTCGATGGTGGCGATTGCCGATAAATGCCCTGTCCACCGCACTTTGGAAGCATCCGCGCACATTTCCACGACGCTCGTTGCCACTTAGCGCGTTGGTCGATAACTAGAGGGCGATCCCTCCACCAAGCAGGGTTCCAATGCCCCAGGTGAGAGCCAGAGCGAGTGCTCCACCGCCTGCAACCCGGAAAATGGGCTTCGCGAGAGGGCTCTGGCCAAGATAGGCGCCGATGCCTCCGGTCGCTGCCAAGGCCACAAGGGAGGCAGCAAACGTCAGAGGTATACGCCACTGCTCAGGGGGGAGGGTGATGGCCAGGATGGGAAGCAACGCGCCCGCAAGGAAAGAGATTGCTGAAGACAGGGCCGCATGCCACGGATTGGTGAGGTCTGTGCCATCGATGCCCAACTCCGCTTCCAAATGCGCGGCGAGCGCGTCGTGCTCAGTCAATTCTTTTGCCACCGTCATCGCGGTGGCGGCATTCAACCCTTTGGCTTCATAAATGTCGGCCAACTCTTGAAGCTCCGCTTCCGGCGTATCGATGAGTTCTTGTTTTTCTTTCGCAATCAGGGCCGCTTCGCTGTCGCGTTGGGCAGACACCGAGACATATTCGCCGACAGCCATCGACAGGGAACCGGCAACGATGCCCGCCACCCCGGCGACAAGAATGGCTCCGGAGTCACTGGTGGCCGCTGCCACACCCACGACAAGAGCGGCGGTTGAGACAATTCCGTCGTTGGCACCGAGCACACCGGCGCGCAACCAGTTCAGCCGTGAGGCGTAGTGGGCACCGTGGGGCTCAACGCCATGCTCATTTGACATGAGCGCAAGTCTAGCGTTTGTGGCCTTTGCGCCACACGATGGCGAGTTTTCTCCACACCCCACGACTTAGACTTGGCGTGATGAAGACCACGGAACGACTTCTTTCCGCCGCCACACGAATTGTCGCTGTGGCAAAAACCGTGGCGGCAAGCGCTCCGCGCCCTGTCGTGATTCTTGCCTCGGGAATGGTTGCCACTGTCGTGGTGGGTGGTGTGGTGCAGGTTTTTGCCCCAGAGCGAGCACCTCTGATTGTTCTGGCTGATTCGGGCTTCTCTGCGGCAGAATCACAGATGCCAGGCGATTCCTTCAGGTTTGCTGAAGCCGACTACAGAGCGGGTGCGGAGCTTTCGGATAAGCCTGGCGAGGGTGTCGTCTATGAAATGGTGCTCGGTGGCACTCCGGAAGACCGTGTATCTGAGCTTGGACGATACTTTGGGGTGGAGGGCGAACCTCGCCCCAGTGAGTATTTTGATCCGCAGTGGCCGGGCTACGTCGTGGGGCCAGAAGACTGGAGCGGTCCTTCAGTGGTACTGAGCTGGAACGGTTCCGGGACGTGGTACTACTCAAACCCCGATGCATACCCGGAATCAATTTGCGAAGAAGTGTCTGCGACCGAGAGTGTCGAGGGGGTGACGGGGATTGAGTGTCGCACCCCTGACCCGGTGGGTCCGCTTCCAAGCCCCGAGGAGGCGAAAGCAGAAGCTGCTGAAGCTTTCAGGGCGGGAGGTTTTGTGGTGAGCACTGACGACATCGAAGTTTTGGTGGATGACGAATGGGGAATTGGGGTGAGTGCGACCACTCCGGTGGGAGGCTCAGCCACCGCTCTGGAATGGTCGATGTATTGGGCACCCGGGCCAACACTGGCCTCAGCGTCAGGTCACGCCGCTACAGCGGTGTCGCGGGGGACCTATGACACGATCAGCCCTGTTGCTGCGCTTGAGCGGATGTCGTCGGGAAGATGGTGGGGGGCGCCTCCGCTGGATTATGACAACCTCTACCCCGAAGAGTTTTATGCCGACGGGGTGCCCTATGACGCGCCTGTGGAGCAAGACTCCGGAGAGCCTCTGCGTGTTGAAGTGGGTTCCTCGACCCCCACGCTGCTCTTGGTGTGGGATGCACTCGGTGGCGCGTGGCTTGTGCCGGGTTACCTGATGAGATTTGGTGAGCAGGAATGGGAATCCTCCGTGGTGATTGCGGTCGGTGACGGGGTTATTCAGATCCAGGAGGTCATGCTCATCGATTCGATGGTTGTGCCCGAAGTGAGAGCAGGAGTGACACGATGGTGAGCACGCGAACCCTCGGCCCCTGGCAGGTTTACCCGATTGGGCTTGGTTGCATGAATGTGTCCTGGCCGGGTCGTGCAGCAACAGACCCGGAGACTCGCGTCTCCAGCGCCATTGCCGGCATTCATGCTGGGCTAAACGCCGGTGTCACCCTGTTAGACACTGCCGATATTTATGCACCCTCCTGGGACACTGTTGGCCATAACGAGCTTTTTGTGGCGGAGGCGTTAGCGACCTGGGATGCCCCCCACAGTGCGAAGGAGGCCATTCTGGTTGCCACAAAAGGTGGCATTACCCGATCGGAGGGTGAAAAGTGGGGCCGAAACGGTTCGCTAGATCATCTTCTCCACGCCGCCGAGTCATCCAGGGAACGCTTAGGCGTCGAGCAGATTGCGCTGTGGCAACATCACCGCCTTGATCCGTCAGTTGATTTTGAGACCCAGTGCGAGAACGTGGGCGCACTGAAAGAGCGCGGCATTGTGCGCCACGTCGGGCTGAGCAACTACAGTGCCGCCCAGCTTCGCCGGGCCATCGACATTCTTGGTTCCCCTGCTGAGGGAGGGGTGGTGTCGATCCAAAATGAGTTCAGTCCGCTCTATCGCCAGGACCTTGATGTGCTGGGCGTGTGTGAAGAGTTTGGTGTTGCTTTCCTGCCCTGGTCACCTCTTGGCGGATCACAGAAGGTAGGGCAGCTCGCTACGGATGCGAACCCCGTGCTCACCAGAATTTCTGGAGAAAAAAGCCAGAGTCCGCAGGCCGTTGCTTTGGCGTGGCTGTTGGCGTATTCGCCCGTGATCATTCCCATTCCCGGTGCGACGAGGGCGCCCAGCATTAAAGACAGTGTTCAGGCGGCCGCCATCCTCCTGAGCGGCGATGAGGTCAAAGAGCTCACCGCATCGTGGCCACCCTCCTTGGAGCGCTCAGGCGAGCTTGACCCAACCCCACTGTTTAGGGACTAAAGAGCACTACGAGTTTTTTCCTCGTGCGGCCACCTTCCACCAGTGTGTGATGGTGTCATTGTGCGAAACGGCGAGCGAGTCCACCAGGTTGACCGCATTACAGACGTGGTTGGGAACCAAGCGCACGAGCTCACCGCATTCGGGAGTCTGTGAAGCATCAGGAAACACGACGGTGGCGTGGTGTTCGGACATGGCGGTAATGCGGGCATCAGGGTGGCCAAGGACCAGGCCGTGACCCGTTGCCCAGGCCGCCTTATCGGCTGCCATGATTTTGCTGCCGGCATCAACAATGGCGGTGGAGTCTCTGCGGCTCACCACCGTGGTGACCACCGAGAGGGCAATGTTCTCCAGGGGCATGGTGCCAAGCTCCACCTGTTGGGCGTCCCCGAGAGCATAAACACCGGCGCGAGTTTCGGTGAGGTAGCTCTGGGTGGAATGAAGCGACGGTGTTGACCCTCCACTTCGCTCGCCCACCCGAAAGCCTGCTGCCTCCAGTGCGGTGGTGGCTGTGGTGAGTGCTACAACCTCGTCGTGTGATGCCTGATCTTTGTGCTGGGGGTTATAGCTGTGGCCGGGATAGGTGAAGATGCCGCGAAGCGTGAGCCCGTGGCGGTGTAAAGCCTCTGCCAGTGGCACAACACTGTGGGGATCAATGCCGCTGCGATGGTGGCCGCTGTCCACTTCAATCATGAACTCGATGGGTGTGGAACCCAGCTGTGCTGCTGCTTGGTCAATGCCCGCAATCGAGTCCACACCAATCGCAATGGTCGCCTGCGCGGTGAGCGCTGCAAGCCTGTGTGCCTTACGGGGGGTCAGCCACAGGGGGTAGGCGAGGAAAATATCGGTAATCCCTGCTTCTGCGAACACTTCGGCTTCACCAATGGTGGCCAATGTCACACCAATGGCACCGTGCTCGATCTGCAGTTTGGCTAATTCGGGAATTTTGTGGGTCTTTGAATGGGGACGGGAAGCGAGTCCCTGGCCCAGGGTTCGCTGCTGATGACGTGCGAGGTTCGCTATCAGGCGGTCGTAGTCGATGACGGTAAAAGGGGTGTCAACATCACGGAGGTCCATCACCCCAGGCTACTGATCAGAAAGCTGGCGGTCCGAATCCCTTCGGGCGTAACCAGATATTTCCCGTAGATTCCGGTCATTCTCAGCATCTCTAAGCCTCGAAAGAGGAAGGAACAGCTATGGCACTCAGCCATTCAGTCACCCTGTTCATTCTTGATGAGGGATTATGTAGGGCTCGGGCGTATTGTCGAGCTAACCTCGGGGAAGCCTTGGACTGCAACGGTTTTTTCGGAAAGTAGCACGCTCATTTTAAGAGGGCCCACTGTCCGAAAAAACCGTGGCCGTCCTCATGACCCCTGCCGGCGTGCCGGTAGTCGCAGCTAAACTCGGGCCATGTCAGAAACGGAGCCAAGATCGTCACATAGCGCCCGTTTGTTTGCCGACAAATACGAGAACACCACCAGCGAGAAGCAACTAGGTCA
>Ga0307932_1001023_pt1 | contig 11436 bp, 5 predicted proteins | sample OrgLakmetageno48_FD_201843 | JGI IMG/M metagenome (GOLD analysis project Ga0307932, IMG submission 201843) | Saline water microbial communities from Organic Lake, Antarctica - #48 | ecosystem: Environmental > Aquatic > Non-marine Saline and Alkaline > Saline | place: Antarctica: Organic Lake...
CCATTTTTTGGTTCGTTCTTGATTGATTGCGGTGTCATCGAATTCTGTCGATGGGTAGCGTAGGAAATACCAAGCTGAGTCCACAAAAGGATCGGAAACGTCTGTTTCTCTCTCGGCTGGTTCTCCACATTTAGGACAAGTAGTTTTTATGAAATCTTTGTTTTTAGCAAGTGGTCCTTTGCCTTTTCCTTCTGGCAAAAAATCTTCCATTTCCGGCAATTCAACTGGCAAATCTTTTTCTGAAACTGGAACTGTTCCACATTTTTCACAATGAATGATTGGAATTGGAGGACCCCAATAGCGTTGTCTGGAAACACACCAGTCTCGTAGTTTATAATCAATTGATTTTTCTCCGAGGTTCTTTTCTTCGAGCCATTCTAGCATTTTTTTCTTGGCATCTTCAGTTTTTAATCCATCTAAAAATCTAGAGTTAATTGAAACACCCTTATCGCTAAAAACTCTATTCTTATTTAAATATATTTGAAGATAATATTTATGATGACTAAAAAAATTATCATTAAAAATATTTTCACTACTCATCCAATGTCCACCATAAATATTTTTATCATCAACTTTTCTTTTTTTATCACTTTTTAATTTCAAAACAAAAATTCTTTCATGACAAAATTCCTCCTGTGACTTCCAACTTTTATAACCTCTAGAAAATGCGTCCTTAAATAATACTTCTTCGATTTCCATTTCCTTATAACCAGATTCTTCATTAATTTCACGTATAATCGCATCTTCATAACTTTCATTTTTTTCAACACGCCCTCCAACAAAACCTTTTTGTCCTGTTTTAAATTCAACTGCAAAATATTTATCTTCTTCCCAATGTTTAATAATTGCCGTTACCCCATCAAAACAAACAATGCTTTCTTCACTTCTAGGGGATCCTTCTCCCGTTATAACCATTTGAGGAGCTACTACTTCCTTAATTTCAATGTCATATTTTTTAGCAAATTCAAAATCTCGCTCGTCATGAGCAGGAACGGCCATAATTGCTCCAGTTCCATAACCCGCTAGAACATAATCAGCAATCCAAATTGGGATTTCTTTTCTGTTAACTGGGTTGATGGCTTTGATGCCTTTGACTTCCACTCCAGTTTTGCTTTTTTCGTCTTCTTTTCGTTCTTGTTCCGATTTAGCTTTAGCCTGAGTAATATATTTTTTGACTTCTTCCCAATTTTCAATCTTATCTTTCAATTCTTCAATTAATTGATGCTCGGGAGCCAAAACCATATAAGTCGCTCCGAAAAGAGTGTCAGGACGAGTTGTGAAAACTTCTAGACAATTTTCCCCTTCACTGATTTTATTATTAATTAACTTAAATTTTAATATTTCATTAAGAAGTTCCGGGAACTCCTCTGTTCCTATGTCCTGAATAGTAAAATGTCCATGATTTTTTAAATTCACAATTTTAGCAGGAAGCTCTTTCTTGTATTCCTCTGCTCCCTCAATATGCTTCAATATATCGTTATCGGAAGTAAAAATAACAATTTGATTTTTAATATATTTTCCAATATTTTTAATAGTTTTATTTCCATATAAATCAACTAAAATTTCCCGACTTTGTTTCCCTGACTTTCCTGGAGAAACTAATATCAATTTTTTAATTTTTGTTTTTGTTTCACTTAACCAACGAACCAAAAAAGCTCCGCCGGCAGAATGTCCGATTAAAATAGAATTCTCATTAACATTAATTTTCTCAAATTTATTCTTCCAATCTGAATATTTTGGCGCCCAATCTCTGGGATATAGCTCATTAGAAACTTTAATTCCTTTTTCTTTTAATTTATTTTCTAACCACAATTTCCAATGTCTTAGATTTTCAGGTCCATTTTTATTTGATTCCGATTCTTTTTTAGTCAAATTGCTTCCATGAATAATTATAACATTTGAAATTTTTTCATCATTTATTGGATATTGCTTATTGGATATTGAAAATTTCACAATTGCACCTTCTGATTTTCCAATCCAATTACGTTGGTTGGTTTTGACGTCTTCTGACCAATCAATCCAATCCAAGTTTTTTAAAAGTCGTTCGGCATAATCAGTAATTTTAAAAAACCATTGTTTTAATTCTTTTTTCTCAACTTGACTTTCACATCGTTCGCAAAATCCTTGGAGTACTTGTTCATCTGATAAAACTGTTTTACACCACGGACACCAATTCACTTTAGCTTTTTTTTGATAAGCTAGTCCTTTTTTAAAAAGTTGCAAAAACAACCATTGAGTCCATTTATAGTATTCTGGTTTATAAGTTTCTACTGTTCTTGACCAATCATACATATTTCCAATAGATGAAAGCTGGCGATAAAAATTTTTCTCAGTTCTTTCGGAAACCTGCTTGATATGTTCGCCAATTTTCATAGCATAATTTTCACTATGAATACCAAAACCATCCAATCCGATTGGCTCAAAAACATCATAGCCTTGCATTTTTTTAAAACGACCAAATGTGTCAACTCCGGTGAAAGTATATACTCCGCCAATATGTAATCCCTCAGCACTGGGATAGGGAAACATCATTAAATTATAAAAAGGCTTTCTAGCTTTATCTAAATCAGGTTGATGAACTTTATCTACTTTCCATTTTTCCTTCCACTTTTGCTCAATTTCTTTGAAATTATATTTTGAAATTGATTTTTCTTTTAGCATACAAATAGATTCTATTAATAAAATTGATAGTACGGCTTGATTTTAACGTGAAATAAATATTAATTCAAGAGGTAAAATTAGACTTTCCTTGTTTAATGTTTAATTCTTTTTTTATTCAAGCCCATTCTCAAATTAAAAACGGTAATCACAATTTCAGTAATTACCGTTTCTATTCAATTCTTTTCTTTTCAACTAGCAGTCATAGCGCTGTACGGCCAATTTTCTATTTCGGGAAGTATTCTCAGCTTCCACTCCCTTCAAAACTTTTGACGCTGAATCAGTTATCGCTTTAAAAATTTGAAAGAAAAAATTATTTTCAGGCTCCGAAATCGGCAATCGATTTTGCCGAACATTTTTAGTTAAATTTTTAATTAAAACAAAGAATGGATTGAAATCTGAAAAAAGAAAAGGATATCTTTGAAGTCGATATGGATGAAAATGAAAAAAAACATTTTTAGTCCAAGGTGAAATCCATTTTCGAACCCAAGACCCAAAAAATTCATCATAAATTGCCAGATTTCTTTCTGAATCTTTTGCCGCTTTTTCCAGGATTTCTCGCCCCTGTGGATTGGGAATAGGAATTTCAGAAAAAAACATTTTTTCGACCAACAAAGATCCGTCTTCTTGAGGGATAGCCCTAAATAAACCAGGAGGTAATTCTTCAAGCTTTATCATTTCCCGTAAAATAGAGCCGTACCACCTTTCAGCAACTCTACCACTAAAGAATATACCTAGATGTCCAGTAGTAGGATGAACCATGATTACAATAGTTTTTCCACTGGATTTGAGACTCTCAATATCTTTCCAAACTTCCAAAATCCAACTTTGACATTGCCAAACAGTGGCAATATTATCTCCTAAAGAATTGAAGAGGATAAATAAATTAGGATGATCTTTCATATCCAGCAATCGTTCCCCTAATTCAGCTTGGCCTCGTTCAAGTTTATTGCCAATAAACAAATTTTTCAGTGTCCACATCATAGTTTTTTTGGTAGTTTGGTTGAAACCGCTTTTCCAAGCCTCCATCTCTAAAAATTCTACTCTCCTAGTGTCGATGGAATTGAAAATTCTCAATCCATTGCCTAACAAAAAATTTTCAATGGAATGACCCACGTCAAAAGCTACTGCTATATTAGCCCCATCGAACACTTCTCCTCCTAATAAATCTGAAGATAAAGCCGTCAACCAAGCACCTCCCAATGGTATTCCGTTAAATCGCATAGAACCATCGCCGGATTCCCCACTCCAAGGAGAAAAAGGTGTTCCAGATACAAATAAGGTGTGTTTTAACTCTAAATCATTGGGATTATCAAGACTACATAGTAAAGAATGCCAACCTTCTCGACAATTACCTACCAAAATAACACCTTCCGGATGAGGATGTAGCTTGTTTAAGTATTTAATGTAACTACTAACTGTTTTCACAGCATCCGCCACAGTTTGACCAGGAACTGGCTTGGGGTCAAACAATAGATAATAAACCTCGTAACCCTCTTTCCAAGCCACACTAGCCTGATTTTTCTCTGCAGTAACTTCAATGCCTGCTTTTCTAGTTCGAGGCGGTCCGATCAAAACCACTCTGTCTTGAGTCTTTTTAAAAACCAAATTTTCCGATGGAATGATTTTCATCAAATGATAATTACACGGAACTTCTGAATTAAGTCCGCTTAAAATTTCTTCCATTTCATAACGAGAAAAATGGTGATGTTTTTCTACTGATTTTTTTCCTCGTTCAATGTAAACATCGGTTAATAAAACAGCTCTTTGAAGAAAGTCAGTCATAAAAGAGTGGTAATCTACAAAAAACTTCTTTGCAGTTTCAGTTTGCTCTTGCCAAAATTTAATAACCCCAAAGGGGTCAAAAAAACTAAATGTATTCAAGCTTTTCATTTTCTTCCTCCTTTATTTGGGCGAATATTTCAAAGTACTTAGATAATAAAAATTATCTATACTCAAAACTCTAAATCTTTTTGATTAAAATAGCAACCGCTACATTAATCAATTGATGTTCAGGAGCCAAAACTATATAAGTCGCTCCAAAAAGAATACCTGGTCGATCATAAAATAAATCCCTCAGAACTAAATTGAGTCCGAGGGAAGTTAAATTTTTTTGTCAAAAAAAGTACCGAATTTTTTAATTTCTTCCAAATTCCCAGTAGAATTATATATCAAAGAAATAGTTTTTGATTCAAATACTTTTTTCTTTGATATTTTCTGATGAATTTTTTTTCTTTTTCTTCTAAAAATTCTAGAATAATTTCTTCTAAAATTTTTAGACAAAGCTTCTGTGGGAATTATCAACGGACTACCTGTTATCATTTACACCTCCTAATTATTTTTTTTGAAAAGTTTTGATAGCCAATTTGGTTGTTTGCTATCATTATTTTCATATTCAAAAATTTCCTCCTCCTTTTTTTGAGGAATAAACTTCTTAACTTCCTGAAAAATCCTAGCTAATTCTTGTTTTACTTCTGGGCTATCATAATCAGCATTATGAGCCTTTTGACCAGAATAAACTGTTTTTCTCTGATCTAAATGAAGATCAAAAATTAATTCACCGTCAACCTCTTTAAGATAGAGATGGAAACGAGGATAACGCTCACTAGTTAACTTCCTAACAAAACTTCCTTTTTGAGTTTTTCTATCAAATATAGAAAAATACCCAACATTTCTTAAAATATTTTCTGAAGAATACTTTAAATTATTATTCACTTTAAATTTCACTTTGTTAGTTTAAATAAATTTCATTTTAAAAATTATATCGCTAATTTTAATTTATGTCAACAACAATAGCAAACAATATCATCTATTTTTACACCAAAAAAATGGCTCTTATAAGCCATTTAAGGAATTTGTAGACCAAACGACTTGGTCACAAGTATTTTTTCTGACGAAAAAATCTTTCGACCCCGCCTCGCGGTTTTCGCCTTTCCTCGCGTTACTCGTCAAACGAAAACAACGCTCCGGCTTTCAAATCCTGACAGAAGCAAACCAGTTTGCTTCTTTCTGGTCCACAAATAAAAAATCCCCGTTGGGGGGAATTATTTTTATTTGTGGACCAGACAGGACTTGAACCCGCTACCTCCACAGTGCAAATGTGGCGCTCTACCAGGTGAGCTACTGGCCCAAAAAAATCATAATAACGAAAACTTTATAATCTAAACTATAAAGGGTGGGCATACCAAGATTCGAACTTGGGACCTCAACATTATCAGTGTTGCGCTCTAACCAACTGAGCTATATGCCCTTATATTTTTTTAAAAAAAATTTTAAGCTACTTAAAAGATATTTCTAATATCTTTATAAACCCATTAAACAAGCAAAAAAACGGATAGATCCTCCAGTCACTAATAACAAAACAAATTATAACAAAAATTAAATTTTTGTCCAGACCTCCTTTTGACTTTAACATAAGCCTATTAAACAAAAATCCCCGCCTTTCAGCGGGAACTTTTTCATCTAACTACTCTATAATAAAGATAACTTTATAATTTTGTAACGTTAGAAGCATTTAAACCTCTAGGGGTTTCTTGTAACTCAAATTCTACTTTATCTCCTTCGTTTAACTCTTCAAAGTCAACGCCCTCTAGAGAAGTAGCGTGAAAAAAAATTCCTTTTTCATGTTCATCAGATTTGATGAAACCGAAACCTTTATCAGTTACTTTTTCAATAATACCTTGCATAAATATTGTATTTATTGTAATTTAAACAATCCTAACAGAAAATCGACTCAATCTATTAAAAATTGTGAGAATTTATCTTTAATATTATAAATATTGCTGATAAGTTCAGTACATTTATTCTCGCACACAAAACTCTTAATGTCAATGGAATAACAATAATAAAGATTCTAAACTAAAAGCACCACTAGTATGCTAAAATAATCCTTAATCATAATTAGTATGACGCTGAAGAATGAGTTAACTTTTTTCGAAAGGCAGAAGCTCCAATATTAGTTAAAAACTAGTTTGAGTTTAAGAAAGATTTCTAGATTACTATTAAGAAATCATTCAATAATAATAGTAAGGGAGATTAAAAGAAATTCTTCAGGGAGATCAAAATACAGAGCTGATATTAATCAAAGACTTTGGGAAGAAAAATTAAAAAAAGAAAAGATAAACTAGATAAACATCCAGAACTTAAAGAATATGTTAAATTTAAATTACTGGAAGATTGGTCTCCAGCATAAATCTCAGGGAGGTTAAAAAAATTTAATGAATTAAAATGTTTATTTATTATTCCAGAAAGTATCTATTGCTATGTTTATTAAAAATCAGAAAATTATAAAGGTTTGCATAAACATTTAAGAATTAATTGAGGAAAAAGAATTAACCGGGGAAAAGAAAAAAAGATTAAAAATTCTAAATAATTAAATTAAGATTTGAGATAGAATCTAAGTTTCATGAATCCTCATTGAAAATAGAATATATTTTAGGTTTTTCTTTAACAAAATTGTGAAAATTTTTTTAATTGAACTAAAAAATAATTATTTAAATGTTTAGTTATTTAGCAATTTAAATTTTAAATTCAATTACGTCGCCGTCTTTGATAATGCAGTCTTTCCCGACAATTTTTAATAATCCTAATTCGCGAGCTTTGCTTTTGGATTGATTTTTAATTAAATCTTCATAGGCAATTAACTCTGCTTTAATGAATTTTTCTTGGAAATCTGAATGAATGGCTTTTCCGGCTTCAGGTGCGGTGGAGTTTGTTGGTGTTTGCCAGGCACGAGTTTCTGCTTCTCCAGTAGTCAGAAAGGTTATTAGATTTAATAATTGATAGCTTTTCTTGATTAGTTCGGTTAATTCTGATTTTAATTCCAATTCAATTTTTTCTTCATCATCTAATTCTAATAATTCTTCTTCTGTTTTGATGTCCAGACTTATAAAGTTTTTTAATTCGCTTAAATTAAATTTTTCAATTTCGGTTTGAATATTTTCAGGTTGATTGGTATTGAAAATGTATAAAATTGGCTTGAAAGACAGAAGGCACAAGTTTTTTATTAGTTCAAAATCTTCGCCTAAGTCTTTTATGAATTTTTGTACTTGATCTAGGTTGTTTTTGTTTAAAATTTGTTCTAATTTTTTAGTTAAAGCTAGGATGAGCAGTTCTTTTTTGTCTCCTGTTTTTGTTGTTTTGTTTAATTTATTAATTCTGTTTCTGACTGTTTCTAAGTCGGATAAAATTAATTCTGTGTTAATTATTTCGATGTCTTCTTTGGGGTTTACTCTTTCTTTCACGTGAGTAATTTTGTCATTTTGAAAAAAACGAACTACTTGGACAATTGCATCAACTTCTCGAATGTTGTGAAGAAATTTATTTCCCAAACCTTGACCTTCAGAAGCTCCTTCTACTAGCCCGGCAATGTCAACAAATTCAATAGTAGAGTAAACTTTTTTCTTTGATTTTGATAATTTAGCTAATTTGTTTATTCTGTTATCAGGAACTTCGACTATACCTGTGTTTGGTTCAATAGTGCAAAAAGGATAGTTATTTATATCTACTTGAATTTTGGTTAGAGCTTTGAATAAAGTTGATTTTCCAACATTGGGTAGCCCCACTATTCCTATTTTCATTTAATTCATTTAAAAATTAATAAAATAATACTAGTATTAAAAAACAATTTTGTATAGATTATTTAAACTATTTTTATTTTCAAAAAAAGAGAGCAGGTGTCTTTTTTTGAAACAAAGAGGCTTAGTGAAAAAATTTTTAATTGACATTTCAAAAAAAATTGCTCTAAATTTAATTTAAAATATGGAGGCTTGATAAAGCATTTTTTTCTAGGCAGAGGAATTTTTTGGGAATAAATAAAATTTTTTATTAAAAAAGAAAATAAAGTTTATGTGAGCACGTTTTGAAATTTTGAATGGCTGGGTGAACTATATCAGAAAGTGCAATCTTAAAAAAATATAAAAAAGGAAAAAGTCTCGGGTATAATATATTCGAGGCTTTTTTATTAAAATCATTTACTTGCCTCTTTGATAATTTTGGTGAGTTTTTTAATTAATTTCTTATCTTCCTTTAAAAATTAAAAAAATTTTTCATTTTTTTTGGTTATTTTTAACCTGAGAAGAAAATTAGCCATCATATTAACAGCATCAGGGTCATTTTTCAAAAAAACTGTTCTCACCGATAATTCTTTTTCCTGTTTCATTAGAATCTCCTTTTGTAAGTAGTTTGAAGCAGGAAACTAAATATTAGTAACAAAAAAAGAAAAAATTAATAAAACATAATTTTTTTAGAAAAATTAACTTCGATTTTAAAATTTCAATCTATTGACAACTTTTTTTTCTCTGTTAATATTTAGAATGTTATTCGTATTTAAGATTGATTTTAAAAAAGATAACAAATTTGAAGGGAGACGTTTAGGCACTCCTTTGTCAAAAATTTAGAAAAAAAGAATTATTTAGTAATTCTAGAATTAAATTTAATTAAAATAATTTTGGAGAAGAACTGTTTGAGAGTAACTGAAAAGTTAATAATGAAAAATAAAAGCGATTAGATTCTACAAATTATTTATTTTTGAATTTGTAAAATCGCTTCGGCGGTTTTTTGTTTGCTCTAAATAGTTTTAAATGGAATTTCAATATTAAGAACTAGACATAGTTTTTTTATCGGACTTTCATTTATCGGAATTAATTTTTCATTAGAAAGTAACTTTGAAAAAAATAAAACTGTTTGTGATAAGATTTAAACAGTTTTTTTATAAGTAGATGTAGGTAATATATTGTAATATATTAGAGTATAAACTTTTGATGAAAATAATAAGGATTCAATCTTTGTTATTTGTCAGTCAAAAGTGCGGTGCTCAAACAAGGCGCATGATGGATGCCTTGACTGAAACAAGCGATGAAGGACGTAGTAATCTGCGATAAGTCTCGGGGAGGTGATAAACAACCTTTGATCCGGGAATTTCCGAATGCGGAAACGCAACAGAGTGAACCTCTGTTATTCGTGTCTCACTAATGTTTGGTGACTTTAGTTTGAAAGTTTAGAAAGTAAAAAATTTAGAAAGTTTTTAGTTTCGATATGGGATGATTATTTTCAAAATAATTTTGCAAAATAAAACTTTTTAACTTTACAAATTTTTAATTAAAGTAGCAAGTGTTAGCGAGACACGGAAGCAAACTCGGGGAATTGAAACATCTTAGTACCCGAAGGAAAATAAAACAACATTGTTCGACGCTTGCGTCGACGTGATTCCCTAAGTAGTGGCGAGCGAAAGGGGAGTAGCCTAAAATCAAGATGCTTGCATTTTGGTGGTTGCGAGGCAATTACAACCATTTATTTGGTGTAAAGTTACAAAATTTATTTTTAGCAGAATATCTTTGGAAAGAGAGACCATAGAGGGTAATAGTCCCGTAAGCGAAAAAAATAAATCTTTATTGTAGTTGTCCTCAAGTAGGGCGGAGCCGGTGAAACTCCGTTTGAATCCGGGAGCACTATCTCCCAAGGCTAAATATTGTTTCAGATCGATAGCGTACTAGTACTGTGAAGGAAAGGTGAAAAGAACCCCGAAAGGGGAGTGAAATAGATCCTGAAATCATGTGCTTACAAAGAGTCAGAGTTCGTGTTTCACTAATGTTTAACACAAGAAATTTTCAATAAACTAATTTACGATTTTCAATCGAGTTCCAGTGATTTAATTTTCAAATTTTAGTAAGTCTTACTTTCTTAAATAGAGAATTATTAAATAAATCATTGATCGAAAATTGATCATTTTCAAGTGGCGAGTGTTAGTGAGACACGGATGATGGCGTGCTTTTTGCAGAACGAACCAACGAGTTAATTTATATGGCTTGCTTAAGTCATTTTATGAAATAAGCAAAGTGAAAGCGAGGCTTAACCGCCGTTTATGGTCTTATGAATTAGACCCGAATCCGGACGAGCCATGCATGAACAGGGTGAATCTCAAGTAATATTGAGAGGAGGCCCGCACCCACGCGTCGTTTAATGCGCGGGGATGATTTGTGCATAGAGGAGAAATTCCAATCGAGTTCGGCGATAGCTGGTTCTTCCTGAAATAGCTCTAGGGCTAGCGTTGGATTGAAACATTAGTTTCATTATTAATAAGGGGTAGAGCTACTGAATGAGTGTATCGGGCTTTGCCTAGATCGCTCAACCAAACTCCGAATACTTATTAATTGACACCAACAGTCAGAACCTGGGTTCTAAGATCCAGGCTCAAAAGGGAAACAGCCCAGATCGCAATCTAAGGTCCCTAAATTTATGCTAAGTGGAAAAGAAGGTGAAATTACTTTGACAACTAGGAGGTTGGCTTAGAAGCAGCCATCCTTAAAAGAATGCGTAATAGCTCACTAGTTCAGTGATTTTGCGTCGAAGATGTAACGGGGCTAAGCATAATACCGAAGATGCGAATGCTGTGTATAACACAGAAATCCTAAAAAACAAGGATACAAGAAACAAACAAATTAGAAATTTTAAATTAAGATAACTAAACCTGCGCGCTTTGCGAGAAAAAAGCTGAAGGTTTTTGTTTGAAATTTATAATTTTTTCCGCCAGCTGGCGGATTAGAATCTATTTGTAACTTGAGATTTGTGATTTGGAACTTCTGTGTTGTACACGGCGTGGTAAGGAAGCGTTCTGTTTGCAGTGAAGCTTTTGGCGTGAGCCTGAGTGGAGTGAACAGAAGTGAGAATGTTGGTATGAGTAACCGCAATACGGGTTAAATCCCCGTACACCGAAAGTCTAAGGTTTCCTGGGCTATGATAATCATCCTAGGGTTAGTCGGTCCTAAGGCCAGTCTCGAT
>Ga0307932_1001032_pt1 | contig 11405 bp, 13 predicted proteins | sample OrgLakmetageno48_FD_201843 | JGI IMG/M metagenome (GOLD analysis project Ga0307932, IMG submission 201843) | Saline water microbial communities from Organic Lake, Antarctica - #48 | ecosystem: Environmental > Aquatic > Non-marine Saline and Alkaline > Saline | place: Antarctica: Organic Lake...
ACAGATTAAATAATAAAATTATTAATGAGTTGGTTGAAGATATTCTTAATGATAAGGATGGTGTGAATATTTGCAATTTAAGAATAAATAAATTGCTTCCAAAGCTTAAGCCATCTTTGCCTATTCATAAAAAGCTGAGTGATAAGTTAAAAAGTAATATTGATTCGGCGAAGCATTTTCCACTGAATTTTTGGACAACTCCTTTCCATGCCGGATTGGCAAAAAAATGGAATTGCAAAATTAAGCTGCATGTTGAAGACGAACGTATTCCTTCCCTTCATATTATTAATACAAATGACTCTCGCAGCTGGGAGCAATATCCTTCAGGGAAATATGAGGAAAAGGTTACATTAGGAAGTGGTGTTAGCAAGACATTTCTTTATGCAAAACAAATATGTGGTTATAAATTAATAAGTTGAATTCTCATAATTAAAGATTCTCAATTATTTTATCGCAATAATGATAAATTTTATTCAACTGATTTATGACCTCGCAGTGATATTTTTCTAGTTTCAATACATGATCTGCGACCACCATTTCATGTTGAAGTATTCTTTTTGCATCCTCATTTGTATTTAATGGGCCAGCTACAACAATTTCCATATCTAATTTATGGGGAAATGCATCTATTTTTTTTATATCAATTGAAACAGATTCCTTTATAATTGATCTAATATTTAGCCTCATTATATAAGAAATAATTGTATTTACAGTCTCACATAATACATCGGGTCTATATAATATTAATGTATCAACATTGGTTGAAAACATCATATCTGGTATAGATACATTTATTTCCTTTTTTTCTTTTCCGAGCCTATGTATTCTTCTTAATAGTGCTTTCTCCATTACATCAATTAAATTAATTAAATTAACAAATTGATTGTAAACATATTTGTTATTTAATACCTTATCAATAATAAATTCATATATTTCTTTATAAGATTTGTCGACAATATTATCAAAAAAACCATTTTTGAGGTTTTTGAATTCTACATCATTCAGTTCATATCTTGCAAATTCCATTTTTCTTGTTGTTATATAAAATTTGGCAGAATCGCAAAGATATTCGACATTGCCTCCACCAATTTTAACTAAGCTATCATTGTCGAATTCATCTATAAATATGCCTGCTCCATAAATCTCTTTAATTGTTTCCACTACCGGGCAAGACATAATTTATATTTTGGATTTATTATATTTTCTAATATAATTAAAAATATACTTTTAAATATAAAAATGAATGGACAGAATTATAAAAAAATAAGTAAATATAATAATAACTATAACGAACATGCCGTAAAAGATTCAATATTATCAAAACTGATTCCGGATAAAATATCTGAATGTGCCTTATATGCTCAAAAAAGAAATGGTGTTTGCATAAGTGATAATTTAGTAAATCGGATTGGAAAATCACTTAATATTAAGGGCGAACCTGCAGATGTTATGAAGAGTGCGAAAAGTAAGTTATCATGCAATACTGAAAAATGCGTTGTTGAAAAAGTGGCGACTAATATAGATTATATTGAGGCTAAAAGGGAGGTTAATTTATATCTCAAAATCGCGGGGCCGCTTTCCACTGATTTATTAAGTAATGTCAATATTGATAAAACATTAATTCAGTGGTCGCAAATGTATAAGGATTTTTACCCTTATTGTTTCAATATGGTTAACTATGCATCGTATTCATATAGACAGGGCCGCGTTGTCAATAAACCTGATTCATTGGCAACAATATTATTTACTGATCTATACTTTGGGGAATTTGGCAAAGAGTATAGATGCGCCGCATGTGTAATCAATACGGATACATATCAAGGCCCGGGGAAACATTGGATGGCCTTGTTTGCTGATGCGCGAGACAATGAATGGACTGTTGAATTTTTTAATTCTTCGGGAAATGCTCCATCGCCGGAGTGGGTAAATTGGATGGTAAAAACAAAAATTGGTATGGAGCATATTGTGGATAGGCTAAAATTAAATAAAAAAATCGAGATGCTGAAAGTATCAAATATTCGACATCAGCAATCTTTGACAGAATGTGGACTTTATTCTTTGTTTTATATTTGGGCAAGATTGAACAGAATACCTCCGCAATATTTTATGGAGAATCCAATACCGGATCAACTTATGTTCGAGTTTAGGCATCACTTATTTCATAGTGAGGAAATTATTGAGAATTTTGATTGGAAAAAATATAAAAGTAAAAATAATATTAAATGGGAATAAAATAAATTTGCATACATATATATAATAAAATGTTTAGCAATAATTATGCTTGTATGACCATTATTGTATTAATACTTCTTTATATATTTTTAGTAAGTAATCGCGAAGATGATCAAGATAAATTAAATGATAGAAAAGAACCTTACAGAAGTTGTAGTGATTGTGTTAAAATAGTTCCAAGGAAATATGGTTATCCAATAATAAATCCATTCATACAACCATATTCTGGATCCCAGTGTATTGGGGATATTTATAAATCAACTTTTTCGCCAACTACTACTCCGGATCATGTACTTTTGACCTAATATAATTTTCTATTTGCTGTATAAAATTTATTTTATTTTCAAATATATTTTTATTTATGAAATTGGTCGAACATTCCATAATTAATTTTTTATAAAATTTAATTGTATCCTTTGATAGAACCTCATCCTGTATAAGTTTTTCATATTTAATTACTTTAATAAATAATAAAAATAATATAATAAAATTTATTATATTCATAAGTATTAGAATAGACAATAAAAGATACCATAGGTCTAAGTAATTGTCACACACATGCATTATTTTTTTATTTAGTAATTATTTATTTTTTAATTTCAAATTAATTTCTTTTATTATATATATGTTATATAATAATGGCACATTCAACACGTAAAAGTTATTCAAAATCTGGTGCCTTTTCAGGAGGTGCGAAACGCCGCAAGACTAAAAGCAAACGGCGCACAACAAAACGTAAGTCTTCACGGAAGACACGCAAATCAGGAGCACCTAAGCGTCGTCGTCGTAAGAGTCGTGTAACCGTAACCACATCGGAGCCAGCCCCTCGTCGCCGGCGATCACGGCGTTGATCGTGTGATTAAAATCACAGCTTAACATAACTTGCATAATATAGTTTTTGTGGATTATTCCCACTATAAGAAATTACATTTTTTAATTTAAATCCATAAGATAAAATTAATTTTGTCCAAAAAGCAGAAGAACAGTAGTGTATTTCTTTTATAAGTGTCTCTATTTCACTCGTTTTGTGGTGTGAATAATCACGTAAATAAATAAACATATGAATAAGATCCAAATATTCTTTCATTATTTTCGTCCCGTCAAAATTATGTTCTCTAATTATAAAAACACCACCCGGTTTTATTACACGCGAAATACCTTCCAGTGCTAAATTTATATTCTTAATGTGGTGAAAAGAAACAAAGGCGGTTATAAGATCCACACTTGCGGAGTTTAACAATTGTATATCATGCAAATATGTAATATTTTTACAGTTTCTTGTTTGAATATCGAGGCCGTAAATATTTGTGGTTGGTAATTTTAATTTGGCACCAATGTATTGAGTTATTGAGCCGTCCCCACAACCAAAATCTAAATAAGAATTTATTTTTTTTTCAACAGGTAGCTTATTGATCAAATTTACTATGCATTTGAATCTATCATTATTTCTATAATTATCCTTTTGTTGCGGTACCAATTCAAAATTATTAATTATGATTTGTATGATTTGCAAATCGTTGCACTTGTTTACATTATGAGAAATAATATCATAAATCTTAACATATGCTTCCTTATGCGATTTAAATAAATATGATTTAAGCATATAATTGATTAAGGATTTAATATAGTAATTTGATTTGTGTATGGATTTTAAATAATATGTATTGGAAAGCATTGTTAATTTTTATTAAATAATTGTTTTAATTTAAAATTAAATATAATATATATTAAAATGATTATACGCCACTGCATTTCACATTTTACGAGTCTTTTTAACCCATCATTTCAAGAAAAATTTATCATTGCCCTTGATGCATTGCAATTAAATGAAAATGAAAAAAATATAATTAAATTTCGCTATGTTGATATGGTTTATGAGGCCGAAAAGGATTATAGGCGCATCTGCATTTTATATATTATACTTACAAACATAATTACTATCTCGGGCGTTTTAATTACTGCGTTATTATCACTAAATAAAATGCAGTTTATTAGTACCCACGCGACAACTATATTTTGGGTTGTATGGAGCTTATCCATTATAGTTACATTGGCTAATAAATGGGTTCATTCATATAATATTGATAAAAAATATATTTTGAATACAAGTTTTTTAGAGAAATTATATTCGGAGGGGTGGTCTTTTGTGAGTGGGATTGATACATATGATATGGTAATTCATGAAAGATATAGCTTATTTTGCACAAGGATTGAGCAGCTTAAAATGAAATCCTTAGAAAATATTACAGATTTACAAACCTCAAAATATAATGATATTTTAGGCCAATCCTCAAATGTGATTGTTACAGAAGACCCACAAGCAGACAATCATTCCACCTCAATGAGCCATATAATTGATATACATGATGCCTATAATCCAAGGCCATAAATCGTCTAATTAGAGTATATGTCATAATATAGAATTTGACATGGAAAGATGACAGACCAAGGTCATATTTCTTGTGCAAAGTGTTTCATGCAGTAATCAAGTATTGCATTTTTCACTGCGGTATTATATTTCTTTTTTTATTTGATTAAATATTTGCTTGAATATATTTATATTCAATATGAATGGATGGTTAACTGCATTTTTAATTGTTATTATTTTCTATGGTCCGATATATTTAATATCAGTTTTTTTATGGATGACATTTAATTCACTTCCCGTCATTGATGACACCGTAAGTGATAAGAAAAAAACACTCTATGTTGTTATGGGCGCATTGCCAATAGCAATTATAGGGGCAGTGGCTATTTATAAAACATAAATAACAAAGACAATTTATATTTTTTTATAATTAAAAATAATAATAATATAAATTATATAAGCATGAAATTGGATAGAAATAATACTAATTTCATTATTCAATTGTTTGAATATTTCAAAAATACAAGCCCTGGAGAAAGTCATGATTTTCTTAAATATTACCAAAATTTAGTGAGGATTTTTATTTCAAATATCTCAATAGAATCGCGCGGGCTTTTGATATATCATACGATGGGGATGGGTAAAAGTATTTTGGCCATCGCAATCATAATGGAATTGATGGACAAATATCAACCGATTCTTTTGTTGACAAAATCACTGCAGGATAATATGAAAAATGCAATTAAAAAATATGTTTCTTTAAGGGTAGCAAAGGATTCCGATTTTCCAATCGGAAGACTGTCGCCGAGTGAGCTTGAGTCGTGGATAAATCATAACTTCTCATTTGTTTCAATGAATGCGAGTAATATGATAAATCAAATGGGCAAGGCATCTGAGGGGAATGTTGTTAACGAATTCGACGCTGTTTTGGATAAAAAAATAGATGCAATTAACAAGATCAATCTTAATGGAAAAATATTAGTTGTGGACGAAGCGCATAACTTATTTAGGGCGATTACAAATGGGAGTCAAAATGCAATGAAACTATATGAACAGGTTATGGATACCAAAAATTGTAAATTAATATTTTTGACCGGAACTCCAATCGCCAATGATCCTTTTGAATTGGTATCCTGTTTCAATATGCTCGGATCCAAAATCGGCAAGCCTTTATTTCCTGAAAATTATAAGGATTTCAAAAAGCTATTTATTGGCGAAAAGGGAGTAATTACAAATAAAGGCAAGTTCCAAAATAGGATCCAGGGGCTGGTTTCGCATGTAAGTCATCTGTCCAAACCCGGTAAAGCATATGGTATTGATGCAAATAATATAACAGAATTTCCCGAGCAATTGTCAACAATTGTTGAATATGTAAATATGGATCCGAATCAATATGTGCAATATCAACTTGCTCGGGATAAGGAAAAAGAAGAGGGAACAGTAACAAAATTTCAAAAGAAAGTGCGGGTGGTGGAAACAGCAAAGATGACAAAACCCAAAAGTTCCCGGTCAACTTCATATAGGACCCAGTCACGGCAGCTGTCCAATTACACGCCGCCAATTGCATATAAGGATGAGAAAAATCCGTCCAACATTCCTGAGCAGAATCTCGAATCGCCAAAATTTAAAAAAATATTATCCAACATTAACAGCAATGGGGGCACATTGGGGCTGGTTTACTCGCAGTTTGTGGGGGTGGGTGGCCTCGGCATATTTAAGAGGTATCTTGAAAATAATTCGTGGAAAGAATTTAAATTTGACAAAATAGAAAAAATAAGACCCGAAAAAGTTATCAAAGAAAAGTTCGACGACGGTGAATTGAATGAACCTTCATCAAATGATTCACCATTTGATGAAAATGATGATATTATATTCGAAGGATCATGGGTCCCGAGAGTGGATGAATATTTGATGAATATTTCTATGGAGGGAAAAAAATACAACACCACGCTTGATTATAATGATACGAATATTTTTCCATATTTATTCGAGGGTGGAAATGAAGTCAAGAAATATGCAATTATTTCTGGGGCCGTCGACGCAACAGTTAGAGCAAAATTACAAGATACATTCAACCAAGACGACAATAAACATGGCGGAATATTGGATCTTTTGCTTATTTCAGCCACAGGTGCGGAAGGTCTTGATCTGAAAAATGTTCGCCATATTCACATTATGGAGCCATATTGGAATGAAAGTAGGCCGAAACAAGTTATTGCCCGAGGCGTTAGAAATGATTCGCATTCTGCCCTGGAGGCAAGTGAAAAAAATGTTCAGCCCTATATTTATCTTGCAATTCCGCCCACGAGCGAAAAATCTGACAGCGTGTATCCAGACACAACCGATACGGAACTGTATAATGATTCGTTGTTGAATGAAATACCGATCATTAATTTCCTGTCCGTCTTGAAAGAAGTCGCCATAGAATGCTTGGCGAATGATGAGGATTATTGCCGCAAATGTAGTCCAACTAATCAAACATTATTCAGCGACGACATTGATCGCGATTCTCGGGCGGTTGACCCATGCACAAGATATGAAGAGCAGCAAATCAAGGCAGAGGAAATTATTATAGATGATGTTAAATATTATTATAGAAAGGACCCCAGTGCATTATATGATTATTCTATCTACATTTATAACAAATCGATCGATGGTTATAGAAAAGTAAGGGAGTCCGAGCCAATAATTCATGTAATTATTGAAGCGATTGAGGCCCAGGAAAATGCAAAGTAATTTATAAACTATTTAAATATTCATCTGTTAAATATGAATCATCCTCTGTTCCATATCTGAATATTGCATGGGTTTTTCTATTGTCGTAGATAAAACTATTTCTTAATGGAAGATTCGGCAACCTGTGCGCGAACTTTAAATCCTGTGTTTTTTCTTCATTCAAAATAAACCCCAAGTTTTTAATATCAATCAATTTATTATTTCTGGATTTTACATATTTGCCCTCATTGGTTGTTATTATATTACTCGTCTTATAATGGACAATTATTTTTTCTATATTTGCACATAGATCCATAAAGGAATGGTTTATATCATACATTGTTATATTGATGGAGGGTGCCAGACTTTCATCCATTTCGGGAAGGGTTTTAACAACAATTGGTTGATTAGTAAATTGATTAATGGTGTTAATTTCATATTTTTTCTCTCCTCCTATTGTTATTATTTCTATTGTGTTGATGGACATCATCAACATAGCATCGCCGATTATGAAATCAATATCGAAGAATATAAGTTTCTTGCAAATAAATGAGATATGAGATATTGCATACAATTTATTTGGAGAATATTCTAATTCCGTAATTCGAACAGTACTGTCAACAAAATAACAATCCTCAAATTTGCTCGAAATACTCACGCGCCCATCCATTGTAATGGGATAATTCAACAAATATGTATGTAATTTCTCAGCAAATATTGGAAGATACTTTTCTTTAATTTTTTTATATCTATATAACTTTGCCCGCGTAAGATAATTATTCGCCATGCATGTTTGCGAAATAGCATAAAGCGTCTTTACAGATAAATACTTTTCTCTCACCGAGATACTAACAAATTGTGAAAATAAATTATTCATTATTGTATAATATACCATTTAATTATAATTTGGAATAAGATAATTTGTATTATTTCTGGTCACCGTGGTGAATCTTGATGTTATTGCAATTCTATTTTTAAAAATGAAGAGTTCACATGTTGTCCCGCCATTTAATGCGGTTGCGTCAATTGTCTCGACTTCAAATACTTTTGAATCAAGAATGTTTTTTATGAAATGGTCCTGATTTGTTTGTTGATCCACAGTTAATGAGGTTGAATTATGTTTTGAGATTTTAACTGCGACGCCCAATCCAGGTAATTCACCAACTGCCGCGATAATATCAGTAGTTTGCAGCCCGAGTTTAAATCGCGCGGGGTTATAACCAAATCCAGTTCCTGGGTCTATGACTGATGTAATAATGATAATTGCTGGTACAAAACTTACTTTGTCAAAGGATGGGTTTCTATAAAAATTGAGTTTAAATTCATTCAAGTAATTGATCGGCCTATCAAAAACATATGTGTCATTGATTGGAGTCAAATACATGGTTTGTGAGGTTGCTTCAGTCACCATCATTTCAAAATGGAACCTGTTGTTATTATTCGCCCAGTAACTTTGCTGTGATGGTAAATCGAGTATTTCAATAAAGATTCTTTTAAAGTAAAAGACATCGATGCCGTTAATTGGTTGAGGTGTTGGAAAATAAAATGGAAAAATTTTAATTTGTACGCAATTTTTGATATTTTCGGAATTGTAATTTAAATTTGTAATGGACCAAGTAAGAGAATCAGAATCACTCACGCCCGTTTGGTAAATAGAATCAAAATAAAGTCCAGTTTCTTCGAATCCAGTTTTTCCCTCTTCGAGACTACTAATTATTCGCGTCTCTGTTACATCTCCGGGTATATTTTCTTCCTGAGATATTTTCGCATTTTGGGGAAAATTAAAGTTACTATTCGATTCCCTTTGAGAATAGATTTCTTTTTTTTGAATTTCGTGTAGGTCGATTGCATTGCATTTGTTTGTTGCTCTTCTTATATTCCCATATGGTGGTCTTCTAAGCGTCGACATTGTAAATATAAACTTTATTAATATAATAACTATAATTTATTAATATTAAACATAAAATAATATCACATTTCGTAGCGTCCCCACCATGGTTTATTTTCTTCCTCTTCCAACTCCTTTGAATAGTGATGTTTAAAGAAATTAGTATCTTTGACCAAAACACTATCTGCAGTTTTCTTATCTCTCGTGCGTTTTTGTCCCATCAGCGCCAACTGACTATCAATAGAATTTGTTGCTTCTGTACATGAATCTTTAATATGTAGTTGGGGTTTTTTATAATTGTCAATATATTTATAAGAATTATAAATTCCTTGTTCATCACCGTATAAATATTCGTCTTCTGCCGCACTCATTGATTCCTTTTCCTTTACTTCTTCTTTTTCGGGTGTTTTATTTACAACATCAATTGGTTTTTCATCACTACCTTTGTCCTCACCCATTAAATTTTTCTTGAAGGAAACCATTTCATTTGTTAAAGTAAAAAAGTAAGTGAGAATTGCAATCACAGGGAATAAATAACTTGCTGATGTATGACCTTTAACCATCAAAAATACAACTATATACACAACAAATGTGATAGCTATAAAAATAATATTACTCTCCATTACTTTTATTTTATATTAATGTCAATTTGTTTTATTTTTCTTATATTTATTTAAGGAAAAAAATAATTTATGAATTTATACTTATTCATCCACACTTTCATCTTGTTCACTTGAACCTTCCTCGTCTTCATTATTGATATTAACAATATTTTCAGTCCCCCTTTCCAAGTATTTTAAATAACTATTAACTTTATCAAATAGAACCTTCATTTTTGGATTTTTGATTTGCTCTTGCGCCATCTTTCTATAAAATGCAATGATCTTTCGGAATTCTAAAGTAAGCTGCGGGTCGGCCTTACCAGTCTTGCTAACATCAAGAATAAAATGCTCCATCATAATTGACGAATCCTTTGTTGTAATAAAATCCCTATAATATGAGTTAAACTTAGTCTTCAATAAGTCAACTGATTCAGTAATTTTACCGAATGCTTTTTTACATCTATGTAGTTCTGGCCGTTTTTTAAGATCGGTTATGTTTGTCATAATTACATCAATAAACTGATCAATATCAATATCTGGGCTCGAAATCTCTTCATACAATTTAAGAGTGAGCTCATATGTTTTATTCAATACAATCATGAAAAATTTGATTGTATTTTGAGAAATATTATTCATGCTAAATACTTGTTTAATATTTAATGATGTAAATGTGAATGGTTTCCATTCACTTCCGGGCATATTATTAATGAATTTATGATTCAAATTATTAATATCCCCAATGTATTTTTTATAAAGTACAAGGCGATCACAAATGATAATAAATTTATTGATCATATCTGATTTTTTCATTGCTTCATATTTTTTCTTGAATAAATCCTTATCCGATTCACTTACAGCATCTAGATTCCATTCGTATTCTGTTAAATCTAATGAAAAATACCCATTGATCTTTTCTGTCGCGTCTTCGCAAAATTCCTCGATCTCATTTTGCTGGATACATAACTCATCATAAGATTTCATAAATGATGAATTTGAAAACATAGTAAACAATTTTACAAGCTGTGTGCAGAGTGTTTTAATTCTGATATATCTCGGATAGGCAATATGCAAATTAACACTGCCTGTACCAATCATTTGATTAAACATTCCGTTAATGTCATGGTCCTTAGACGCAGAGCTCATTTTCATTTTCCTAACTTTTACCTTACTCATTATTATAATTGATAATAAAATAATCTTAAATACAGAAATTCAATTTATAAAACCGAGATCTGATAGTCGAGACAAACTTGCAATAATTTTCTGAGTAGTCGATAAATGTCGTCCTTTTCTTCTTGGCTACATTCACTATAATGGACTCGTACAGAATCAATGAGCTCAAGCGCGAATTCATCTTCTCTCCTGATTTTTTTTGATTTGAGTATCTTACCTTTGAAATCCGCTTTGTGGAGAAAGTTTTCATCTCTATTATTAATTTCTTCTGAGTACTCAATCAGCTGTGGGGCAACTTCTGCAAGGATTGCGACATCACCGATTGTGCTCTTTAATAAGGAAATGCGCTTTTTAAGCCTGTATAATATAGCAAGTTCTTGCTCACTTGTGCTTTTACTTTCAAGCCTCGATATCAGAGTTTTAATAA
>Ga0307932_1001038_pt1 | contig 11354 bp, 9 predicted proteins | sample OrgLakmetageno48_FD_201843 | JGI IMG/M metagenome (GOLD analysis project Ga0307932, IMG submission 201843) | Saline water microbial communities from Organic Lake, Antarctica - #48 | ecosystem: Environmental > Aquatic > Non-marine Saline and Alkaline > Saline | place: Antarctica: Organic Lake...
GGAAGTCTAGAGGGGTTTGTAGTTGATAAGATTAGATTTTATATGTCGCATTACACGCTTCGGAATAGTCAGCGAAGCTTGGCAACGTGGAAATAAGTGTCCGTAATTTTGAACGACGTCTTGCCAAACTTTTTTCGGGTCTTAACCATTGCGCCCAGTCCTCATCAGTGAGTGCTTCATGATACTCCCTGATTAGCTTCTCGGTAGTTTCTACTACTGCAAGGTGCAAGGAGTTTGATGCATCAAACGGCTGAGTAACATTAAAAGCCAACTCATGAACATGCCTCTCTCCTTGTTGTCCTCTGGGCTGGAAAGCCTTAATAGCTTCGTTTACAGCATTACTGTTTAGCATTCCTGTGAGGTACAGAGCTTCTTTATAATCAGAAATCCAAGCCCAGTAGAGAGTTTGATCTATGATTAATTTTTCAGAATCAACCTCACTCAGAGAAATCATCCCAGCACACACATCGCTTCCTCCTGCTCCTGTAAATACTAAATATCCATCATTGCTAAAGTTTTGTTTACCAATTTTATTTCGGTAGTTAACACGCCCCCATATGTTGTTTATTCCTGACGTACCAGGTTTCTTATCCAACTTTGCAATCTCTGTAGATATTGAACGGAATGCCCTTAGAGCTGATTCGTTATTTACTTCTATTTGTAGATCGGTATCAGTTACACTGATCCATTCATTCGAATCATTTTTCTTTAGTGGCAAAAATGCCTTAACTGGACTTGCAACCATGAATGGTGACAGAAGCTTTGATATGAGAACATCAAAAATAAAATCATTCGGTACTACACACGGGGTAGAAATACGAAAATCTTTACACTGTTTAGCGTCATTCACTAAGTAAGAAAGAGAACTTGAACCCTGTTCTATTGGTGACAGTTCCGCCATGCCAGATCTTTTTGATTCTTTATGCTCATGGAAAAATAGTCTTCTCGGCATAATGTCTGCGCCTTGCTCAAAATCAGCAGGATGAAAGACATCACCTTTATCGTCAACATTTTTATCTGTCCAAACTGTATGTGAACCTAGGGTTACTTCTTTAAAATTTAACGGCGTCTTTGCACCATCCTGAAGCACGTAGGCCCCAGGAATATTTGATCGTTTGCCAGAATCATTCTTTGTTCCGAAAATAACTGCAGCTCTGTTTTTAAAAGTTTTTTCATCAACTCTCCACAGATCAGTGACGTCAAACGAAACAGGGGCTTTAACACTTTGATATGCCCTATTCCGGAAGGGTTCATGCTGATGACCATTTAGTACAGTCTCGGGAACAACACACCCTATATAAGCCCCGTCTTCTAAATATTTATCAATTGATCGCAACAGGAATACGGTCGACATGTCTAAATGTAAGAAAGAAGAACCTTGAGGTTTTATTCCCAAAGAATTTGCTATATTCGTGAGTGCATCTTTATAGGGATTATCAGCAATTTTACTTAGAGCAAGCCATGGTGGGTTTGATACTAAGCCATTAAACTGACCGGTAACTAAAGCCGGTCGGTAATTATTTCTGAGCACAAATGCCCAGATACCATTTCTACCTTCAGTGTGAAGAATGTGTATTTTTTCTATTAACTCTTCTGCAAATTTTTTAAGTTCATCTTTCAGTATTTCAGTGACTTCGTCTGGAGCAATTTTTATAGCACTTTCAATCAAGACTGATGTATCTACTTTTGATGGATCTGTTTCAACAGCTAGAATATATGCTCGGTCAACAAGATAATCAAAAACATCTTGCCATGTCGCTGAGATTAGGAATGACGGAATTTCAACTTCATAATCTGCCAACTTAAGAACTACTTTACCACCATCTCCTTCTGAAAAAGGTGATGTGGCAAAAAGTGAATCAGCATGATAAATCGGAATAGTAACTCGATAAGTTCCCAAAGGCATCAGCCAGTCTCTAGCTGACAACACCCATGAAATCCTCGCGAGCATAACCGCAAGAGGATCTATATCAAAACCAACTGCAGAACGTTCCAAGGTCTTAATTTTTTGCTCATTGGAAATGTCTACTTTGCTTAGTCGATCTTTAGTTTGTTTTACTATTTCAATAATCATTGCTCCTGAGCCACAACACATATCTATAAAATGTGGTGGCACATTTTCTGGCAATTTTGAAATTGTATTATTAACTATTTCTCTCGCAAGCCACGTTGGTGTCCATTCTTGACCTAATAAAATACGCTGAGACCTTTCAGCAAGTTGAGCCATTAGATGACCAAATATATCTTCATCAGATATATTTTCAAAAGAATAAGCTCTAAGGTCTTGCTGTATCTCGTGTGCAACTTTAATGACTTGTTCGTCAATTCCTTTAGGGCTATTAAGCCAGCCGAAGTAGTCATATTCAATAAAATTCTCTAATCCTCTTGCTTTGAAAAAGGCACCACTCAAAATATCTTTTAACTCTTGTTCTTCACTTAAAAGAGCATTTTTCTCTAAAGCATTGGCGCAAATTAACTTAGCTAATAAAAGAATGTAAAATTCACGCACATATTCATCAACATCAAAAGAATCTGCGGTGCTTGCAGGACTGACAAAATCTAACCAAAGTTGCTTGATGAATTCAGCGTACGTTTCATTTTCATCAAATGAAACGTTTACTACCTTAGACAAGGTTGCTATATGTCTGGTACAGAACGTACTATCAAAACCCAAGTCACGAGTGATGGAAGTTGCGTTAAGGGGTCTTGACCCTAAACGCTGTATGAATTTAATTAGAAAATCAACAAAGCGTTGGGCATCAATTTCGGTTGAGGATGAAGCATCGAGGGACTCTAGCTCTTCCAAGTGAACATGCTCTGCCTCCACCTTACCAGCAGGAATATCTATTGATGTTACCCGATAAGCATGCCATCGTACCGTGTCAGATAAAATCCCGATGATTTGAGTGGGGTCATTGCCACCATTTATCAAAGAAGCACAATATTTTTGTACCTGTCCGTAACCCTCATTGAATTTAGCCGAATTTCTTAAATCACCTTCATATTCAATAGGTGTAAGGCCGATAAGGTTATCGACGAATCCTGTTGTTTCTTTCTCACCCTTCCTCGTCTTCAATGCAGCTTCTCCACCAACCACATGCTCCGTTATCCAAGTAGGTATGGCGGGGAAAATAATACGCAAATACGATGTGAAGTGATCTCGAACAACTTGCTCATTGTTTTTTTCGTCAATGAGTTTTGTTGCTGCTTTCAGGTACTTTTGTACAGTAGTTATTTGTTCTGAACTAGCTTTTAACATGTTTTCTTTTTCTTTCATTAATGCGTTCCTGCGCGGCTTTTTGTAACTCTGTAGTTTTTTGAGAAATCTTTGTTTCTCCAAAAACTTTCGTGAAAACTAGAGCATCAATATCTTTTAGTTTACTCGAATCCTCTGACTTTACTAGCTCATTTCCCCAAACAGATAAATTTTCCAACTCTTTTTCTGTAAATTTCGGCACTGGCAATCTTCTTAAATGTGTTGCTTCAAGCTTAAGAGCTCCACCGCCCATAACTGACCCAAGAAACTCCATATTCGCAATTGCCCATTTACTATTCAAGAATGCTAATAATGAATATTTGTCCCAAGGAGAGTCTTCCCCAAGCCATAAAGCTGAAAAGTTTGCGTCAACGACAACCTCTGAATCATTTATAAAGGTTCGTGGATACGCACCATTTACTCTTGGAATAAAAAGATCTGGAACATGTCTTTTGGTCAAAGATGGTAAGACATACCAATCAGTTCTTGTTTTACCATTTACCCGCACGTTGGTTTTGACCGCTGATAAATTAGGTATGGTTACATTACCAACTTTTACCTTCTCAGCTCTTTTTATCAATGCCTTGAGTTCAGGATCTAGATTTTCACTACTAAGCATTAGAACTCGACCATTCAATTCATTTTTTTTAATAGCGTACCCGTTTGGTAGTTCACTTTGCTTACGTAAAACAGTTTTGACCATCTCTCGTCCAACCGTAACATCTTCTAGTTCAAAAACATTATTAAATTTAAGGTACGTCAAACCGCCTGTCTTCTTTAAGAAATCACTATAGAAAAAAATGTTAGCACCCGTTCGTAAACCCTGACCCACATGAATGTCATTCTTAATCAAAGACTCAAATACTTTATCTTCGTCAATCAATGATGATAGGCCGAAGGATACTCCGACAGAATTTGTTTTGCTTTCTGTATGTTTTCCAGATTCAAGTAAATTGAGAATTTTTACACCTGTTTCTGACGTAAATAACTGACTCGACAAATCTTTAACTTTTACTGGCTTAGCAGACCACATTGACTCTATTTTTGATCCACTTCTTGAATTCAACTTACTGACTTCCTTTGCAAAAAGCTGATCAGGGTCTTTAGATTTAGGATATACATTTCCAACGACACTATTCCCAGAGATGGCGTCTGCAGAAATGCGCACATGGAGATATTTGTGTTGTTGAGCGTCCAAAGCTGACTTTTTTCGTTCAACTTTTTTAGCTATTAGTAAAGTCGTTTTTACTTGGGCCTCAGGGAACCATCTCGCATTTGAATCTTCGATTATATATTGGAGATCAAACCATCGGGCCAGAATATAATGTATGAATCCCGCGTAATCCCGCGACAACCAACTCTCTGGAACAACCAATGCTAACGTCCCTCCTTTTTTAGTAAGCAGAGCACATAATATCCATGACGGGACTGCCAAATCAGACAATCCAGAATATTTCTCAGTTATTGTTTTGAATAGTTTTTTATCAGTTTCATCTTCAGCTAAATAATCGATTGAGGTGCACAGGTCTTCTCTAGCCTTTTCAGAACTCGGTATGTCAATTAATCCAGCAACTGTTTTAGAGTTTTGATAACGTACGTAGGGTGGATTTGTTATTACTAAATCATAATGTTTGACATGTAATTGCTTTAATACCTTAAGAGAAAATGCGCTTCCTGTGATTATATTTCCTTTCAGAACCTTTATTTTTGTTTGTGCAGAAACAAGAGGGTCTATCTCAATCCCCCAAACTTTTAGAGAAGGGTCAGTTGTTAGGGCTGCATGCAACATATCTCCAGTACCGCACATAGGATCAATTGCTACTTTTGTCTTTGATGAGCTTGAAAGAGAGAATAATAACTTGGCCAGGCGCTCGCCAGTAAAAAATTGCCCGAGACGTTTCTTCCGGGCATTGACCTGAGATATTTTGCTGTGATCTTTTTTTATTTTCACCTCTAACATATTATTCCGTCCGCACACGTCTGTAAAATGTGTCAGCGTCGACATTCACTGGCACACCTTGCTGTAAACAGCGAGTAATAAATCTCGAATAAAGGCGTTCGGGGCTTTTCTCTTTGAGATTTTTTCCTTCGCTAGACGCTATTGCAATCACATCCTTAAATATCATTTCTCTTACTTTCTCTTCATCTAGTTTGCGTCTACGTGTAATGCGTTTTTCCAATAGCAGTAACGGGTCTCCTTTCACTGCAACAGTGGAAACAACTTGCTTAAAGCTTTCCTGTATTTTATCTAGCACACTGGTTGCTTTTACTCCAAGGCCAGCGAATTCGTATGCGTCAGTGAGAGCCTGCCACACCTCAGCTTTAGCTGAGTGAAATACAATTGTAGCTTTAGCATTTTTCTTTAAAGTGCGTGAAATTTCACCAAGAACTTGCTTCATCATTGCACCGTATTCTTCAACAGAACGATTTTGTGCGTTACTCACTATTATCTCTTGTGTACGGTCTGTTACTTTACCAATCCATATTTCATTGATTTGGTTTAACTCTGCATAAGGTATGTAGTCACCAAATGGTGGATCAGTAAACACATAATCAACACTTTCGTCAGAAAGTTTGAGTTTGACACTGCTGGATTGCTCAACATCGACAGAGCTACGACTTCCATGCACCAATGCAAATGCCTCTGAAAGGGTTTTGACTTTTCTTTTGACTCCCAAGAAGATGTTCTTTTCAACCGGCAATCCACTTATATATAAGACACCACTTTGAGCACCAGTTAAAACAAAGTCTTTCTGCCTCTTCTTTATAACCACACGAGTCATTAGAGTGGAGTGAGAACTGTTGTAACTAAGAATCAATAAACGAAGAGCATTTTGATACTCTAAAGGTTCTTGCTTAATTGCTTCCCATAGACGGGCTAACACTAGAAAGTTTCTGCTGGTATAAAAGTGATGTAGGTGAGAAATCCCCAAATGGTAACCAGCTCTATACAAATCACCCCATTTAAGAGCCTCTATTGGTGCACCTTTCGGAATACTAATCTTTGAAACTTTCGATATTAAGCGAACATCGATGGAGTTAACAGGTCGCTTCCATTTCTTTGAACCTGTTTGTCCATATACAATTACTGGTACTCTTTTTTTTCTTGTGATTGTACGTTTTAAAATAGGATCATTATATTTTTCAGTGACTCTTTTGGCAAAATTAGCTGGACTTCCAATTCCACATTTTTGGCAAATAAAGTTATCGCGTACTTTTATAGGCTGAGTATCTACTAAAGATTCAAGGTACGTGTTCTCCTTCTGGCACTTAGGACATGACAGTACGTCTGACCAAATTACATGCCGTATGACACCCTTATTACCCTCAGGGTCTTTGGCAAAATAAACATCAGTTAGATCTGCTTCTACTTTATCCAACATACGCTGTGCTGCTTTTTTGAAACCTTCAGGATCTACGGGATTACACATTGTTTGCGAAATGAACGACCCTAAGGTACCAATTTCATATACCGTTGCATGCCTTGGACCCCACTGGGTTTTGAGTCCTAAATTCTTTACAATCTGCTTCATTTTTTCAGTTGGCTTGTCACACAAGAGTGCGGCAAGACCAGTAGTGCCACTTCCTCCGAAGGTATCTAATACGTGTGCTCCACTTGAAGTATGGGTTGCTATGAAGATTGCTATGGCTTCTGGCGATATTTTTGTCGGGTAGGAGAAAGCATTAAATAATGCCCCACTACGAGTTGAATCGATTGGGTTGGAATATAATTTCTCCAGATCGGCACTAATTTCTTTCGAACCGTGGCTTTTTTTATGAGTTTTTTTAGTTTGATCCATAATTGAATTATATCCCACCTTAGGTAACATAATTTGACCCTAAGTGGATTCAAAATTAATGACAAAACCCCTCTAGGAAGTCTAGAGGGGTTGTTTATTGGTAACTTTATTAGCTTAGAGTGGTACCTATCGCCGCCAGCACTATGGCAACAACCATAAATCTTGCAGTTACTTTGACTAGTCCATTACCGGTCTCAGTGGTTACTGATCGTACAAACCATATGAATAGCTTGTACAAACCAATTACAATCAGAACAGGTATCAGTAGTAGTTTGATTATGAAATCAAACAAATTGAATCTATACATAGAAGAATATTTTAGAAAACAAATCCCATTACTGTGTAGTAATGGGAAGTTTTCACAATTTTACTGCGTGTGGCATGGCTTACTACAGTAGTAGCAACCATTTGCCTGATGATAATGCTTCCTCGCTTCTGCTACAGCCAAAGCACAATGGTTGAACACTCCAAGGTACACAGCATTGCTGGCATCTGGGAAGTAAGCGCAGCCTGATTGGTGCACCTCGTGATCGCCATTCGCCTGAGCGTTTAAATTTACATAGTATCGCATAGGCTTATTTTTTTACGTCACCGCGACCACGTTTCGGCATGTGTTCAACGACATGCGTATTAGGATGGCTTCGTGCTTTAGCTACAGTTGTTAATTCGCCAGTGCGCGCATTGCGACCGACTTTGAAAGCTTTTGACTGCTTACTCATATAGGTTTGGGCTTAAGTTAATAACGGTACAGCCTTGAAACCTTGAGCTATTCTGATATTCTATGGAGAGCAGGTTTCATTATCTGTGCCTGAAAGGGACCTTTACTTTGATCGGTGGGGTCCCTTTCGCCTATATGATAACAACCACATTTTCAATGTCAAATTTCTCGACATTTTAGTAAAGAAACCTTGCTATATCTAGCATTTCTGATAAGATACAAACATGATAAATAAGTATGGTTCGTTTATCCGTGACCTACGGAAACGCAAGGACTATTCGCAGGAAGAGGTAGCGGAATCAATCAAGGTCTCTCGCCCAACCTATATTGCTATTGAAAAAGGAACAAAGCGTCTTACTCTCGAGGAAGCAAAAGCAATTACAAAATTTTTTGACATTACCCTCGAAGAACTACTTCGAGGGGGTACGCTAGGTGAACGAAAGTTTGAAGAGATGATTTTTTTATTTCTGCGAAAGGCGCGCGAGTCAGGTAAAGAAATAAAGAAAACAAAGCTTGCAAAACTGCTGTATTTTGCAGATTTCACAAAATACTACTTCAAAGGACAGAGCCTGAGTAACTTAAGCTACAGAAAAATTGAGTTTGGCCCAGTACCTGATGAATATTTTCGTTTACTTCAAGAACTGGAGGATGAATCTCTAATTGAAGTAAAACCAATGCCACATGCAGATGGTGGTTATATGTATGTAATATCTGATACTCCTATCTCAGCTAAAAGAAAGCTGGGTCTACTTAGTAAATACGAAGATAAATTGATTTCTGATATTTGGAACAAATGGAAGAATGAAAGAACAAACAGTATTGTTAAGTACACTCACCACCAATCCCCTTACATAAACACTGAGTTTAACCATATGATTCCTTACGATCTCATTAAAGACGAGAGTAAGGAGACTGTTTTTTAAGCTTGATAACCATGCTTCGCAAGACCCATAAACTAAGCTAAGGTACTGACTAATAGTTCTCTTTGAGCTATTATGTACATCACAACAAAGACCTAACCCCTCGCAAGAGGATATGGTCGAAATATCAAAACCGCTACAGTATAGAAGACTCTCCGTCAGAGTCACTGTAGCGGTCGTGTCTAGGAAACTGGATATGGGTCCTCCGGGATCGCGATGGCGGGGAGCCTTCTGTCAAATGACTCTTTGGTTCTCCGCTCTTATTAGAACCAAATCCGCTACAGTGCAATATGAATACAAAAGAATCCCCTTTCGGGGAGGAGTTTAAGACATTAATACGTGAACGTATTAAGAACTTTTGGGGTTATGGAAACCTCAAAAGCCCATACTGGTTTATCGGTATGGAAGAAGGATACAGCGAGGAAAATGAAGTTTTGCTCGATCGATTTACCGTTACCTCTCACCAACAAATTTGCGACATCTACGATGATCTAAAAATAGACCCCGGTCATGTGTACTGGTTTGAAGAAGGTGCACCAATTCAGCGTACATGGCGAAGACTAATTGAGATGATGCTGTACTCAGAAACTGGAGTACACCCTGATAAAGAATCCATCCGCAGGTTTCAGATTGAACAACTTGGTAGAAAGAAAAGTAATCATGCCCTACTTGAACTCATGCCACTGCCGTCAAAATCAATCGCTGAGAAACACTGGTTGTATGCTGACTCTGGAGTTGAAGGACTTTCTTCCCGCAAGGAATATCTAGAAACATACAAAGATGAACGTATTGAGGCACTACGAGCACTGATTGAGCAATATAAACCCAAGTACGTTATCTGCTATTCACTCTCGTACCAAGAAGACTGGCAGAAACTCACTGACGCCTCGTTTACCGAAGTGAGTCCACGTCGACTGTACCTAGCAAAAGACGGAGAGACTACCATCGCTATTACTCCCCACTCAGTCATGCAGGGTTTGTCCAACGACGATTGGAAAATGATTATTGAAGAAATGTTTCTATAAACAAACCGCCACATAGGCGGTTTTGTTTTATCCTTCCCAATCGTTAGGATCACCTCCTTTTTCTACATACTTCTGATACTGAAGCATCTTCGCCTTAAATGGAATAGAGTTGATCGTAATTGGTGGGGTCATCTCCTCAATTCGATACGGTGATGTCGTTTTCTTCGGATGATAATCATCGTGACAATTACTCAACTGAAACTTCACTGCTGGGAAGTACCCTTCTTGAATACTCTGCATCAACTTAGTGTGAGCGAGATCATTCACAAACTCTTTGCCATCACGAATCGCTGTATCAGACGCTACCGCAAATGATTCCTCATCCCGCCAACGGTAGTATGTCTCGCGACTGATACCCACCCGCTTGCACGCATAGGAGACATTTCCTGATTCAGCCAAGTACTCAAGAATCTTAGCTTGTTGTTTTTGTATCCGCACTGCGGTACTCGATGTCTTTTTCGCCATAGCCAGTAAGTTTTAAGTAGCGAGCTACGATGGTCTGACAATACTCAGGATCCATCTCCACCATCACGCACTTTCGTTTTGTATGCTCGCACGCAATCAGGGTTGAGCCACTGCCACCAAATGGATCGTAGACAGTGTCACCCACTGCAGTACTGTTCAAGATGAGTCTACGAAGCAATCCGACCGGCTTCATGGTTGGATGAAGCTTACTTCTCGATGGTTTTGGTTCAAACACGACTGACTTGTCCTTTCCACGCTTGAAGTCATGCGTTCCTTTCCAACCGTAGAGGATAAGTTCGTGTTGGGGTAAATAGTCCATTCGCCCGATGATGGCTCTATCCTTTACCCAGATAATCAGCTGCGCTACTTTCATCCCCACCTGCACACACGCTTCGCGAAGGGCGAAGATCATCTTGTCGCAGTTGAAGATATAGATGCTGTTCTTCTTGGAGAGTTGCGCCAAGGGTGGTGTAAGCCAGCCTTTCGTGAATTCCACGTACTGCGCATCAGTCACAAAGCCGTCGTTGGCAATATCTTTGTCCTTCGCAATCTTTCCAATACCACGCTTACTCTCAGCGTAGTCAATTCCGTAGGGCGGATCAGTGAGAATGAGGTTGATAGTTCCGTACGGGGTGAGATCAACTTTCGCAGCATCGCCACAAATCAATATGTGTTCACCAAGATGCATAATGTCCCCTGCCTTAATTGATCTTGATTGCTTTGTTTCCAGTGAAGTTTTCATAACGATTGATGATTAGCTGACAAAAGACTGGGTTCATTTCGACCAAGAAGGCGTTTCGTTTCATCTGTTCACATGCCAACAATGTTGAACCACTCCCGCCAAATACATCGAGTACGTTATCACCAATCTTGGTACAACGATTGAGTGGTCGTTCATGCAGTGAGAGTGGTTTCTGGGTTGGATGCTGGTAGTCGTCACCCGATTCACGCTTGGCGAGCCAGATGTCGAGCATGTCTGTGATGTCATCAATGGTAGCGTTGCCAATTCCAATATCGTTATTAAGAATCTCTGCCAACTTTGTGTGCTTAGGTGATAGATACGGTTTGCCCGTGATGCCGTAGACACATGGTTCGTAGAGTTTCGAGAAGGCAATCTGCGGAGTTGGGTTGATACCGTTCTTAATCCAGAGTGCTGTTCGCTTATAGTTG
>Ga0307932_1001042_pt1 | contig 11323 bp, 12 predicted proteins | sample OrgLakmetageno48_FD_201843 | JGI IMG/M metagenome (GOLD analysis project Ga0307932, IMG submission 201843) | Saline water microbial communities from Organic Lake, Antarctica - #48 | ecosystem: Environmental > Aquatic > Non-marine Saline and Alkaline > Saline | place: Antarctica: Organic Lake...
TAATAAATCACTGTGGGCAGAAGTGGTGATTAGAGTTGTCACCACATCTTCTTCTTTGGTATTTAAATCAACCACACCAACACCGCCACGTTTTTGCACCTTGTATTCTGCTGGATTGGTACGCTTCACGTAGCCTCCTTTAGTTAATACCAGCACACTCTCTTCGTCTGGTACTAAGTCTTCAGGATTGAGCTGCTTCACTCCCCCCTTCACTATTTTAGTTCGCCTATCATCACCAAACTTATCCGCTATTTCTGTCAGTTCGTCTTTGATGATTTTCAGCATTTTCGCCTTACTCTTCAGTATAGCTTCTAGCTCTTTAATGAGTTTTTGTATAGCTGATAACTCATCTTCAATCTTCTTTCTTTCTAGGCCGGCCAACTTCTGTAGTCGCATATCAAGAATTGCTTGAGCTTGAATTATTGAAAACTTAAACTCTTTCATCAAAGATGCGTGAGCAGTTGGTACATCCTTTGCCGCTCTAATCAATTTAATAATTTTATCTATATGATCTAGAGCTTTTTTAAGACCGAGCAAGATATGCTCTCTGTCTTTAGCTTTATTCAAATCATACTCTGTACGACGACGTATCACCTCCACTCGGTGCCTTACGTACTCTTCGAGAATAGCCTTAAGTGACAATGTTTGTGGCACACCATCAACCAGCGCAACCATGTTGTAATGGAAAGTGTCTTCTAGTTGGGTATGTTTGTAAAGTTTATTTAAAACTGTCTGCGGTTGCGCTCCTGTCTTCAGATCTATAACCACCCGAATATCATCGGTTGACTCATCTCTCATTTCTCTAATACCTTCAATTTTCTTTTCTCGAACCAGGTTAGCAATCTTTTCTTGCATGTCTGCTTTATTCACTCGAAAGGGTATAGATGTGATGATAATTGAAAAAGCTCCTCGTTTATCTTCAACTATCTCTGCTTCACCACGAACTACTACTCCACCACGTCCATTGGCATAAGCTTGGGCTATGGCTTTCTTGTCAAAGGCAATGGCTCCCATTGGGAAATCTGGACCTTGGATAAATTGCAACAAATCATCGGTTGTTGCATCTGGATTATCAATTAAGTGGTTAGTGGCATCAACCACTTCACGCAGGTTGTGTGGTGGAATATTAGTAGCCATACCAACAGCAATACCAAGTCCGCCCATTAATAGCAGATTGGGAGCTGCAGCCGGTAGTACAATTGGTTCTCTTTTGGTGCCATCGAAGTTTGGCCTCCAATCGACCGTATCTTTTTCCAGGTCTCGAAGCAGTTCTTCTGAAACTTTAGACATTTTAGCTTCGGTATATCGATAAGCCGCTGCCGAATCTCCATCAATAGAACCGAAGTTACCTTGTCCAATCACCAGCGGGTATCTGGTTGAAAATTTTTGCGCTAGCTTTACCATCGCCTCGTACACAGCTGAGTCTCCGTGCGGATGAAAACTACCCAAAACGTCTCCTACTACAGTAGCGGATTTTCTAAATTTAGCAGTTGAAGTCAGACCGTTTAATCGCATCGAATAAAGAATTCGGCGGTGTACGGGCTTCAGACCATCACGAACATCAGGCAAAGCTCTCTGGGTAATAACCGACATCGCATAGTCTAAGTACGCGGTTTCCATTTCGCCAGTAATGCTTTGGCTGATGATTGAATCTGATGGTATTTTCGGCTCTGGAGCGGGTGTCTTTTTTGGCATATAAACAGTCTTCTAGTTCAAAAATCTATAAATTAGTCTGTAGTATAACACATTTAAGGTCTACTGGAGCTTGCGCTTGAAGCTGATTGTGTGGTGATTATTCTCACCTCTCTACCAGTTTCCTCTACTTCTTGTGAACTAGTAGAAATTCCAGCTTCATTAGGGGAGTTTTGCTTTCTAATATTATCTACGACTTCTTGCATTGAAGGCGTACGTGTACTAGAGGTCGATTTTTGACTAACATCAACTAACTCAGTTTCACTGGTAGTAGTCGGTATTCGTACAGAATTAATAGCAGTTGCAAACTGTTCTTTAATACCAAAAAACAGACTTCCGAAGCCAGATTCTCTAACCTCCTTATTGACCGTATAAGACTCTTCAATAGCGTTCATTCTAGCTGGCGTATTAAAAATCCAGACAGTAAACACCAACAGACTGAAAACCAGAGCTAGACCAAAGGCTACTCCGTCTCTAGTACCTTTTGGTTTTTGGCGGATAGTTCTTATCAGTCTTTTAACCATAGTTTATGATTTCAACACAACCACTTCACCAGACATTACGCTGACGTCTTTTCTTTTAATAGTTAGTTTATCGACTGGCTTCAAATTTTCTTTACTTTCTTCTTTTAAGAAAGTTTTTAGGGCTGGTTCGTCGTAGCTCATAGGAATAACCAGCTTTGCCTCAAGCTTGACCGCTAGTTTAGTAGCTTGTGGAGCTTCTAGCACATCACCACCACCGATTGGCAGGAAGAGAATGTCAATATCTCCAAATTCACCAAGTATTTTTGGATCAATCTCGGGGTCATTCAGAGCTCCTAAGAAGACAATGTTCATGTCTTCCAGCTTGACTTGATAGATGGTGTTATAACTATCAGTTTTTTCGTAATTAGTTTTAACTCCAAATCCTCTTGCCGTTACCTGACCAATCTCGTATTCGCCAGGACCATCGACGACAAATGGTTGCTTGGAACCATGCATAACTTGTTCAACACCGTTAAAGTCTGGATGCCAAAACGATACAAAAGCAACGTCTGCTCCAAATTTTACTGTTTCTAATTTTGATTTTTTGGCAATTGGATTAAAGGCTATAGTCGTGCCGCCAAAGGAAACCTTAAAACACTGACCACCGTGATATGAAATAACCATAGTGAAGATAGTATACTTTATGGCAGAGACCACAACAACCTACTAGTAAGATAGACCAATCAAAACATTGACATTTAAGTTTATTATACTACAGTTTTAAAGAATTAGTTCCACAAAAACCAACAGAAGGAAAGTAAAATGGTACAAAATCAAGTCCCGAGCTGAATACAACAACAATACGGACACATTCTGGCCTCGTTTGAGAAACTTGAGGCGAATGAACAGACCGCCGAGATGCCAGAAATAATACCCCAATCTGGTGGTACCGGTATCGGCAGAGTTCGCGAAACCGAACTCTCCCGAGAGGAGATTATCGAACGGGAAAAGTCTCAAGGTCGCAAACAACTACGGGACAAGCCACGTCGCTGCAACAAGCGTGATACCATTCGTCGCCACGATTCTACCGAACCGGACACGACTGACATCATGGCTGGCATATATCCTGATTATAATTAATCAGGATTAGCACTCCCTACCGCATAGCTCAGCTATGCGGTTTCATTTTGTTCGGCCAATTAAAACTTGAGCAAAATTGTCTTTTTTATTACATTTCTTGTTTTTAATAAAACATCCCTAACGACAGAGTTGACAAATATTTTATATATGCTATTATTCTTGTGTCCATCGTAGCGTTTGTTCGAGAGTTAGAGCCGAAAACTAATTCTTGATACGTGGACCGATTGTAGTTCTTACCCTAAAACAAACGTCCAAAAAAGGAGACCGCCTCCATGAAAGACCCGCCCGTTTCGGTCACTTCCGTAGACATCGAGTAACCCTGCGCCGGCCTGGAAAATAAACCATCAAGAGCGAGGATTTCGCCCATGAAATGGTACTCCGAATAAGCGCCACCTGCTACAGGCGTCAACATAAATGTGTAGCCCCGCCCTGTGCTGAAATCTAATTCTATTAGAGAGTATGTACAGGGTTTTATTTTTTATAGACAAAAACCTTTTTTTATATTATATTTGCCCCACCTATAAAGGTATTAATAGTTTCTAGCGACACACGTTAACCCTCTGTATATGGATATGGCCGGTCAGAAATTTTCTCAAGAAAATTTCTGACCTTGCGAAATGGTTACAGAGACGCGTGTCGTCGGAATAATAAAATAATAAAATGTTTGGATTTGGAAAATCTAACGACAGCGAAACAAGCACGGCTGTCGCTACTGGTGTTATGGACAAGTATTTGGCCGAAACACCAACTCCTCCCAAGGAAGGAGACATTGTTGAAGGAGTAGTTACCGCCATTGGTAGAGCCAAGGTTTATATAGACATAGCACCATTTGGTACTGGGCTTATTTATGGTCGAGAGTACATGAACGCTCGAGACATCCTACGTAAAGTAGCTCCGGGTGACACTATTGCTTCTAAGGTTATTACCCCCGAGAACGAGGACGGATACATAGAGCTATCTCTTAAGGAAGCAAGACAAGCCCTTATCTGGGCTGACGCTGATGAGGCAGTGAAAAATGCGACCATTCTCAGCCTTGAAGTAAAGGAAGCTAATAAGGGTGGACTTATCATTGACTGGCAAGGTATCCAAGGATTCCTACCCGCCTCACAACTATCATCAGAAAATTATCCGAGAGTAACTGATGGTGATAAAGATAAGATTCTTACCGCTCTAAACGAGTTAGTTGGACAACATCTATCCGTAGTAATGATTACCGCTGATCCTAAGGAACACAAACTCATCTTCTCTGAAAAAGGACTGCAGGAAAAAGAAGAGAAAGAAGAGAAGGTTAATAAGTACGAAGTAGGAAACGTAGTTAAGGGTGAAGTTACTGGAGCAGTCGACTTCGGAGTATTTGTAAAACTAGAACCAGGATTAGAAGGCTTAGTACATATTTCTGAACTAGACTGGGGCTTAGTAGAAGATACCAAAGCTCTATACAAAGTAGGTGACCCAGTAGAAGTGAAAGTTATAGAAGTTAAAGATGACAAAATTTCTCTATCCATCAAGCAATTGAAGACCAACCCATGGGTAGATGCCACTGATAAATACAAGAAAGACCAGATCGTTGATGGTGTAGTAATCAAATACAACAAGCATGGCGCTCTAGTATCTATCGAAGAGGGTGTAGCTGGACTAGTACACGTTTCAGAATTTGAAACTGAAGAAAAACTAAAGACGGAACTTTCTTTGGGTAATGTCTACAAATTCAAGATTACTTTGTTTGAACCAACAGAACAAAAAATGACCCTGACCCGAAAGGAAGTAGAGTAAATAAAAGCCAAAAGAGCCGCCCCTAAAGGGGCGGCTCTTTTTTATAATCTTTGCAGTTTTGCTAGTTATTTATTATAGTTGACCTAGACCCAAAGGAGATACCCTCATGAGAAGAGATGATTACGCTACTCAGACTTTGAGCCCCTTCTTTCGTTGCTTAATAATTTCGGTTATCTTTATCGGTTTAATTTTGTTAACCGGCTGCTTAACTTTATTAGGAATGTCCCTTTGGTGGATAGTACCTATTGTCTGGACAGGACTCGTTTTAACAGTCATTAATAACTTTCTTGCCTTTAACGGGTTGACTGAAACAAACTAAAGACTTCACGTCTACCCCCCCCACGACCACGGTCGTTGGGGGTGTTTTAATTAATTTTATTCATAGCCGATTCAATCCCTTCCTCTAAAACAATCTTGATAGCTTGATTAGTTCGGGTAAATATTTCCGGTAATTCTCTTTTTTCTATGGTTCCAAAGGGTTTCAAGACAAATCTCTCCAAAGGACCGCCTCCTGCTGGACGCTTTGTTTTACCGGTCCAGAAGCTCTTGGGCGCAACACCAATTCGTACTCGCACAAACTCTTTCGAGCCTAGCTTATCAATAATAGATTTAACCCCGTTATTTCCGCCAGCACCCCGATTTGCCCCTACTTTAATTTCACCAATCGGTAAATCTATATCGTCATGGACTACAATTAGATTTTTAATCTCATTTTTATTTACCAACTTAACCACTGCACTACCGGAGTTATTCATATACGTATCTGGATAGAGTATTTTGACCTCTTCTCCATTTAGCGTCCCTTCAGTGACAAGACCCGAACTGGATTTAGATTCAATCAATTTTGGTAAGCCAAACTCATCAATAAATTTATCAACGGCCATAAAACCGATATTGTGTCTAGTATTTTTATATTTTTCTCCTGGATTACCTAAGGCAACAATATATTTCATGTGATTATTCTACACCAAAAAAATTAAAAAAGTTTTAGTCGTTTTTTTCTAAGCCAAAAAAGAACGTTCTAACTAAACACTTTTTCACAGTTTGTTTTTGAGCGTTTTTTTTCGTATAATAGTAATCAATTAGTCCTATGTCTTTCCTCTCAAACAAAGAAAAAGAAGTTCGTGAAGAAGATAGTTTTGGCAACTCTGTCAGCGAAGATAAAGCGGAACACCCTTTAGCGGAAATAGTTCGTTTCTCCATCATTGCCATTCTCTTGGTGATTCCCATCAGGATGTTTATTGCTCAACCCTTCATTGTTTCTGGAGCGTCAATGGATGAAACTTTTCACAGTGGTGAATACTTGATTGTTGATCAAGTTACCTATCATTTCGAAAAACCCGATCGTGGGGACGTGGTGATTTTTCGCTACCCACGCGACCCCTCTAAATTCTTTATTAAAAGAGTAATTGGTGTACCAGGAGACACTATAACTATAGAAAATGCTCGGGTGACTATATCCAACGACACCAATCCGGGAGGCTTCATCCTAGATGAACCTTACGTAAAATCCATGCAACCAGCTGCTCCATTCAAAGAAACACTGGGAGACCGCGAATACTTCGTAATGGGCGACAATAGAGACAAGAGCTCTGACTCTAGAGCCTGGGGCGTACTACAAGAAGAGAGAATCATCGGACGAGCATTTGTAAGACTTTTTCCACCCAACGAATTGTCTTACTTACCCGGAGCAATCGATATTCCAGAAAGTAATAACCGAGCGACGTCAGACACAAATTAATCATAACTGTATAAATTTTTATGTCACTAACACCAACGGAATTTATAAAAGTCGCAAACAACACTGCCGAGCATTTCGGATTTCAAACTGTCGACCATTTACGTAAGTCCCCTGAGTGCAGAAACTGTGATCAAAAAATGCCCCATACAGTCACTGGTATCAACAAAAAATTAGACGACCATCAGGGGCTGCTGAGCTCCGCAGTAGCGACCTTTTGTGACGAGAAGCTTCATGCTATTGAAAAACCTGTTTTGTTGTACTCTTACGAACAAGTTCCTCGAACTGGCGAAACAGCCGTTACTTTCCATATATTCAATGTTGAACGTAGCATTGCTGAAGCTATCTTGATTCACGCGACCAGAGCCCTGGTCACTGATTTAGGCTACCAAAACCACACAGTTCGCATTAATTCATTGGGTGATTCAGATTCACTAGTTAGATACAGTAGAGAATTAACTAACTTCCTTAAAAAAAGACTAGACGTCATGCCCGTCTCAGCCAGAGAATTGATGAAGGAGCACCCACTGTCAGCCTTAGCAGACCTGGTAGATATGAACCATGACCTGGCCTATCGCAGTCCTAATCCTCTTGAATACTTAAGTGATCCTAGTCGAAAACATTTTAGAGAAATAATCGAGTTTCTTGATATGAGTGAGACACCTTACGAGATTGACCCTAAAATGCTCGGTCATCACGAGTGTTACTCAGACGCCATATTTTCTCTTGATATAAATCAAGAAGAGGATGAGGAGCCGTCACTAATCACCGCCAGAGGTGGCCGATTTGACGAATTTGTTTACCGAACTACCAGAACCCGTACTCCAGCCGTTGGTGCAGTTGTTGTTCTCAAAAACAGTAAGGCTCCTGCACGAGCACCGCGACCAAAGGTACAAAAACCATCAGTCTACCTGGTACAGCTCGGTTTTGGACCAAAAATAAAAACTTTAATGCTAATTGATACTTTGCGTAAATCAGGTATTCAAGTACATCACAACCTAGCAAGTGACTCATTATCAGCTCAACTAAAAGAAGCTGAGTTTCATAAGGTAAAGTACACTCTAATAATGGGGCAAAAGGAATTCGTAGAGAATACAGTAATATTTAGAGACATGAACGTCAGAAACCAAGAGTACATAGACCACGAAACACTCATAAAGCGACTTAAGCGATCAGCTTCAATAATCGCCTAAATCACTTGCGCCATATTTATTTAGGTGGTATGCTCTTCCCCACATATGGCAACCAATGTTGAAGTAGAAAAAAATAATAACGAAAGTAGCGCTAATGTAATTCGTCGTTTTACGAAAAGAATGCAGGGTGCTGGTATCGTTCCCAAAGTACGAGGAGGTCGGTACTTCAGCCGAAATAAGAGCCGAAACGTACAAAAAATGGCGAAGCTAAACAAGCTTGAAAAGAAAGAGGTTTACGAGAAACTAGTAAAACTTGGCAAAATCCAAGAATTCCGCGGACGAAGAAGATAAACCAAACTTTAAAAAAGTCGGTACACAGTACCGACTTTTTTTGTGTCTGACTCAAGGTATAATGCACCTACTAATGAATGATTTTTCCATAAATAGTACGGTTAAAAAATATCCGAAAAAATATTCTTATCAAACCATCAAGCGTAAAATCATTGGTGATAAATACTCCCTGTCTCTTACCTTTATCGGCAAAACTAGAGCGACGTCTTTAAACAAGCAGTACCGCAACAAGAATTACAGTCCCAACGTCTTATCGTTCCCACTGGACGAAACTAACGGGGAAATCTTTATTTGTCCCGCAGTCAGCCAAACTGAAGCAAAATCTTACAACCTATCACCAGATGGTTACGTGGCCTTCTTGTTTATTCACGGCCTTCTTCACCTTAAGGGTCATAAGCATGGTGATAGTATGGATAAGTTAGAACAGAAATATATTAAGCTGTTCAGTATAAAGTAGTATGGCAGATAAAATTATTACCGGAATTGATGTTGGCACCTATCATGTAAAAGTGGCGGTTGCTCGTATATCTAAAGATAGTAGTAAGCCGGAAATAATCGGCACAGGACTAGCCGAAAGTCGGGGTCTTAAAAGTGGGTACATAATGAATGAGAGCGAAGTTGCTCGTAGCATCAAAACCGCTATTACTCAAGCTGAAAAGAGTTCCAAGATTAATATTAAGCGGGCCCATGTCGCTATCGGCAGCATAGGTCTTGAGGAAGTTTATTCTCACGGAGAAATAATTCCGTCCAGAGCTGACTCCGAAGTAGTTTCCTCAGATCTGGAGAAAGTCATGGCTGACAGTGAAGAAAGGATTCTAGACCATATTCCTAACCGAAGAATTCTTCATCCTATTCCACTTAGATACCTGATAGACGGTTCCGAGGTCATGGGACGTCCACAAGGCCTGAAAGGTACCAAACTGGAGGTTGACAGCTTGTTTATAACCACCTACGAACAACATGCAAACGACTTAATCCGCACCATTGAAGGCTTAGGTATCTACGTAGAAGATATTATTGCCTCTCCCCTAGCAGCTAGTTTTGTAATGTTGTCAAAAGCTCAGAAACGGGCTGGGTGTGTACTAACGAATATCGGTGCTGAGACGACATCGATAGTTATCTTTGAAGACTCCACCCCAATTTCACTAAAAATCTTTCCCGTTGGTTCAAATGATATAACTAATGACATTGCTCTAGGATTACGAATACCATTAGAGGACGCAGAAAAAATTAAGCGCGGAGCTATGACCAGTGCTACCTACTCCAAAAGAAAGCTTGATGAAATTATTCAAGAAAGATTAAAAATGATTTTCGACCTAGTCGATACTCAACTTAAGAAAATTAAACGTGATGGTCTATTACCAGCTGGCGTTATCTTAACTGGTGGTGGAGCTAATGTTTCGGGAACAGTCGAAGTAGCAAAATCAGTATTACAGTTGCCAGCGAGAACGGCTACTTTGGACATTGGTAAAGGCGTTAAGATTCGCGACGCTTCTTGGGCCGTAGCTTACGGAATCTGCATGTGGGGAGCCAGCGATAGTACTGACACATCACCTTTAGGAATTGTCAAAAACACTCGCCACAGCATACTTTCTTGGTTAAGCCAGTTCTTGCCTTAAATAAGGCTTAAAATAAAGTCTATTTACTGTCTAAATATCACTTAAATAATTTGTGTCAATGATACGTTTCTCGATTTTGTCAATATCGTGACAGATATTTTTTTGCCATGTATTATAGTCTTGTTATTAAACATTCGTACTCAGGGGTGGGTCGCGAACTTAGACACAAATATAATTCGGTATGGAACAAATAAGAACAGATGTAGAATCTTTCGCACGAATCCGTGTGGTTGGTGTAGGAGGATCGGGCAAGAACGCCGTGAATCACATGGTGTCCTCTAAAGTACGAGGAGTTGAGTTTATCGCCATTAATAGTGATGCTCAGGATCTTCACCATTCGCTGGCCAAGAAAAAAATCCACATTGGAAAGAATCTGACTAGAGGACTCGGTGCTGGAGGAAATCCTGAAATGGGTCGTCGAGCCGCTGAAGAGACTAGAGAAGAAATCAACAACTCAATTAAGGGCTCTGACATGATCTTCATTACTGGAGGAATGGGTGGAGGAACCGGTACTGGTTCTGCTCCTGTAGTCGCCAAGATTGCACGTGAAAGCGGTGCTTTGACCGTTGGAGTAGTGACTAAACCTTTTCTGTTTGAAGGTCAGGAAAGAATGCGTTTAGCTCTTGCCGGAATCGAAGAACTAAAGCAGGAAGTAGATGCTCTTATCATTATTCCTAACGACCGATTGCTGGCTATTGTTGATAAAGAGACAACCGTTCAAAATGCTTTTGAACAGTGTGACAATATCTTGAAACAAGCAGTAGAAGGAATTTCTGACTTAATCACCATGCCGGGTATCATTAATGTTGACTTTGCTGACATCCGTAGTGTTATGGAAAACGCCGGCTCTGCTTTAATGGGTGTCGGAATCTCTTCCGGAGAGAAACGAGCAGAAGAAGCAGCAAAAGCTGCAATTAATTCTCCCCTACTAGAAGTATCTATCACTGGAGCTAAAGGTGTGCTATTTGCCATCGCAGGAGGAGAAGACTTAGGGATGTTAGAAATACAAGATGCTGCCAGAGTTATCACTGAATCGATTGACCCACAGGCTAGAGTTATCTTTGGAGCAATTAAAGACGAAAAGTTAAAGAAGAACGAACTTAAAGTTACCGTTATTGCTACTGGGTTCCCAGAAGAAACCAGTAATAACACTAACTACAATATTGCCAGGAGAGCTCCTTCAGTACCTGAATCTAAACCAGCTGAAACAGTGAGTGAGGAAACTGGCAGAGGCAGAATATTTAACTCCTTACCCAGGAAGAGCGAGCCTAACAAGTCCTCTGAACCTATTCCCGATGACAAGATAAGCTCCTCTGATACTCCTAAACGTGACCCCAAACCAGTAGATCCAGCCGATGATAATGATGACGATGATGACTGGGGGGCAGTACCAGCATTTCTGCGACGAAGTAA
>Ga0307932_1001043_pt1 | contig 11322 bp, 10 predicted proteins | sample OrgLakmetageno48_FD_201843 | JGI IMG/M metagenome (GOLD analysis project Ga0307932, IMG submission 201843) | Saline water microbial communities from Organic Lake, Antarctica - #48 | ecosystem: Environmental > Aquatic > Non-marine Saline and Alkaline > Saline | place: Antarctica: Organic Lake...
AAGATAATCTCTATTAGCTCGTTATCTTTCAAAGCAAGATAACTAGTTTACAACTAGTTAGAATTCCAGCCTTCGTACTACAGCTCCTGCTTCGGTCATGTCGGCTTTTAGTATCGCTGGTGTGGCTTCAGTGAGACCGTCTGGATTACACGCCGTTTCGGTACCTTCTGCTTCTACGCAGACGCTATTTTCGTTGAAAAAGAGCGGTATGGTATGCCCGAGCACATCATCTTTAGTGTAAACCAGGTGCCACAGCGAATTGTCTAACGGTGCAGGCACATCCTTCAATATAAAACCATCTTGAATAAAGTCATACTCTCGAAGCGGAGCTACTTCACCTTGAGCACAGTAGAGGTCAGAAATCTGCCACTCACCATCTACCGCCTCCAAAGTTACGATGGATTGATACGGCGAACGTTCAGAAGCGCCTCTAGCAAACATAATAACTTGAGCTGAGGTATCTTCGGCAAAGACCATCTTACCGCCCATTCGTGGTGGGATTTCTATTTGACACAAGATTGGTTCCTGGGCTCCAGCTGATAGATTTTCTATATCAGCTCGTAGTCTAGTCGCTAACGTTGGACTAATAACTACTCCATCTAATAACCCAGCTGATACGGGATCAGTACTAGTACTAAAGGTGGCACTCAACCAACTTGCATAGAAATCAGACACCATATCAAGCGGATCGGAGGCTGGTATAGCTACACTGCTTTCTTCTGATGTTGAGGGAGAATGGTTACTTTGTTGAATAAAAATTATCAATCCGACAACTGCAACTACAAGAATCCCTACTATAATAATCTTTTTCATTTTAAATAACTTATTAAATTTGTACGCAGTAGTATACCAAGTATTTCACTTAAAACCTTAGGAGATATTCAAAAAGTGCAGATACGTATTAAATCTGGTTCGTAGGCCTTCTAAAACCGTCAGTCAATAACTCATAGACAAAATAAACCATTAAAACGGCAAACACTACTACTAACGGTGTCCATAAAATAGCAATTGTTTCGTGAAAATATGAACCAAGCAATAGTCCAATAATCAGTACGTATAGTTTTAGTGCCCCAATCTGCTTCCAGCTCATCACATAATCTCTAAATAATTTCATATAAAAAATAATTAGTTGGTACTTTTATATTATACTCCTTATGACCAGACTTGGACATAAAAAAACACCCTGACGGGTGCTTTGTTTTCAGCTACTTATGCTGTAGTTTCTTCTGGAGTCGTTTCCGGAGTTGTCTCTGGTGTCCCTTCGGGAGCAGATTCCGGAGTTTCTTCTGAAGTTTCTGCTGGAGTTGGCTCTTGTGGAGTATCCTGAGCAGGAGTGTCAGTGTCCGGTGTAACGTCATTAGTTTCTACTTTTGTTTCTTCTGTCATAACAGTGTTTTTGTATTAACTACTAAACTGCGGTCGTGACAGTATACTCTTCTATTGGTTAAATAGATACCCGTACTGACTTAATAAGTAGTAAATAGCCTGCCAACATCCTCTCAAAGCCGAGATAAAATCTCCTTAGAACGCTCTAATCCCGCAGAATGACCTTCATTCTGCGGGATTAGGGTTTTAATGTTAACAATAAAATAAACTCCTTAAATGCCAATAGTTAGCTTATGGTGTATCGTGACTTTATATTTCCATAAATCTAAGTTGTATTTTTTAATTGAGTTTTAGGAATGTACCGGTCTGACGACAATATATCGCTGCTTCCACCCGCGTTTGAACTGTTCAAACGTTAGCGTTCCATTACCTGCTTGTTCCGCTGGATCGTTATAATGAACATGACCATCTCTAATGTCATTGATGATAACGAGGTGCGGAATTGGATTACTGGGCTCAAAAGTATAATGGACAGAAACCATCACGGGACCTTCCGCTACCACACCCTTTAATTCAGTTAAGGCATCATCTTTATTTAAATAAGAAAGGCTTATGCTTTTTCCGTCTAGGCCGTATTCATTAGAAAGAGCAATCAGCCCAGAATGAATCCAACCAGCATCTTGAAGATAAGCATCGTTAGCTATCCCTTTTTCTAGTAAATCATCAACGTTTATGTTCTCGTCTGAATAGTAGTCAATCAGCATAGCTATGCTGGCTATACCGCAACCGATTTTTTGCCAACCAGGTTTAGTAATATCAGTAAATTGTGAGTAGAACGGAACTTCTGTAGGCTTATCCGTTGTATTAGTATTTAATAGTAAAGATGTGGATTTAGTATATTGTAAAAACGACAATTCAGCCCGGAGTTCAGCAATCCGTTCTTTTAGAATCTCGATTCGGAATGCTGTTTCCCTTAAGTATATACTCTGTGTATTGTCTGCTGTGACACCGGCCGGAAAGCCGATTAAGAAAATCGCACATGCGGTGATGAAAGAAACGCCACGGTTGATAAAATTAGTTAAAATATTTGTCAAAACTCCATTATTGTAGCGTAAAAACATATCTTCACCAAACGTATTTATGTGGCATAATAAATATTAATCTTCGACAATCACCTTAGTACCTAGATCAGCCCAGATGTACAACACCTGTGCCACTGAAACCGGCAAGTTTACACAACCATGAGAGTAGACGCTGCCGAAGCTATCATGCCAATAGGCACCATGAATGACGGCACCACCTTGTGTAAAATAGAGATTCCACGGCACTCCTGGTAAATCGTAAATCTGTCGATCAGATAAATTCGGTAAGGGCCCCTGCATATACCGACTTGGAGTTTTTTTGAATATGGTGAATGTTCCTTTAGGAGTTGGGGTTAGTTCAAGGCCGGTTGATATAGGAGTTTCCAGATATAGTGTATCGCCTTCATACGCTCTGAGTAATTGCGAACTAAAATCTACAACGATTTTTTTATCAGTGGTAGTTGGAGAAACGTTTTCCCAAACAGTTTTTTCACCTTGGTCATAAAGCACCCGGACATAGTTAGAATGTACATACCAGTCCCCCTTTAATCTTTCTGGGTAACGAATAAATTCATCAAATATGACCTGGTACCAAAGCTCGCCATCACGCTCAACACTACCTCCAATCTTTAGAACGACACCGTTTCTTAATTGACGTTGCACCGGAAAATCTCTACCCGGGCCAGTACGAGCATTGAGGCATTCTCCCGTAAAATGTGGTCCACAACTATCGATAACCTCTACATATTCAAATAGCACGTTTTTGACTCTGAGCATTTCTGTTGTAGTACCGATTAACGGTGCAGTAGTAGGAACTCTAACAAGAACAGCCTCTTCCTGTTTCAAGTAATTTGTGGTTGTAGCAACTGGTCCAGTTGGATTTAAAGATTCGGAATTTCTAGAATAATAGAAAGTAGTAAATATTAAGACCAGGACAGTAACTAAAAATAAAATACCTAGCACCAGGAGAAATACTGTAATCTGTCGTGAATTACCGTGGAATTTCATATACTTAGAGTATATGCTTACTTTACCCAAGTTGAAAGGTATTTATTTCATTTTCTCACTAGGCTAATAAATACGATATTAATTCTTGTCTTTTTGCTCAAGTTCAGCAAACTTAGCGGTCATGGTTGGATTGCCTCGGGTAAGTTTTTTGATAGTCAAATCATCAGCTTTGTTATTGGCATGGCGCAAGTTATCACCTGAAGAGAGTAGAGCATCTTTGGTCTTCTGCAGATGGTCGATAGTTTTATCAATTTCATCTATAGCTGTCTTAAACTTGCGACTAGCCAAATCGAAATTCTTAGCAAACCCCGTCTTAAACTTACTCAGATTATCTTCAAAGTTAGTAATATCAATATTTTGGTTTTTAACCACTGATAGCTCGGCTTTATATTGCAAAGCTCCCATGGCCGCGTTACGGAGTAAGGTAATCATTGGAATAAAAAATTGTGGTCGAATCACATACATCTTAGGATACTTATGGGACATATCTACGATACCGGTGTTGTACCACTCATTATCGGATTCTAGTAAAGAAACCAGAACTGCATACTCGCACCCCTTATCAGTTCGGTCTTTGTCTAGTTTCTTTAAGAAGTCTTCATTCTTATGCTTCGTTGCTGTCGCATCAAGTTCGTTCTTCATTTCAAACATGATAGAGGTGATCTCATTTCCGTGCTCGTCGTTTTCTTTGTAGATGTAGTCACCCTTATTTCCAGTAGCTGCATCGTTATCTTTTTCAAAATAAGCATTTTGAAAGCCAGTCGCCCGTAGTCGGTTAAATTCTGTCTCACAATGTTGCTCAAGAGTCTCTCCCACCATTTTGGTACTAAGCTTCAGTTTCATATCCTTCAGACGCTCAATAGTCTCCTCTTTTAGTTTCAGTTCACTCTCGTATTTATCCTTTAGTGATGAGGCCAAAAGCTGGCTTTCGTGTTCCTTACTTTTAAGCTCTGCCGACAAGTTATCGCGCTCTTTTTCAATAGCATTTACCGCTTCAGTAATAGACAATTTCTTCTGTAGCTCGGCGTTACTAATAGCCGACTTGAGTTCAGTCAGTTCTGCTTCTTTTCGCGCAATGTCTTTTTGCAGCTCAGCTTCCTTGCCAGCTAGGTTGGACTGTAGTTCATTTTTTAGGTTAGCTTCAGCCAGGGCTACCGCGCTGGCTTTTTCCTCAACATAACGTTGCTCTCGTTCAGTCAGCTCTTTGGCGAACTCTTCATCGCGTACCTGCTTGAGAATATCAGCGTAACCCGCTTCGTCCATATCAAAAGCAGTTTTACAGTTCGGACAGACAATTTTATTCATATAGAAATTTTGTATTAGACTTCAATTGCTCAAGTTTACACCACGTTCTCACTCTGTCTATAATAAAACCAGCTACGCCAACGTGTATGCTCTCTCAGACCAGCAAGATTATTCGATAGTGATTCACTGTGAAGTACTGTTATTGAGGTTTATGTTCATAACCTTACAGTGAACACGTTAGCTACCTTAAGTTCAACTATCAATTAGTTATAGAGGTAAAGATTGACGGTACCGACCTATAACCAAATACGAAAATTACTTTATTAGTTTACTTGTTTCTCAATCTACAAAATACCCCTTTTGGGGTATTCTGTTGTGGACTCGACAGGACTTGGTCGCCTTCGCTAAGTAATTTGTTCGACTACGCATCCAAAGATACTAAGCTACTCGACCCCGACACTCATTTCGTACTCGCTTCGATGCGTGCGACATATTCGCTCTTTTCAAGTCCTGACGAAAACAAAGCAGTTTGCTTTCTTCGGGTCCGCCATAAACAAAATCCACCTTACGGTGGATTTGTGTTTGTGGACTCGACAGGACTTGAACCCGCTACCTCCTCAGTGCAAATGAGGCGCTCTACCAGATGAGCTACGAGCCCTTTTTTTGGGCTACTTTTACTTAAGCATTGTTTGCACCCAAGTCACTAAATTAAAGCTTTAGTGGGCACTATAATACTGTTCAGACCAACCAAAGTCAAGGTTGATGATGGTTGATTACCGACTAGCGTTTTCTAGCAGGTGACCGATTAAATCTTTGAATTCAAGTCCAATAGCTGAAGCGGCTTTCGGATAAAGAGACTGTGGTGTTAGGCCGGGCAAAGTGTTCACTTCTAGGAAGTATACTTCCCCATCTTTAACAATAAAGTCACTGCGAGAATAATTAGCGCAGTCAATTACCTTATGTACGAGAGAAGCAATATCAGCGAGCTGTGATTTTTCGTGATAAGAAAAACGACCAGGCACAATTTCTTCTGTACTACCATTGTATTTGTTTTCGTAGGAGAACATCGGTTCATTATTGGGTGGGACAATTTCAATAACCGGTAAAACGTACAGATCCTGATTTCGATAACCATTTAAGACTCCTACCGTCGCCTCCTTACCTCTGATGAACTCTTCGATTAGAAACTGATTGTGGTTTTTAGATAAACCGTCAATTACTTTGACAAAGCTTTCTTTGTTAGGAACATACTGCGCACCAAAAGATGAACCACTAGCCATTGGTTTGATAAAAAGTTCATTTCCAATATCAGTAAAAATATCGTCAATTTGTTCGTCTAAATAAGCCAAGTCAGCGCGGTTTAATCGGCGGTGGCGAGGCATCTTAATACCATGAGGTCGAAGTGTATTTTTGGTGAGTTCTTTATTGAAGGCGATGCTAGAAGCCATGGAGCGACTACCGGTAAAGGGTATGCCCATTCGTTGCAAGATTCTTTGTACTTGACCATCTTCACCATAGGTACCGTGAAGAGCTACAAAAGCCACGTCTACGGTGTTAAGGATATGATCTGGACGTCTAGCGAAGCCACTGTCTAGCCATTCGCCTTTTTTAGTGATGATAATGTCTTTGGCTTGATAGTCGGATAGATTAAGTGCCTCCAGCACCGCCTTACCTGATTGCATAGATACGTCATATTCTTCGCTAGGACCTCCTCTTAAGACTGCTACTCTTTTCATGATTAATATTATACATCATGACTTTTACAATCTATAAATCTACTCTAAAAAATAGCTCCGTAGACTTGTTCTAGCAAATCTAAATCTTTTTTTGAGTCCCTTAATAACTTACGGTTGTAGATAGAGTTGCTCTCTAGAAGTCGATAGCCTGCATCCATCCCTAAACGGTCTTTATACAAAAGTTTAAGACCTTCAAAATCCTTTATAAAACAATGTCCGCCAGCCCCTCTGAATTCTTGGTAGTTGTTCGTGTCTACGTGACCACTGGTATGCACTGGTGAGGTGTGGCTTTCACCGATTCTTTGGTCATTACTCACGGCATTTCTGACAGCTTCCCAGTCGGCTTCTAGGCTATTAGCTAAGTCATAAAGCAGGTTCATAAAAGTCACCTTGGTGTAGAGGAAGCAGTTTCCAGCGTATTTGACCAGTTCCGCTTCCTCGGCTTTCATTATTCTATGGTAAGGGGCTTTTGGTAAAAGTTCGATTACTTCCTCTGCTTTTTTCCGATGTTTATAGGTATTTTTGGGTATACCGATTATATTTCTGTCAGGATTGGCGGCGTCGTAGGGGGCATTTTTCTCTCGCAAGAATTCAGGTGAGTGTAAGACAAATAAATTAGGAAACTCATTTTGTAATTTAGTGGTGGTCCCAGGAAGTAAGGTGGACTTAATAACCACGGTCGAACCAGTTTTAACCAAATCCAAAGCAGAGGAAACAGCCTGATAATTAAAGCCGTTGATATCAGTCGGCGTAGGAACGGCAATGAATACAACCTGACAATCTTTAATTAGCTTTTTATTATCTGAGTACGGTTGTTCGAGAGCATACCTAATCACCCTATAGCCCCGATTCTCAAAGTTGTCAGCGTAATTCTTACCAATCCAGCCTTGTCCAATAAATCCTACTCGTTTGTCTTTCATAGTTTTATTAACTATCAGGTAATTAATAAAGTTACGCTTTCACACTTGCTTTCGTTTATTTCGGTGGTACAAAATTGCAAAACGGTGAGCTTCCGCGTTGGCCAACAAAATTTCAAATTTATTAGCTTCAATTAATTTCTTTGCTCCAATTATTCTGATTGGTTTGTGACGACTGTCTTTCACCACCCCGACCACCGGAATACTGGTCTTAAGTGACTTAAGTACTTTCTCAACAGCATTCTTTTGTGCAGTAGAACCATCGACTACTATTAATTGTGGTTTAGGCCATTCTTCATGCTTCATCCGCCTCTCCAGCACTTCTTTTAAGGCACCGGTATCATTAGCACTGGTAAAATTATTGATTTTGAATTTTCGATATTCACTCTTATCAGGCTTGCCATTGTCGATCACCGTCATCACCCCCACCATGTTTGAACCTTGCAAGTGAGCAATATCATAAGCTTCTATTCGCAATCTTTTTTCATCTCTATAAATACGATTATCATCTTTAATCAAAGCAATGTCCTGGATGTGATTTAAGGCAAAAATTCTTCGTTTGATGATTTCAGCTTCTTCAAACTGTTGTTTTTTGGCCAACTTCATCATTTCTTTTTCTAGCTCTTTAATAATCAAGTGCTTTTTTCCTTGAAAAAAAAGCTTTATGTGACGAATAGTCTTGTCGTACTCTTTTTTATCTAATTTATCAGGATAAAGACCGATTTGTTTATTGAAATCAATTTTCCCTTGTACCAATTTATTTTTCTCTGCACCCACTGGTTTCTTAGTGTCATAAAATTTAAATAACTTTCTGACAATCTTCAGAGCTTCTCTAAACAACCCACCGTCAGGAAAAGGTCCGAAATGGTACCTTATCTCACCTTCAGTGTATTTCTCGGTTAAATCTTTACCACGCACTATCAGTACTCGCGGGAATTCTTCGTTAGTTATTACTAAGTGATTATAGCTCTTGTCGTCTTTACTCCTGGTGTTATAGAAAGGTTTGTGAGTACGAATTAGATTAGTTTCAAGAATTAGTGCCTCTAATACACTATCAGTTTCGGTGAAGTCTACCTGCTTAGCTTCAGCCACCATTTTAGCGATTAAGAGAGAACGCTTTTCCTCAATGTCATTAGCAAAATAACTACGCACTCGATTTCGTAGTGATGTAGCCTTGCCTAGATACAAAATTTCCTTGTTTTTTCCTAGAAAAAAGTACACACCAGGTGCGTCAGGAAGCTTCTTATAATCAAATTCTGGTTTAATCATCAAATTAATCAAGACCGCCGAGGCGGTCTTTTTTATGATTTTGAGCTATTTTTCTGGGTCAGTCAAATCTCTGAGTTGACTGACCTCAGTCTCGTTTAGCTGAGATATAGCCCCCTTGGCTGGTCCTGACGCAATTTCTTCAAAATCTTCCCCCTCTTTTCTTCGATTGGTGAATTCGTATATCAGTGCGTGGTTGTCGTTTTCAAAGTTGGTAGCCATACCACTAATCCTCTACTAGTGCTTCCAAAAGTTAATTATACAGCTTTTTATCGTTCTGGTTTTTTAGTTTTCCCCTACAGAATCTTTTTCAAGTATCTTCCGGTGTGGGACTTGTCATTTTCAGCAATTTCTTCTGGAGTTCCTTTGGCTACTATATTTCCTCCACCTGTTCCCCCTTCTGGTCCGATATCGATTACGTAGTCAGCACTTTTAACTAAATCAAGGTTGTGCTCAATAACCATTACGGTATTGCCTTTGTTTACTAAGTGCTGAAGGATTTCTATTAACTTCTTCACATCTTCATAGTGAAGACCAATAGTTGGTTCGTCGAGTAGATAGATAGTTTTTTGAGTGTGTTGTCGGTACAGTTCTGAGGCTATCTTAACTCTCTGTGCTTCTCCGCCTGATAACGTCGTGGCACTTTGTCCAAGCTTCAAGTAACCCAGTCCAACGTCGAGCAGGGATTTTAATCTCTCTTCAATAGCGGGAACTTCTTTATAGAAAGTATAAGCTTCTTCGATAGTCATTTGTAAGACTTCGTAGATATTTTTCTGACGGTAAGTTACTTCCAAAGTCTCCTTTGTAAACCTAGTGCCATCGCAAATATCACAAGTTACAAAAACGGTTGGTAAAAAGTGCATCTCTACTGCTATCACACCGTTTCCTTGGCAAGCTTCGCATCTACCGCCCTTAACATTAAAACTAAACCGACCAGGCTTCCAGCCCCTGGCTCTAGCTTCACTTGTAGCGGCAAAAAGGTCGCGAATATGGGTGAAGGCTCCAGTATAAGTAGCTGGGTTACTACGAGGAGTTCGTCCAATTGGAGACTGGTCAATCAATACAGACCGGCCGAGATACTCTGTACCAGTGAAGGACTTACAGTTATAAATTTTGGCTGTTCTGTGTCTTTTCTCTAGCCTGGCTTTTAGATTTCGATCGAGAATTTCATACATAAAAGTAGACTTACCAGAGCCGGAAACACCAGTAACGCAAATCAGTTTACCTAGAGGAATGTCGATATTTAGGTTTTTGATATTAAAGGCTTTTCCGCCTTTGATATTGATTTTACCCTTTTCCGAAGTTCGTCTCTCTGGTATTTGAATTTTCTTATCTCCCCGTAAGTAATCAAGAGTGATTGAACCTGAAGTATTCTTTTTGGCAGAAAGCAGGTCCTCCATGTAGTCGGCCACAATCACCTCCCCACCATGAACACCCGCTCCTGGCCCAATATCAATCAAGTAATCAGAAGCGTGTATAGTGTCTTCGTCGTGTTCTACTACAATTATGGTGTTACCCAAATCCCTTAATTCTTTAAGAGTCTTGATTAATTTGTCATTGTCTCTTTGGTGTAGGCCTATAGTCGGCTCGTCTAACACGTATAGAGCCCCAACTAATCCTGATCCTAGTTGTGAGGCTAGTCTAATACGCTGAGCTTCACCCCCAGACAGAGTGTTAGCTCGTCTATCCAGCGTTAAATATTCAATACCAACATCCATCATAAAGTCCAATCGATCAATTACTTCTCTAAGGGCCGGCCAGGCGATTTCCTCCTGCTTCTTGGTCAGCTTCATGGAATTTATAAATTTCACGGCATCACTAACCGTTAGCCTAGTGAAATCTACTATATTCATTCCCAAATCTTTTTTACCATCACCCCCTAAATAGACTCTTAGTGCCTCGGGTCTCAATCTGGCCCCCTCACAAACAGGACATTCGTCTGATTGGAAAATGCCTACTACTCCAAGCCCGTTACACTCAGGACAAGCACCATAAGGTGAGTTAAAAGAAAAAAGTCTTGGCTCTACTTCAGGAAAAGAAGAGCCGTCCACTGGGCAAATAAATTTGGCAGACAAGGTCCTCTCTGACCCATCTGGACTCTCTATCTTCACCAATCCACTAGCTTCAAGTAAGGCAAGTTCTACTGCCTCAGACAGCCTTTCTCTTGAACCCTTAGGGTCATCAGTAAATTCACTAACGTAGATTTCATCAATCAGTACATCTATGTCGTGTCGTTTGGTTTTAGTTAGAACAATTTTGTCTCGTAGTTGTTTAATTTCGCCGTCTATTTTTACTGTTTCGTAACCTTTACCGAGTAAGTCATAGAGCATTTGGTAATACTCTCCCTTACGACCAACTACCATTGGAGCAAAAATCGCTACTCTTCCTTTAGTAACCTCTATACCCATCACCTTTTGAGATTGATTTTTAGTAGCGGTCTTTACTTCTCTGTCCTCTATGGACTTTAGTACAATTTTAAGAATTTCATCTTGTGATAGTTTTTGAATAGGAACATCTGTATCTATACAGTATGGTTGACCGATTCTAGCGTAGACAATTCTTAGGTAGTCATAAATTTCAGTGATAGTGGCCACGGTGGAGCGAGGATTCCGTGAAGCAGACTTCTGATCAATAGAAATAGCTGGTGACAAACCAGAAATTTCGTCAACGTCTGGTTTCTGCATTTTATTTAGAAATTGTCGAGCGTACGGTGACAGGGATTCCACATAGCGACGCTGACCT
>Ga0307932_1001065_pt1 | contig 11217 bp, 17 predicted proteins | sample OrgLakmetageno48_FD_201843 | JGI IMG/M metagenome (GOLD analysis project Ga0307932, IMG submission 201843) | Saline water microbial communities from Organic Lake, Antarctica - #48 | ecosystem: Environmental > Aquatic > Non-marine Saline and Alkaline > Saline | place: Antarctica: Organic Lake...
CGGTTCGACAAAAGTTGCCAATGAGCGTTTGGAGCTTCGCAAATTCCTGTTCATCGAATCCAAAACCGCTTCTAAAGTCACGGAGCATGTCAAAAAGTTCCTCATGGCATTCTTCCGCCTGTTCATATTCAATTTTGAGCTTGTCTTTTTGGATTTCGAGCCAATCACGATCATCGTTGAAGCGTTCCCAGGCCCCCTCACTTAGCGCCACCCCTAGCCCAAATCCACTGCTATTCCTCGCCATCTCCTCAGCCTCTTTATTCCACTCGGGAGCGTGTCTTTGCAACGTCGTTTCGCTCACCCCCGATTCTTTCGCTAATAAGCGAAGGTTTCGAACGGGCTTCCCACCACCATTTCCCCACAAATACAGACGCCTTGCGTCCGCAGTTTCTTGCTTTACTACTTTTCCATTGATAATTGCCATGCTTCACCCTCCCCCACCTCCCCAATCCTTACAAGACCGTTCTCACCCTCAATTCGACGACGAAAAGTTGAAAGGTGCAACTAAGGTCTTTTCGGGGGGTGCAGGTCCTACCAGACCGCGCAATCCCTTCTCCCGCCTTAGTTCCATCCCCTTCATTCTCACCACTCAAATCTCACCCCAAAATCACACCTCACCAATCTCACGATATACGCTTACGGCCATAAGGATTCCAGCTTACAGGACTTGGGTGCAGTTACCCTACCCCTTTCGAGACCCTAAGCCCGGACCAAAAAGCCGAAAAGTTTACAGTATTACTATACACGATTTTAAACTTTCTCTCTTTTCTTATCTCTTCTTTACTCTTTATAGGGGTAGGGTAACTGCACCCAAGTCCTGTAAGACACAAACCCTTATTCCATATAGCCCCCAGCCTCTTATTTTGACCCATGATTCTTGGGTGTAACTAGACCGAAAACAAAAACCCTCCCAAGCCCTTACACCCCAAGGCTTTAAACCGTGGTGCAACTAAAACACCCCCAAAAACACCTTAGTTGCACCTTTCAACTTTTCGTCGCCAAAACTTTCTTAAATTTCTACTCGACAACCTTTCAAGCGTCGAATACCTTCTCTCCGACAACGAAACTAAAACCAATCCAACAAACCAGACCAATGACAACTACCGCCTCCTCCATCCCTGCCACCACGATCAATCCCGAAACACACGAAACACGATTCGATCTTGTCCTTGACCTCATCGCGAACGTCACGCTCTCCATCCAAGAAAAGATCGACAAGACCGATTGGAGTGACCCGGACCTTGCCGACCCGATTGACACCGATTGTGACCCGTCCATCGGAGTGACCTTCGCAATTGACCAAGACTTCAGTCACACGCTGGTCTTTGGCGACAACTCCTTTTCAGGTCCCCACAACTCCTTCCACCACTGGGGAGTCTCTTGGATCTCCAAAGACACCGACGCCGCCGACCTCGCCAAAGAGATCATCGCCGCCGCCGTCAGTGAAGCTTTTGGTGAGCTGAATCCTGAACCGTCGCAAATCCAACTCGACACCGACGAGAAACGCCTCGACGCCAATGGCGAAGTCCTTCAATCAAGTCGTCTCATCCTCTCCATTGACGACGATGACCGACGCGCCCTTGCCGCGCACCTCCTCATCGACGGCGAACACCCCGCCTCTTATGAGACCGCTCTCACCGAGCTTCTCTTCGCCAATAGCGAATACAGTTGGGCCTCTGCGGAAGAGACAGGGGACATGACTGACGCTCCCATGATCTCCATTCGCGATGAGATTGGCGAAGTCGCAGAGCGGTGGGCTTTCATGGATTACCAAGTTGTTTCGTTCGTTGAAGAACTCATCGATTACGGGTCCGCCACGTTCATCAGTTGAAACGATTCATTGCACGACTCACTAATGTCACCTTTTTCAGAAAAGTGACAAAGATGAGTCACCCAAGCCTGTCGTCTCGCAAGAGCGACGGGCTTAAGGGGTGCAATGCCTAAAGAAAAACCATTCGTTTCAATCGCCGACCAGTTGCGCCTTTGTGAAGAGGGACAATCTTTTCTCACCCCGCATCGTTCAAAGACGGTGACAGCTCATGCTAGGAGGCTGAGGAAAACAGATGAGATGATCGTTGAAGTCAAGACCGCTCAATTTATCACCGTCCCCATGTTCTCCCCAGAGGGGAAGCCGTGCGAAGTCTTGACCAAAGTGACCGTAACCTTTAAATTCAGAACCAATGACCAAAGTTAAATTAAACCGCGACGTTCAAGCCCTCGCCGACCGCTACCTCCTCCATGAGCGCAAGAGCTACAATTTGTCGGACGACTTTGACACCGAGCGAAGGGTACTTGTGAAAGAGTTCCAGAGACTCCATGACGCCGACCCGGAAGTGAAGAAGTTCGGGAGGAAGCAAATCCTCATCATGATCGTTCTCCACCGCAAGCTTCGACCAATCCCATCTCAATTCCTGTTCGCCAAGGCCGACGGGGAAGCAGGACTCCTCGACTGATTCAAACAAGACCGCTCACCCATCAGCCTGTCGTCCTCTCATGAGGCGACGGGCTTAAGGGGTGCAATGAAACCATTAAAACCAACAACCACAAACACAACTATGAAATTAGAACCACAAGAAAACATTACCTCAACCGAAAACCCGCCGTCTGAGTCGGCTACTGCGTGTTGTTCTCCTTTTTTGGAGGGGGTGCAACTAATGAAGGGCGATTGCCTAGAACGAATGGAGGAAATCCCAGACGGGTCAGTAGATATGATCCTGACTGATCCACCTTACGGGACTACAGCTTGCAAGTGGGATTCGGTCATTCCGTTTGAACCTATGTGGGAACAACTCAAGCGGATCACAAAGCCTAATGGCGCTATCGTGATGACTGCGTCGCAGCCGTTTACGTCGGCGCTGGTGATGAGCAATGTTGAAATGTTTGCCTACGAATGGATATGGGTCAAGTCTAAGATAACCGGCGTGCTGAACGCAAAGAAAATGCCCGTCAGAAAGCATGAACAGGTGCTGGTTTTTTGCCGGAAGAAAACAACAGGAACTTACAATGCACAAGGATTGATTAAAAAGGGCACTGTCACCCACCAAGGCGGGCAGAGTAAAAATTATGGTGCCCGCTCAACCAAACCTTACACGCAAGAGTTTACGAACTGGCCCCGCGATGTTCTGGAAATCGCGTCTGAAGGTAAGACCGTCCACCCCACGCAAAAGCCCGTTGCGCTGATGGAATACCTAATCCGCACATACACTCATGAAGGAGAGACTGTCTTAGACTTCACAATGGGGAGCGGAACGACTGGCGTTGCTTGTGTGAAGACAGGTAGAAAGTTCATAGGCATTGAACTCGATGAGGACTACTTCCTAGCGGCATGTAAACGGATAGAGCGTGAGACTAGCCAAACGACTTTGAATTCTTAGGAGAACGCTCAAGTGGAGGCGCGGCACGATGAAAGCTGAATCAAATCAGACGGCTGGTAGCCGTCGCCTCGCACGCCTTGTTCTGCTTCTTACGAATAATCAAAAACGCTGATAAAATATATGGAACTACCAAAAACCGACGAAGAAAGCACGAAAGAATGGCGGCGGCTTTTCGATGAGGGCTGGGAACGAAAACTTTCTCGGCAGAACACCAAAGCTAAGGAGAGCTTTACAAACGAATCTAATTAGAGTAGTTCTAAGCCGACCGACCAATGAATGCAACCGACCGACCAATGAATGCAACCGACCGACTCCTAGAAGCCCACCGTCACCATGTTCTTGAAAAGCTCACACCGAGCGAAGACATGCAAAACAGGGCCATTGCCCACCACTATCTCCGTGTATTCACTCTCGCAAGGGACTTACAGGCGATGATTCATCTCCGTGATCAAATCCCGCCAGATGGAAGCCTCAAAAAGAGCGACGAAATGATTGAAGCTCTCGCATCCCAGATCAGGGAAGCTCACCTCGCGGACTTTGGCCTGCCTTTGGAATGGGTGGACAGGTCCGAAGCTCCCGAGTTTGAACAAGCTTGGCTGGGTGAATTTGTCAGGTCCGAACCAGAGGCCATCAAAAAGAGATTTCTGGAAGCAGGTTGGCGGGTAACTTCACGATCGCTCAACTTGATGTTTGGAGATGAAATGGTTGCACCGGGGTCGCCTCCAAATTCCAAAGAGAAAGATCTTACGATCATTCGTATCGGGGATCTCGAAAGGCTCCCGGAACCTCAAAGAGAGGAAGAAATTCAACGTCTCTTGAAACCCAAGAACTAGACCGATGGACACTTTACTTCGAGAAGTCGCCGGGGAAATTGAGGTTTCAATAATGCCAGAGGGAGCCGACCCCGGAGACTTTGAGCCTATGTTTTTCCCATCCCCCGCCGAAGCTCTTGGCCTTGCTGAGAAGCTCACCTACACCGCTAACAAAATACTTAACGAAGAATAAAACCATGGAACTAACTATTGCTTTAATTGTCCTTATCACCCTCTTTTTACTCCGCCGCAAACGCTAGGCATGAGACCCGACTTAAAAATCAAGTCCCTCAACCAAGGGATGATTGTGGAATGACATACAGCTACGATCAACGAGTTCAGGGAATTTGCGCGGTCATCGAGCGCGGATTCTCCAAAGGTCTCACCGCTGAAAAGATCGAGACGCTCGTTGGAGAGCAAAGACCCTACAACATCGAGACCGCAGACCTGAACTCGTTGGTCCGGCATGTCCAGAAGACCCTCAAACTCCAGACCGAAGGAAAGCCGACACCTTGGATGATTCATGAACAACTCGAACTTTTCACAATGTGAACCCGGAACCCGAAATACCCCAACCCCAGCTCACTGAGTCTCAGATCCTCAAGTCTCTTGATTTAACGAGACCGAAGTCGAAAACAAAAAAGAAGAGGAAGGTCAAAAAGACACCTCTCCCATGTCCTTTTTGCAGTTTCAACAAGCCCCAACTTATTTCAGGAATCTTCGTTTGGAGGCAGGGACGGATTCATTACTACCTCTGCCCACAGTGTGGCGGCCAGTCACGGACCCGGAAATCTAAGCAAGCAGCTTTAAATGCTTGGAATAGGAGACCCAACCCCCAAGCTGATAAGCTGAAGAAAAAGAACGCTAAGAAGGAAACCAAAGCCGTCGCTAAGAAAAAGAAATGAAGCTAGAACCGCATTGGCCAAACAACACACCTTTCCATTTTCCTATGAAAACACAACTAATCTACATGACTCCCGAAATGGGAACCGAAGCCGTCCTCATGCACTGTTTTCTCCAGGGGCAACAGCAGGGCCACTACGTTGGGAAGGACTTGAGCTATCTCAAGAAAACCAAAGGAGACCCACAACCTATTCTCGTTCAGGATGGCGAGATTGTAGCGAAAGGGTTCGTTGCGCTTGTCAACCTCTGGAAAGACGAAGGGAGACTTTTAGTTAAAATTAGTCCTTGCCAAACTCTATCAAGATAAAAGATACAATATAGAAACCCAATGAAAGTCGCCTACTGCTTCCTTTTGCTCGACGATCCTGTCTTTTCTGCCGTGTGGCGGAAGTGGCTGGGTGACGACACTTTGGTAAAGGTAAATGCCAGAGAGTCGTCCCAGTTCGTCTCTTTGACCCGGAATGACGCCCTGCGTTGTTTGGTGCGCGGGGTGGGTGGTTTTGAGAACTGCCAGGTTCCTGCGGACGAGCATTACTTCGCTATGGTCCTGCCCACTTTCGGAAGCCAGCTTCAGAAGGGGCCGCTGACTTACGCCCGATTTCAACCATACCACTCCCATCCCGACGAAATCGTCGAACTCCCCTACGAACCTGCCGACAGGCTTGGGTTCTTTTTTATCCGAAAAGTCACCAAGAACACGAAGATGACCTCTGGTTATCTTGAGTGGATCTTGGGCGACAAATCCTAAAAACAAAATGAAGACATCAGTAACAAACCCGACCATGGAAGAATTCCAATCAGCCCTGCTGACTCACTCAGTCAACGTCCACCTGTTGGTGGAGAACCACAACAAAGGAACCATCACTTCTGGCTACTTCCACGAAGATCTACAAGTGATCACCGAAGAGTTTTTGAATGATTGGTATGAACCAGCCAAAGCACCACCACCATACGAAGGGATCTTTGACATCCTGGTTATGAACTTCCTTAGAGGTCTCTTTATCATTCTTGGCCTCGCATCAGGAGTTGCCCTCCTAGTTTACCTCATTACATTGTAGCCATGGAAACTGGAGGAAAATCATACTCGCTAGAAGAGAGGCTTCAAGAAGCTCTCAAAGCAGATCACGAGCTTGAACTGGCCAGGATCAAAGTCACGACGGAGCAAAAAGCTCTCGGAGAAATCTTGACCATGATCCACGAAGAACAGGGCCTCACGCTGCAAAAGCTCGCCGATAAAACCAAAATCGGATTCGGAAAGCTCTATAATGTGGCCAACGGTCGAACCAAGCTCGAACAAGCAACAATCATCCTTCGCGAAGTGGGTCAAATCCTCAACACACCCAACCCATTTAAATCATGAATTTTGAACAATTTGACCTGCAAGAAGTTGAAGACGCTATTCACAAACTTAACGGGGAAGGAGAGGACTAAAATGAAAGTGGGAAAAAAGGGTGATCGTTTTGAATGGGAAGACGCAATGGATAGACTCATTGCTCAAGCCCCCGAAGAACCCCCACCCCCTGATGAACCCAAAGAGTCCTCTTTAGATTGCCACGTTTGCACACAAACATTTCGTATCTCTAATACAAGAACCTGCAATTGCGGGAACACTCTCTGCTTTGATTGCACCTGTGATCAATGCGAAACCTAAATTACCAAAACAATGATTAGTCCAGATAATGACATCTCTTCAGATCACGAAGAGTCTCACGAAGAGTCTCACGAAGAAAGGCTCAAGCGAGTCGTCGAAACCATCAGCCAGCTCCTTGACGAAAACAACCTCATGGGTTGTGTCAGTGTTGTAGCTCCGGGCTGCAACGCCATGCTCCTCAATCTCAAAGCAGATTGGAGTGCCGCGAAACCCGGAGAGGAAGACCTCAAGATCGAGTATGATCGTGAACTCTCTCACAGTGAGGCAATGGCGAAGCTCGAAGCCACTTATGCAACGATCTATGAGCTGGCCGGAATGGCGGAGTTCAACGGTCGGAACATGCAGACGGTTCTTGAACAATTGAACCAATTCCCAATGGGGAATTACTTCTTACACAAGGTTGTTCTCGCCGCTCAGTTGAAGAAGGGTGGACAAGACCCGGAGACGACTGAAAAGCTCAAGCGAACCTACGACAAAATTTGCAAGGATGGGCCCCCTCCCGTTGACCAAGACAGCGAACCTAAGAAGCCTGTCATTGACGAACCCGAAGAGCCTACTAACGAAGAAGGCTAAAACCAATCTCTTAACCAAAACAAAAAAGCAGCTAATGAATAAAATTGACGTAAAAAAGCCCGTATTCCTCAAAGATGGAAGATCCGCAAACCTCATCTCCTATGACCTTGTCAAAAAGACAGTGACTGGGTTAGTGGCGGGGGTTCAAGATATCTCAGGGAACGATACCTTGACCTGGGATGAATACGGAAAGCTTCAAGGACAATGGTTCCTTGGGCTGACCAATGCAAACAGCTTGGAAGACCTCACCATTCAAAACGAGTGGAAGGATGAACCTCAAGTCCGACTCCACACTCCTGAAGGCGTCACAGAGGTCATTCTCACTCCTGAAGAATACCGGGCAATGACGGAAGCAGCCGACCAGAACGATTGGGCGACACTGGCACAACAAGTCCCCAAAATCCTGGCAAGACACGCCAAGGAAATGGCTGAAATTGATTCGGAGATTGATAGCCACGAAGAACATCTTAAGGCTCTTTTGGAGGGGGTCCGCCAAGTCGTGGAGGAAGACAGCTTCGGGGACTTGGGAATTGAAGTAACGGATGGTTACTCTGAGTCTCCAAAATCCGACTGGACTTTCAAACACGGGCCAGATGTCGCTATGGATGACGAGTGTCGCTCTCAAATTTGTCAGGCACTCGAAAGGGCTCAAATCCGTCGAACCAAGTCTCGTGTCATTCACGGTCACTTCCACACCGAAGGATAACAGCTCATGTTCAAGCACAAGTCATTCACTGGAACAGCCGCAGCTATAGCCTCTTGGGTCAACCAAAGGACTGCGACGGTTGACCCCGTCAGCGTTGTTTGTGAGAAAGGAAAACTCATCCTTTTTTACAGGGACAAGACTTTTAATGGAGCTGATAATGCACAGACTAACATCGTTCTTAGGCACGTTGACAGGCTCTGCAACCTCGACCCTGATTCAAAGTATCGTTATGAGTTCCCTAAGCAGATGCACGAGAAGTGTGCTTGTCCATTCTCCAGACTCTTTTCAACGGTGAGGAACTTGAAACAATTCAAGGATCTCGAACCCGCTCAGATAAGGGAATCTATCAAAGACGCTCTCGATGGGTCCGAATACCATTTGATCGAAAACAAAACGAAAGCGAAAGCCCTTGTTGGATCAAGAGTGGTTTGTTTCGTTCACGAGGACCTTTTATAGTGGAGAAATCTGACTTCCAGCATCCCTCTTATGTGGATGAACTTCCAAGAGACCTCTTGGTTCCGCACTACCTCATTCACTGCTACCTCTACTATAAACTGGACTCGGAGATCATCAACGATCACCAGTTCAACCAACTTGCAAGGAGGTTGAAGAAGGAGTGGAAGAAAGTGAATCACCGCCACAAGGAATGTCTTCGTCGAAAAGAACTAACCACCACTGGGTGCAGCATCGAATACCCGCTGATGGTGGTGGGGTCAGCGAAGTCCTTAATTAAGCATTGACAGACCTCGTTGGACACGTAAGAGTGTCCCCGGAAACTATCCTTGGTCGGCTAATTCCACCGTCTGTGAAAGAAAGCCCTTCTGCTGAAAAGTGGAAGGGCTTTTTTGTTTTCAAAAACCTAAAAAATGAGGTTGACCATCTTAGGAAGCTCACATAGCTTCGCCACATGCCGACCGAATCCGGGAGACTGACCATCTCTCAAAAGCTGAAACAGCTCATTAAAAACGACGAACGATCCCTGACAGAGATCGCTTCTTTGTCGGGAGTTGACTATGAGACCCTTCGAAAGTGGTTCAAGGGAGACGTTCACAAATTAGATGTCGAGAATGCGGACAAGGTCCACCAAGTTTTAACCAACAGCTCATTAGGATAGAATGGCAAAGCATTGGTTCTACGGCGGGAGGTCAGTGAAGGACGGACAGCAATGTCGTCTAAAAACTCACACGTTCCAAGATTTTGTGAAGAGCTACATCAACGTGCCGATCCCAATGAGGACGACACGGGAAGAGTTTCACAACTATGATGAGGACACTCAGAAGAAATTTAAAGATGTTCCGTATGTTTGTGCTTGTTCTTTTAAGAAAGGTCTTAACAAGCGAAATGATAAGAACGCTTCTAAGCTCCTCATGGTCGCTCTTGACATTGACGCCCCCAGCAAGAAGGAAAAGAAACAGGGGTTCAAAGCATACGCTGACGATTTTGTTGAGAGTCCAGAAGCCCTTCGGGATGCTCTCTACCCTTTCAACTTCGCAGCCTATGAAACAGCTTCAAGCACACCGAAGCATCGAAATTTGAGGATCTTGGTCGAAGTCAAGCCATGTGATCTGAAGCACCACAAAGCACTCGTGACCACTGTTGCCCGACTCCTCGGAATGGACCTTGAGAAGTGGAAAGGGAATCGAGAGTCCAACGTGATTTCCCAGCCGATGTATCGTCCCGTTGCTTTCCAGGAAGAAGAGGACAGAAACCCAGTTCTTTGCTCCCGGACCAATGGAGAGCCGCTCACCAAGCAGGACATTCCCAAGGGGATTCACAACGATTTTAAGAAGACCAGCATGGCTTTTGATTTCGATGAGAGTGAGGAAATCAAATCGTCGCTCATGTTCATGCCTGTGCCTGAACTCACCATTCGGGAAGCTGAATCGGCTCTTGATCATGTCGACCCGGATTGCGGCTATCTGATGTGGACCAAGATCGCCTCAGCGTTGCGCCACCAGTTTCGGGGTGAAGAGGCTGACGAGGCTTTCGATGTCTTTGATCAGTGGTCTTCGACAGGGTCAAAGTATCAGGGGGCCAGTGATACCTCCCTCAAGTGGAGGAGCTTCAAGCCCGATGCTGAGGGAAAGAACCCCACGACAATCAGGACTTTGTTCCAGTATGCGATTGAAGGTGGTTGGAACTCTTCAGAGGTAGCTTCCAAGGTTCAGGCAACGGTTGAAGAGTGGATCGTGTCATGCACCGACTCATCACTGTTGATGACTGAAGGGATTGAACGAATTGCCGCCATTCCTTTTCAAAACGATGTGGTTGAGGAGGCTTTGATCTCCCACTTGCAAGAAGCTTCAAAAGAGATCAATGGTGTTCGGGTAGAGCGGGGGGTCTATCGCAAGGCTGTCAAAGCAGCTCGCCGGAAATCGGTTCGAGAAAAAGCAGCAACTGAAGACAACTCCCCGGCTTGGCTGCGGCCTTGGGTTTACGTCTCCACCACGAACACTTTCTACAACATGACGACAGGCGTCATCCTCGGGCCTGATGCTTTCAATAACAACTATGCTAAGGAGCTAATCAATCAGGATGACATTGACGAAATGATGGGACGCCCTTCGATCATGCCGAAAGATTTTGCCTTGAACATCCAGCAGATCAAACGAGTCGATGGTTTCGTTTATGACCCTCGGAACAATGCAGAGCCCTTCCTTGAATACAAGGGTGTGAGCTGCCTCAACACCTACCGACAGTCCTCAGTCCCGAAAGAGACGCCTCTCTATTCAGACAAAGCATTCAAGATTTTGAAGAAATTTTTGAAGATGCTTTTGGGAGACCCGGAAGCAGTCGCCCACATGATTGACTTCCTCGCCCACACAGTTCAGCACCCAGGACACAAGATTCGTTGGGCTTTCCTCATCCAGTCAGCCCACGGGGCCGGAAAGACCTTGCTTTCCGATGTCATGGGAGAGGTCATGGGGATCGACAATGTGAAGTATGTCCACACGAAGTCATTGACCTCCGACTTCAACGATTGGGCGGTGGACAACTGCTTCACCGTGTTCGAGGAACTCTGGGTGAAGGCGAGCCTCCGGTTTGAGCTGGGAAACGCTGTGAAGGATGTCATCTCCAATGACAGGATCTCAGTTCGAAAGAAGTTCGAAGGGATGAGCGTCGGTCTCAACGTGACGAACAGCATCGCCTTCACAAACTACCACGACGCCATCCACATGGACGCCAGTGACCGCCGCT
>Ga0307932_1001066_pt1 | contig 11212 bp, 10 predicted proteins | sample OrgLakmetageno48_FD_201843 | JGI IMG/M metagenome (GOLD analysis project Ga0307932, IMG submission 201843) | Saline water microbial communities from Organic Lake, Antarctica - #48 | ecosystem: Environmental > Aquatic > Non-marine Saline and Alkaline > Saline | place: Antarctica: Organic Lake...
GACAACGTTTTTCATTCGAGGTATACCCAACGGCCATACTGGGCAACCACTTCCGGGACGTGAAACTGGAAGGGATATTAAGCGCGCGTTCAGCCGCCTCCTATGGGGTTGACATAGCCGCCCTTCACGCCAACGTGTACCCCACACTTCCAAGCGGATCCGTGCAAAACGACCCGTTCACCTACGGGTACATTCGGATACAGTTTCCATCGGGCGAGTTTTCAGTGGTGGGAATCCCCTGGATTCGCCAAGACACCGTTCAGGTTGCCTCGGGCGGCCGGATTGTCTTAGCGTTTGAAGACAAAACCCAAGTGGATTTGGACCGAATGCTGATGGCGTTGTCCAGCAACGGGTACCGTCCCGATGACATACAAGTCAGAGGTTGATTTTACGTCAACGTGTGTTCAACTGCCCTGTGATACATACGTCTTTATGCCCTCCCCTCGGGGAGGGGTTTTTTGCCGAAAACGCAAACTACGCCCCAGACCAATGTAATAGGCAAAGGAGTCAGTCCCCATGAACAACCCCACCGTATTACCAGATGATCACTACACCCGAGATTTAAACATCGTTGCGGGTTATTACGACGACGCAGCGCGTTACTTGCATTTGAACACAGGCCAGCCCATGGACGAATGTTTGACGTACGTGCGCGATCGGATGAACCCCAAAGCCCCCACCGGGTTCAAAAACCCCAAAGCTTTGATTTTGGGTAAAGACATCAACGGCGACCGCGAACCCCAGGTCACGTCTTTTATGGAATTTTTAAAGAAGGTCACCACCGAGAAACTGCTGCTGTCCCCCAGCATGGCGGCGTACATGCCGGAAACCGAAAAGATATCCACCCACGGTCAGTACATCGAAGAAGGGGTCCGGAATCGAAACCTGGTTAAAGCAGAGATGTTCGAGGCGCAACGCAACGGGGACGCGCTGACGGAACTGATCAAGAAAGGCGAGCAAAACAACCTTAAGATCAACAACAACTCGTATTCCGGCGCCACCGTGTCCGCAGCCACCATACTTTACTACAAGTCGACCCACAGCTCGCTGACGTCCACCTGCCGCACCGCAACGTCCTACGCCAACGCCGCCAACGAGAAGTTCCTGATGGGGAACCGGCATTATTACGACGCCGAAACCACCAAATCCAATCTGATGTCGTTGATCACCCTCACCGATCTGGATTTGGTCAAACGGGCGTGCGATACGTTCGGTTTGGTGTACCCAACGTCCGAGGATGTCGTGGACTGTGTTCGTTACTCCAGCGAGTTGTATTGGCGAGGTGAGACCCACATCGATACCATCCGAACCATGGCTCAAAACATGAAACCGGTTGAGCGCGCCGCCATTGTGTACGTTAACGACATGTACCACCTGCATAAGCTAAACCCGAGCTTTACGGTGGGGTTTTTGATCGAATTATCCACCACCACAGACGCCACGGACACCATCTCAGACGCGGAGTTCAACAGCTACGACTCCGATGTGACCATGCTGGCCAACTTTTTGATGTACGACGAAGTGGCTGGGCGCCCTAAAGACAAGTTGATGGAAGAGAACCCTGAAATACACGACCGAGTAAAAGCCACCGGACAACGGACAATCCAAACGCTGATAAAATACCAACCGCTGATTCTGGCGTTTTGGTTAACCCCCAACATACCCAGCTCCATTCACGCGTTCCCCTCCGCTTACCGAAAAGCCGCGGTGATCTCAGACACCGACTCGACCATGTTCACCATGCAGTACTGGGTGGAGCAGTGTTTTGGGAAGGTGAGTTTCAGTTCGGAAGCCACCCGCGTGGTGTTCGGCATCGTGTTCATCATCAGTAAGATGGTGTCCCACATACTGGCCATTCAATCCGCCAACATGGGCGTTCAGGAAAACAAGCTCCGCATGTTGCAGATGAAAAACGAGTTTTACTTTGCGGTGCTGTCCATGACCACGCGGTCCAAACATTATTACGCCTCGCAAGACGCCCAAGAAGGGCTGATGTTTGTTGAGCCTAAGTTGGAGGTTAAAGGGGTGGGGTTACGGGATTCCAAAGTCCCGCCCATGATCAACAAAGGCGCGAAAGAATTGATGAACGAAATCGTCGCCACCATCAAAGCCGAGGAGAAAATCAACCTAACGGAAATCCTGGTTCGGGTTGCGGACATTGAACGGTCCATCATTCAAAGCATCCAATCCGGGTCTTACGAGTACATGACGTCGGGCCAAGTCAAAGCCAAAGAGTCGTACAAAAACCCCGAACAATCGGCGTACACCCAGTACGAGTTGTGGCGCGATGTGTTTGCCCCCTCGTTCGGTGACACTAAAGAGCCCCCGTATTCCGTGGTGAAGGTGTCGTTAACCGCCAACAACAAAACGGAAATTGCGGCATGGTGCGATCGCATGGAGAACCCGCTGTTAAAACAACGACTTCAAGTGTGGCTGCTGGAACGACGGCGCACGGCGTTGTCTACGCTGCTGATCCCAGCCAGTGTGGTTGAAACCGCGGGCATTCCAAAAGAGATCATAACGGGGGTAGACACCCGTAAAATCATCTTCAACACCATGGGCGTGTATTACTTGATGTTAGAGTCGTTAGGCATCTTCATGCAAGACAAACGCATTGCCCGGCTGTTGTCCGACTACTACTAAACGACATAACACCCCTCCCGGTGGGAGGGGCGGTTATACCCAAGATTCACCGGCCGTGACCCAGCGCGTCCATCTTCTCGATAAGTTCACGAAGACGGCCCCGGTACTGTTTTACGATGTCCGAACCCCCAACCCCGGAGAATATGCGGTCGTTCTCCGCCTCCACCAATGAGAAGTACAGCTTGTTCAAGTAAGACCCATCCCCGGCGTGGGCTTTCACCGCGGTGTCTAGGATGAATTGAATGTACGGCAACCGCGCCAGTTGGTAAGCCCAGTCGTTTTGACGGGTGATGGGGTCTTTGGGCAACCGCATGACGTCAAACAACCGTTCGTGGCGCACCATCTCCGTTCGGTACGGAACCTGCTCAATGTCGGTGGACCGCCAAACCTGGGTGTCCATCAACCATCGACCGTATTGATCCACGTTGCGGCTGTAGTCGGGCAGGTAGAACGGATGCGGTGTGGGATACTTGGGGTTGGGTATGTCCCGCGCAATACGACCAATCCGGTTAAACACCGCAATGTCCAAATAACTGTCCAACGCGTTGGGCAACACATACCCACCGATGAATCGAAAAACAGACTCACGCTGTTCGCGTTTATCCGCGTCTTGCATTTTCAACCAGTACCGATACTGCAAGGCCAACATGGGAATGTCCACCACCGACACGCCAGCGCCACGGCCGGCTGATGTGTTGTTGGGCACCGGCATCCCCAAATCCGTTCGGGTGTGGTACAGGTAATAAAAAGGAGACCACTCACGCCACTCGCGGCTGGCGTTGGTTGTGTCCAAGCGCCCGTAAGTCCCAATCAACACCTCGTTGGTTTTAGGACCCAAGGACACGCCCGACTCATGAACCCGACCCCGGTTGACTGGCGTGGTGATGCCGAACGAGCGCATGACGCCCACCGCCGTGTCTTCCACAAACCGACGATAACGGTCATCGTCCAAATCCACCCGTCTGGGAATGTGAAACAAAAGATTTCCCAGCAAATTGTCAGAGTCTACCCGTTTTGGAAAACGACGGTAGTACGCTTTCACGTCACGCAAAGATCGATGATACACCCGTTTAATGTAGGGCATCCGCGGGTAATCTAACGCGCCGGTTCTTAACGTCGGTGGTTGTCTAAAAAGTGTATGCATCACCAGCGGTCCTGTGTTTGAACGGATTATAGGTCTATATCATGTCTGTGTACAACCCCCACAAAGCAAAGAGGCACTACCCATGTCCAATGAAGCGATTCGTTTAATTGATGAAAGCATTGAGCGTTTGGAAGCCACAAAACGAGTGATCAACACTCAAAGCCACCACAGTGCCAAAGACGTCCCGGTCAACAAAGCCCTGGTGGAAAACCAACCGAACCAGCAACGTTGGAATGTTGAACGTTCCAAGCCTGTACTAAAGGCAGAGTTGGCGTTTGCCAACCGATCCCCCGCACAGCGTTACGAAGCAATGCAAGGGGATTCGTTCTCAGAATTCCTAACCTACATCGGGGAGGCCATCGATAAAGAAGCGGAAGAAGGCCACGAGTTGATTGAGTTCACCATCACCAGCCACCGGAGCAGTAAGATGACCTCCGTGCCGGTGCCAATCCCAGGCACCGACGATATGGACGATCCAGCCGCAGAATAATTAACACTGGGCGTAGTATGGTATAGAAAGAACTGTCTTTCGTTCGGGGTTGTCACCCTGAACTAAACCAACTATGCCCGTATTACAGTTCCCTGGATTGAAAAAAACTTGCCGTCTATATAACATGGATGGTAGTGTGCACAAAGCATACCCGAGATCGCGCGAATCTCATCACACAGTAAATTAACCGTAAAGGATTTGACTAATGGCCGTTAATGACAGCAATGACACCACGCAACAAAAAACAAACGAAACCGGCGCCGCTGACGGACACCCTCAGGGCGAAGCGGGACAGTCCCGCACCAACCCTTACGCGGCTGAAGCCGAGCGCAACGGCATGGGTTCATTGAACCAACACCTCCGCCGGTCAGGCTCTTACGATCGGTCAGAATCCCGTTCGTCAGAAGCCCTGCGCGGCCTTCAAGAATCTCGCCGCATGGCGTTGGAATCCCAAGCTTTAGGGGACGACTTCGAGTTGGTCCGCTTTGACCGAGACGCGAACCGTGTTGGTCTTCCATCGATACTGATCACCAAATCGGTGAAAGTATCCGGCACGGTTTACACCATCAGCCGAACGCTGCTGTTGGAAGCCGAAGGCATTCGATTGCCAGCTCGTGTAGAGCAACACGGCGGACAGCGCGTGGAAGTACCCACCCGCGCCCAAGACGTGTTCAACGACATTTACTGGCAGCGCGTCAGTGAATTCGTGCGTCGCAGTAAAGGCGCCATGGACATGGTAGTGGTGGACGCTGGGGCGTTGGTCATTCCGGCCAGCTTTGATTTTAAGGACGACATGGCCATCAGCCGTGTATTGATCTCTTCGGTCAACCGGTGCGATGACGTAGTCGCCAAGCTGTTGGGCGAAGAGCCGTTCTCAATTGAAAACTTCCGTCGTCAGGACGAGCGCCTGACGGCTAAGATTGACTTCACGGGTCACCCAACCCAAAGTGTAACGGATGAGCCAATTCGTTCAGACTTAATGGTGGTCATGAACCGCGCTTCGGTACAGGCTCAGAAAGTTGAAGATTTCTACGAGCGGGAAACTGAGTTCAACTCCGTATCAGGCTTCATCAACTTAGAGTACGCCCCCCCGCAACAGAACCTGCAGCCTCAGTGGGGCCAGCAGCCTCCTGAAACGCAACTGTTCACGCCCAGCTTCGTGATCACCGATGTGAGCCAAGCGGACTGGATTCAAGCCCAGACGCCTGAGCTGTATCTGTTGGCGATCTCCAACGCGTACCGCGTCACCGCGGGCACCGCTTGGGTTCGTAGCTTCTTGCCCACCGTGGGTAAGTCGGGTATTGATTCCCGGGACATCGGCGCTCTGGGTTACATGACCCAAGCCGGTCAGCGCATCGAAACCAAATCGGACAGCTTTACCGACGACGATTTCGTTCAGCTGATGACCGCGCTGGTTCGCCCGAACCCAACGTTCCTAATGGACGTTAACCCCGTAGGCGACCACGCGGCGATCGAGAACTACTTCATCGACGCCGCGTTTGAAGGACCCAATCAGGCCAAAGCGCTGCAGCGTCTGATCCAAGCCGCAGACAACCTGACGGGTAATCGTTTCAGCAAGCACTTCAACGCCAAGGAAAGCAAGTTGGTGATCCCTTACGGCCAAGAAGTGCATTTGGGCTACTACATCGGAGACGACGGCGAACGGCACGACATCCGCGATCTGGATGTGTTGGCCATGCTGAACCTGTCCAAAGGCAACATCAACGACTTCATGGAATGGTACCGCACTTTGTGCGATGCAAACATCCCAGCGGCGTTGCGTCTGCAGCAGCGTGAAGGCTTTGAGCGTCAGATGCTGGGTAAAGATCTGAAAATCACCGGCCGTGCCGTTCGTTTGCTGTTGACCCCAACCTTCATCGAAGCGTTGGATGCAGCAACACGCGAAGCCGGACTGCAGGTTGATCTGGAAAACGTGACCTCGGTCATGGGCGCCCAGCGTTTTGTGGGCAACACCATGATCAATCAGTACACGGTCAGCAAAAACGCCACCATGAATTACGGCGGCGGCGGCAACAACCAGCCGGTCGGTCAGTCGCACATGGGCGTAACGTCCAGCGGTCGTCTGTACTAAGCGGTCGTTTAAACCCACGCGAAAGAGAGAACCTTCGGGTTCTCTCTTTTTTTTGTCTTTGCTAATAGAAGGAACGCGCCTCGTTATGGGCATATACGCGGAAATGGTGAATTTTGACGAAGAATTCGCCGGCTTGGATATTGAAGCGGTGGTTGTCAACGACTTCAACACGTCCATTCCCGAAGAGAAAGAAGCACTGGATCGACACTTATACACGCACTACCAAGGCACCGACACAATTGAGGAGTCGGCGTCGTGCGATTGCGGGTCCACCACCCGAGTGTACAACATCGGCGTGAGGTGTACGTTGTGCGGCACGAAGGTGCAATCCACCACCGACCGGCCCGTTGAGTCGATGCTGTGGATACGCGCGCCTCAAGGGGTGTTAGGGCTGTTCTCACCGGAAGCGTGGATGGTCCTGGAACCGGCCATGAGAACCAAAGAGTTCAGTTTCTTGGAGTACCTGACCAACACAGACTACCGGTTTGATCTGGAGAAGATCGCGTCCAAAGACACGGTCCGGAAAATCAACAAACTGCTGGCCAACAAAATACCCCGGGGCTGGAACAACTGGGTCCGGCATTTTGACACCACCGTCGAGTTTCTGTTTAACGCCTCCATCATTGACTCCACCAAGGTCAACAAGAAAGAGCTGTGGGCTTACATACAGGAAAATAAGCACACCTTCTTCCCAAAGCACTTGCCCATCCCGTCTCGGATCTGCTTTGTGGTGGAATCCACCACATCGGGGGTCTACATCGACAACCCGCTGGGGTCGGCCATGGACGCGGTATTGACCATTGCGTCCATCAAATCCACCCCGGTCAAACCCACCGCCGCCATGGTTCAGAACCGCGTGGCCAAGACCATTCGTGAATTGACCCGGTTCTATTCGGAGTACACCCGAACCCGTCTGGCCAAGAAACCAGGCATGTTCCGTCGACACGTGTTCGGGTCCCGACTGCACTTCTCCGGGCGTGCGGTCATCACCTCGATATCCGACCCCCACTTGGGGCACGAACTGCACATCCCGTGGGGCATGGCCACGCAGTTGTTCAAATACCACCTGATCAACAAACTGCTTAAACGCGGGTACGACGCCAACGAGGCGTTGGCCTTTGTGTACAGTTGCGTGTTGCAGTACCATCCGGTGATGGACGAGTTGTTCAAAGAGTTGATCTCCGAAGCGGAAGGCATGGGACCGGCCTGTGTTTTTCAACGAAATCCGACACTTCAGCGGGGCTCGACTCAGCAGTTTGAAATCACCCGAGTGAAACCCGACATTCACGACAACACCGTCTCACTCAGTACGTTGGTGTTAAGAGCGCCGAATGCCGACTTCGATGGTAGACTTAAATTGCCATCGTTAAACTTCTTTAATTGCTGGAAACCCCTGAGAGCCTGGTGCACCACAGCGTGGTCTGAAAAGACGAGCGTGATGGTTTAAAAAGCAACGGGATTGGGCAATCAGCAGCCAAGCTCCTACCGATCGTCGTGAGACGAGCCACGGAGAAGGTTCAACGACTATCGAAAGGCTACCGTCAGGTAGAACCGAGTAGAGTACCCCTCAAGCGAGGCATCCGGTTGGAATACCGGGTGGGTGTTTTAGAACACTTGGGAAAAGGGAAGCTACTCGAAAGAGTAGAAGATATAGTCTCGACCGGTATGAAAGTATCGGTACGGTGGTATCTGGACAATACCCCCGGCTACCAATAGCGCGGTAGTAAGTCAATGTGATTACACAAATCAAAGGAGGCGACATGAAATATTATCGAATACCCGGAACCGTGAATTTCAAAACCTCCTTTGATGGGAGAGTGTTTGATTCAAACAATCGAGAGGTTAACACGTATATCAACGGCGACGGTTACATAACCGCATCCGTTAAGTTCGAGACCAAGGGCTGGAGAACGCTAGGGGTTCACCGCTTAATAGCCATGTCTCAGTTAGAACTGCCGCTTAACTACACAGAACTTACAGTAAATCATTTAGATTTAGACGTGAAACACAACCACCAGTCCAATCTTGAATGGGCGACCCATCAGGAGAACAATTCCCACGCGACGGTGTTCAGAACCGATTTAAACCGCCCTTTGATTCTATCAACAGAACCATCGGGCCAACACAGGTATTTCGACAACGTCCAACACGTGAGTGAGGTGCTCGGTTTTGAGGAAGGTGTTGTTTGGCAAGCGATTAAGAAAGGCGCGACTCTATTGGGATGGGGGTTTAAACACAATCGGTTTGACACCGCACGGCCTAAGGAACTTCAAGCGGCACGGATTGAAAACGGTAACGGTGTTGGAACCATTCCAAAACGCGCTTTGATTGTAATGGATACCAATACCAACGCCTGCGCCACTTACACCAGTTTCTTGGAAGCAGCCACAGATCTGACAGCCACTCAATCTCATTTACACCAGAGCATCAATAGAGACGGATCAACGATACTCAAATTGTTCCGGAAACGGTACGTAGTCGCGTACCGTGATGTTGGATTACCCACTTACACAGCCAACCAGTTACATCGAGCCAAAAGCCGAGGTAAGCGAAGTGTGATTGTTTACAACGTTAACCGTAGGTGTATTGAAATCTACGGCAGCGCTGTTGAGTTTTACACCAAGTACGAGCTTAGCAAGAAAGCCGTCACGACTGCGTTGAGTGCAGAAAAGCTCAGAAATATAAACGGGTTCATCTTTACGTACCTTACAGCGAAGAATACAGATAGACTGAAGTCGCACATCAAGCGTCCAGGCGAAATGTGCGCGTAAGTAAAAACATTGACGATAAAAGCAATCTACGGATTGTACAATGAAAACGGATCAACTTAACATGATCTTGGTGTTGGACAACGAGATGCGGAAAGCCACGCAACGGCTCTCCTCGCATTTGTGGGTGTTGTCCCCGGACGACCCTCGGCAAATCTCAGGCAACTTAAAATTACAAGGCCCCGTGGTGGACACAGTTGTGAACTGGCTGCACGCGGATTACTTAGCAGCATAGAAGGAGCCCAACATGGCGACGTATGTTCCAGGAGGCGCTGACCTCATCGACATCATGGCCGGGGGACGGCCCGATTCTGTAACCCAGAACTGGTTTGCCGAACGCCGGGACGCCCTGCAAAACACATTGACGCACACCAGTCAAGTGTTCTTTGACCGAGCCCGGGATATGTACCAGACCATCTCCGAATCCCAAGCGATGCAGATTTTGAGAAATCTGAGATCCCAGTCGGACACGGCGTGGTCGGGCAACGCGGTGGAACCCCTCAACACACTGGAGCGCATTCAAACCGCGTCTCCGGTTATGCAGCGGTGGGTGATGGCCCAACCCGACGTTCGTAAACGGTACCTGAACCAAGAAGTTGAGGGGTACTCGGAGGCGTACAACAACTTCCACGGCGCAGTGTTTGGCGCCAACCACTACGACTACCGTCAGGTGATGTCGGGGGTGGTGGAGGTGAATGACGACGGGTGGGTGGCCCGCGAATACGTCGACTACATGGAAGACGACGAACCCCGACTGCGCCGCCACGAGCAGCTCGACATACTGAGCACGTGGGACGTGGTAAAAGCACTGCTGGACCAAGGGGTGGAAGACCCCACCAGCCCGGTGGGTAACCACCTGTAACGCCGAGAGGGCCCCGTGGGGCCCTCGTCTATTTCCTCACCCCAAACTAAGGAACGTCTTTATGTCCGAATTAGATCAGTTAATCAGTGTGCTGGATTGCCTTCGTGATTTGGAGGCGTTGCCTGGGATGCGGATATTGGAGTTACGGTCCATCAACGGATGCCCCCAGTGCACTCAGGTGTACCCTAACGGCGCCAAAGTGTTGCTGGTCTCCATCGAATCCATGTTGGATGCGGTTATGTTTGACCACGACCGCCAGCCCAACTACAACGCTTACCGGGTGTTGGAAACCGCCGGCTATCGAGTGCGTGCCGCTCCGGGCAGTGTACTGAACGAACCGCTGGGGATGATACAGACCCGGGTGGGCAATATCATGTTTGGGTAACCCTTAGGCCCATTAAGGCCTTTTTTTTTGAATACTCGCCCTGGGGATTATATAGACAATCCACATAGGACCAACACCATGGGTAAGCACGTACCGACGCTTTCGTCAATCGGATGGATCGACACCATCGAACAAAAAGGCGATTACGCGTTGTCGTATTTTATTACCAGCGAATACTCTCAAACCGTGCTGTATCAAGGGCAGATTGCCTCGCTGCAGTACCTGGTAAAGGAACACGCCAGCAACCCGATAATGTTAGAGGAAGAAGTACGGTACACGTTGGAGCGCCTGATGCGCCGGTATTTTGACGATTCGGTTGAAGTGACCGTGGTGGTGGACGACCCTCCAGTGGACAAGCCGAACGAACTAACAATACGCTTTGCCTGTATCGTACGAGAGAAGGACCGTGAGTACTCGTTAGGTCGCCGTGTGTTTTTAACAAACGCCCACATCGTAGAAATTGCCAAATTAAACAACGGAGTCGTGTAATGCCCGATAACACACAAGGCCAGGTTTCAGAAACCGCCACCCAGGACGCCCTGGAATTACGCGTTCGGGAGCTTGAAGCCGTGGTGTCTGACCTGATCGATCGCCAGAACCACTTGCCGCTGACGGTGTTCGATTTGATGCGCCAGCTCATGGAATCGGCCGTGGACGCCCACAGCCCCAAAATCGAACCGCCCGCCCCCGCCCCGATCGAACGTAAAGGCACCTACAGTTACGTTGAAGTGGGTGAGGAGGAGTCGGTTAACGCCGACACCATGATGCTCAGGCTCGGGGCCGACGGCGAACCGGAGCTTGGGGTGCTGGAGCACAACGAATTCGTTC
>Ga0307932_1001071_pt1 | contig 11186 bp, 14 predicted proteins | sample OrgLakmetageno48_FD_201843 | JGI IMG/M metagenome (GOLD analysis project Ga0307932, IMG submission 201843) | Saline water microbial communities from Organic Lake, Antarctica - #48 | ecosystem: Environmental > Aquatic > Non-marine Saline and Alkaline > Saline | place: Antarctica: Organic Lake...
CGATCAATACTACAGAAACAGAAGAGGTGTCAGCCCCAGTAAATGAAGAGGTTACCGAAACTCCAGACGACAGCTCAACTGAGGATGCTCCAAAGACTGAAGTGGAAGACGAAATTAAAGAAGATACAGAAGAGAAAAAGGGCTAGTCTTCACATAAAAAATACCCGGCTCTTGGCCGGGTATTTTTTATGTGAAGTAGTTTTTAGTACTGTTCCAAAGGGTGCCAGAAGAGGTAATAATGTGTAGAATCGCCCAACAATAATAGAATACAGGAAGAAACAGAAGGGATAAAATTTCGGTCATAAACCCATTATCAAACAAGAAAAATAAAGCAATTACTAAAACATTTACAAAAATTACGTCCAATATATATTGCCGGTTTAATTTTTTGTTGGGCCAAGTTTTCTTTTGGTAAAATAAGTACCAAGTAAATATATGCATCAATACAATTGATCCAAATATAGCTTCGCCAGAAAAATTTAAATTAGCAAAATAAGCAATTATAAAAAATATCGTAAAACCATTAACGTAAATAATTTCTTTGCTAAGTAATTCCTTCACGCCTTTAGATAGAGCGGTTGAAAAAAAGATAACAACAGAGAGGACAATACTTTCTGGTATATAGTCTATGTTTAACTCATTATTTAAGAGTGAACTAAAGAAAAGTAGGATTGGAGGGATAATTAAAGGGATAGAAATATTGTTTTCGCCTGCCATAATCCTCGCTTCATCAAAGAAAAAATGAATACTGAACAGGAGGGCTGTGGTGACCAAGACTGCTTCGTTACTTAAGAATAAAGGAAGAGAAAAAACAGCCAGTAAAAGAATTAAGTACCAACCAAGCATCCTCCAATTAATTTTCCTAGATTTTATTTTATAAAGGTATCCTAAGAAGAAGTGTCCTTGACCCAAAACGACAAAAGCGATGAAAATCTGAACGGGATTTAAAAATAGTATTGCGATGAGACCAACTACAACAGTTAGGCCTTGATAGGCGCCCAGGCTAGTCATATGCATAAGGATGATATATACTCTAACACGCAAAAAGTAGAAATGTCCACGTGGCGGAATTGGTAGACGCGCTACCTTGAGGGGGTAGTGAGCATCTGCTCGTGCTGGTTCAACTCCAGTCGTGGACACCCTATAACAAAAAGGCCACACCTTCTAGTGTGGCCTTTTTGTTATACTAAAGCTATGCAGAAAAAACTTGATAAATCCTTTGGCATTATACCCATTAGAAGAAAAAATAATGAGTGGGAAATATTCTTAATTAATCAGTTTAGTAAAATTGGTAATAATACTTATTGGGTTTTTCCTAAGGGTCATGTCGAGGGAGAAGAAACGCCACTAGAAACAGCAAAAAGAGAGCTAAAGGAAGAGACTAATATGGAAGCGACCATGATAATCGACGAGCCCACCTTCGAGTTAGCTTATAATTTCGTATTCGACGGAGTAAAAATTGAAAAAACAGTCACTTTTTTTGTTGGCATTATTGAGGTTGATACTTATCGTCTCGATTTAGAGGAGGTTAAAGAAGCGGGTTGGTTTCGTCTAGAGGAAGCTGGCTCAAGACTGGATTATAATGACACTAAAGCAATGTTTACAGAAGTTAAAAAATTTTTAAAAAATCTTCACCCCTAGTTAAATAAATTGTAAAAAGTAGTTTTTAGTGTACTGTAGAAAAGGATTAGTTTTTATTTAGGCCAGAAGGAGAAGGTCATGCGCTTTTTAATTTTCTTACTAGTTCTTTCGCTTCCATTAGTGACAAGAGCAGAAAACCAGAACTACATTGTCTGTGTTGCGGAACGAGGTCTACAAGACGTGCTGACTAAGGTTTCGATATCTTCTGAACCAGGATCGTCTTATCTTAAAAGATTTGGTTGTAAGTATAAACGTTTACCAAAGCGATTAATTTTTAGTCGTTTAAATTATTTCGATACTACTAACCAACGCTTGGAGGATAAAAAAGGCTATATTTTTTCTGTTTATGAAGTTTCAAGTCCTAAAGAACCCGTGGGACAGAGTTTTTTTACCTCAAACAGCATGTATCCAGCTGAATTCTTTAGGGTCTTATGGGACAGTCAATGTGTAAGAGGTAAGAGTTGTTCATATTTATTACAAACCCAGTGCCCAAGTAGAGGTCAGAGGATGCCTCGAAAAATTATAGATAATTCGGTTATTGATTATGTAATTTTGTCAGCCAAGTGTGACGTCCAGGTTAGTCGATAAAATCGTTCACAAGTATCGCCAGCAGACCTTCGGTCTGCTGGTTTTTTTCTAAATAAGCTAAATCGAAGTCACATTTTTTGTGAAAACATCGAGACATTAACTATAAATTGCCGTTCGTACCTTGGTCATAATTTCTTCTAAACTACTATGAGCTTTAATTACGTAGTCAGTTATGCCACCTTCATGGGCTTCTCCTATGTTTTTTACGTCATCCATAGAGGTTAGTATTACTACTTTTACATCCCGACCCCAAACATCATCTCTAAGCTTTTGTAGCATTTGGTGTCCGTCCATGACAGGCATCTTGATGTCTAATAGAATTAAGTCAGGCTTTTCTTTAATTGCTGTAGCTAAGCCAGTCTGACCATTTTCAGCTGTTGATACCTTAAAGCCGTCTTGCAGGGCTGCTTCTGCCATCGCTTCTCTAATATCTGTTTCGTCTTCAACTATCAATACGTGTTTTTCCATAATGTTTAAATATTATCATGATATTTACTAATTGGGTTAACTTAGGTTTTTTACATGTTTGCTTGCTAGTATATATAAATGGCCCCGGTGAAAAAAATAAAGTTATATCGATTCATAGAAAAGTTGGCTCTAGTATTGCTAGTTATTTGGACAGTGGGCGTTGTTATCCTGGCTTCACAGCAAGACTTAGCCACCAATTACGTTCTAGCAATCTCAGTCACCTTTATTTTTTTGTTGGGAATTATCCTAATGGTGCAAAGAGCCGTCGATTCATGGTTAGAAATATCCGCCTCCCAATCTAATTTTGCCGAAGCAGATATTTTTAATTCTTTATACGATCGCAGTCCAGTTGGATACTTAACCCTAGATTCTAGCGGCCGGATTACTAAGGCCAACCAAGCTGCTAAGTATCTACTTCAGGGCGACGAAGCCGCTGTTTTGAGCGTGAACATATCTGACTTTATTTTGCCCGATGAGGGTGTAGATACAGATGTTTTGATTGGTAAAATCAAAGCCGGGATAATCATTAATGATGAGGAGTTACCAATTAAAACCATGGCAGGAGAAACAATCTGGACAATCTTTGCCGCAGTTCCCTATCGAAACAGTGGAGAAAGATTAGTTTCTTTGGTTGATGTGACCGACCAAAAAAATATAGATACCGCCAAGTCAGAGTTTGTCGCTCTGGCCACTCACCAACTCCGTACCCCGATAGCTGCTATTCGCTGGAACGTTGAATTGCTAGAGCGAAGCTTGCGAGAAATAAAAACCGATGCTCAGGGTCGCTATCTAGTAAAGATATACCGCAACGTTCATAGGATGATTGACTTGATTAACGATTTCTTGAGTGTATCCAAGCTAGAGATGGGAACCTACGCAGCGGAAATAAAAAATATAAATCTAACGGATTTCTTTACTTCAATCGCCGATGAGTTTGCTGAAAAAATTAACGAAAAAAATATCGCGCTAGAGCGAACTGATAACCCACCTCAACTAGTTATCAAGTCAGATAGCCGACTACTTCATATTGTAGTCAGTAACTTGGTATCAAACGCAGTTAAGTATTTAAACAGCGATGGAAAGTTGATGTTCAGGTATGAATTAGAAGGGGCAAATTTAAAAATTCAAATCGCTGATGATGGGATTGGGATACCGGAAAAAGAGCTCGACAATTTGTTTACCAAGTTCTATCGGGCTACCAATGCAGAGTCTCACCATACTGAGGGGACAGGACTAGGGCTTTATATTGTTAAGCAGTCAGTTGAGCAATTGGGTGGAGAGATAAAAGTAGCATCTGATACCGATAAGGGAGCTTTATTTGAAATCAGTCTGCCGGTTGAAGTGGTTAGCTGAGAGCTAAATCATCAGTTGGTATATTCTTCCCGGGACTGACATCAAATAATTCGTGTGGGGTTATTTTTATCACTCCTAGTACCATTCGGGCAGGGTTTTCGGAAGCTACCCAGTCAACCATTTTTGTAAATTCTGATCCTTTGGTTAAGTATTCTGTCGTGCCTTTAATCTGTACGCCAGTCATGCCGCTCCAGGCAGAGAAAGCAACCGCCTTATTTTCTAAGATATTCTCCAAGGTCTTTCTCATAAAGAAGTTAAAAATATAGATGGCATCAGCTTCCGCTTTAACCATTGAAATTGGAACAACATTCATTACACCAGATCCTCCAACTGTTCCCAAAGCCTTAGACTCTGACTCATTTACAATATTTTGAATTGTTTCTGATATTTTCATAATTTTATTATATACTTAGATTTTAAATGGAGAACAGGTTTCATTAGTGTAAACTTAACGTCATGAAATGGCTCCATAGTTTAATTGAAGAAGTTAGTCCGATAATTGTTTTGGGGGTACTAAATAACTATTATGGTTTCGAAGTTGCGGTAGTGGGTATGGTGGTAGTGATGATGCTGATTGTCCTTGTGGCCAGCTTTGGTACCAGAGGGTTGCCCTGGTTTGCCATTTTGAGCACCTTTGGAGTGATTGTTTTTGTTGGAATCAGTTACTGGTTTGATGATTTTGGATTGTTTGCTTTGTCTGACACTATTTTAGATGGGGGGCTTGGGCTGCTGATTATCTGGAGCTTATTCTGGAAAGAAACCCTTTTAAGTAGGCTTTTTTCTCGAACTTTTGCTATTACCGAAAGAGCCTGGCGCACCTTGTCACTTAGGTGGGGAATCTTGTTTTTAGTCTTGGCAACTTTGAACGAAATAATCCGTCTTAATTTTACTAATGATGTTTGGGTCAACTTTAAACTAGGAGCCACTACTTTCATTATTTTATTTGGTTGCTATCAATTTACTTTGTCAGTTAAAGAAAGAATTGTTGACGAGTCTAACTGGCTAGGCTTAAGGAAGTAGTATGAAAAAACCAGAGACTAAAAAATGCCTAGAGTGCGGACTAGACTTTTCTAACCGCAAGAGCTGGCGAATGCGGGGACAATGGTCAGAAGTTAAGTATTGTAGTAATCGTTGTCGTACTAAAGCTGCTAAGAATTAACTATTGGTTTCAATAATTTCATTTTTGTAAGCTTCTTTTGCTTTTTTATAAGTCTCCATTGTGCGATGGTAGCTCATCTTTTGGTCCACCAGGGGAGCTGGGTAATTTTCCCCTAGTTCGCTGAAGTCTTGGGTTTTGCCATCAGTTAAATATTTTTCATCGACGTTCTTTAGTTCTGGAATCCAAGTTTTAATGTACTCGGCTTCTTTGTCGTAATTTACAGCCTGGGTGTAAGGGTTAAAGATTCTAAGCGGTCGAGGGTCGGCCCCAGTGCTTGCACTCCACTGCCAACCGCCGTTGTTTTGGCTAGGGTCGTAGTCAATGAGTTTTTGGGCAAAATACTTTTCACCCCACTGCCAATTAACTAGAAGGTTTTTTGTTAGGTACGAAGCGACAATCATCCTACTGCGATTGTGCATCCAACCAGTTTTATTTAGTTCACGCATACCAGCGTCGACCATTGGGACGCCAGTCATACCTTCACACCAGGCTTTGAACTGATCTTTATCGTTAACCCACTCCAGGTTTTTAGCCCAAGGCAAGAAAGACTTTTTGAATACAACCGGGAAGTGGTAACTGATATAAAAGTAAAAGTCTCTCCAGTATAGTTCGGAGATGAAGTGAGAATGAGCACCGGCATTATCTTTGGCCATATGGTAGCTTTCCCGGACCGAGATGGTGCCAAATTTGTGGTGAGCTGAAAGTTTAGAGGTGCCACTAGTATCAGCCGGTAGATTTCGTCTTTCTTTGTAGCCTTTCAGGTATTGGTTGTTGTTTAAAATTTCTAGACCTTCAGCCCGGCCACCATGAAGAATGTAGTCTTGGTTGCGGGGTAGGAGATATTCAGAAAGCGAGACGTCTGTGGTGTTTAATTTTTCTTTAGAGTAATTATCAAAATTATTCTTTCTTGGTTCGGGTACTTCTGACAGCATGGCCTTCTTCATGAAAGGGGTGAAGACGGTGTAGATTTTGTCTTCGCCGGTTCGGATGTCTTCTAGGGGAGCGAGAGCAACGTCGTTGAAACGATTAAATATTACCTTGGCTTTTTCACAAACATCATTAATAGAACCGTCACGCTTACGGGCGAAGGGGGTGTAGTCTTTGTTTACATAAACCGCGTCGATTCCGTCTTTTTCAATTAAGCTTGCAACCACCTCTTCAGGCTGACCGTGAAAGAAGTTTAGTTTTGATTTGCGGTTTTCTAGAGCTTCAGACAGCTCTTTTAAAGAGTTAAGCATGAAGTAAAGTGCCGGACTACTAAAAAAATCGTTTCTAGTTCTATCTATTTGTCGGTCATCAAAAATAAATACAGGCACCACTTGCTCTGATTCCTCGAGGGCTGCCAAAAGAGCTAGATTGTCTTCTAGTCGGAGGTCGCGTCTGAATATAAATAAGGCTTTTTTATTGGTCTTTTCCATTCAGCTAGTATAACGACTCAGTTATAGAATGCTAGTCCATGTCCAAAATCAGCCCAGCCCAAGTGAAGCGGTCGGCCCCCATGCCTTGGCCGGTTTCGGGATGGTAGTACTCTCGCATGCTCGACTTACGAATCAGGGCTTCCGTCGACGCTTTTAGTTTTTTGGCTTCGGGTTCAAAACCATATCGTTTCAACCCTTTATAAATACACCAGTTAACCACCATCCAGACTGGACCTCGCCAGTGCGGATGTTCCCATGGCTGACCAAAGTTTGGTTCGGTTGGCTCGTATGAAGGGTCATCCTGGCTGACGGTCGGAATATTAAAAGTGGTGTTGAATTGACCCTCACTATTTAAATATTTACCAACTACTAATCGGGCTTCTTCTTCGGTGTAAAGACCAGAAAAGAGAGGGGCAAGATGAGACCAGGTAACGACTTCAACCAGGGGTTTATTTGGACCCATAGCACTTAAAAAGATTCCGTCTTTAAAACAAAACTCTCGAAGGGCAGAAATGGTCCGATCAGCTTCTTCGGTAAAATATTTAGCCTTAATTTCGTCACCAAGCTCCTTTGCAATTAAACTAAGCGAACGTAAGCTTTCGACGGTAAATATATTGAACGGTAAGTCCTCAACCCAGAAGTGTTTGTGGGTGCCCCCGTTAGCGACAAAGTTATTTTGTTTGTGAAGCTCAAACAAAGCGAAGCGTCTGTCCCGGTTTTCTTTGACGTCGTGAATAGGGGGTAGGCCGAGAGCTGCATCAAATCTTGGTGAATTATCTTCACCAGATTCGTCAGGGTTTACAATGCCGTACAAACCCCGGTCGGGTAGCTGTCTTTCTCTAATTAAATATTCATGCCAAGCGACTAGGGATGGATAAACATATTCTAGGTATGCAAGGTTGCCGCTCCGTTCGTATTGTCTCCATACAGTGTAGGCGATGACTGGGGGTTGGGTGAGTGTGGTCGTATTGGTCTTTACTCCCCAATCTATTGGATAAACATCATGATCACGTTCCCAGTAGATAACATGCGGAACCATGCCGTTATCCCACTGCTTGCTAAGGAGAGTTTTAATTTCCTCTTCACCTAATTCAGGGGAATAGTGGCTATAGATAAGTGCGTGCCAACAAGAATCCCAAAGCCACTGGTAGGGGTAGCAACGGTCTGAGGGTACTGTGTAAAATTGGCCATTTGATTCTCGTTGATTGTTGGCCATTGTCGATTTAATGAGCGGTAAGAATTCATTTTCCATAAACTCATTATAACGACTATGGTGTTTTGGTCTAAGTTATTTTTTTGATAAGTACCGGTCTGCTATTTCTAAATGCTTATTTTTCTTCTTCTCCTCCATTTTAGCTAATAGTCGAGGCATCATCGAGAGGCGGTGGTTTGATTTGAAGAAGTCCTCGTGACTACTGATGAAGTTCCAGTAGAGTGCGGTCCAGGCTTCTTCCCAGTCGCCTTTGGGGAAGTCAGACATCTTTCTTATGTAGTTACTGCCTGATATATATGGCTTCGTAGCGAAGCTACCACCGTCGGCGAACTGACTCATGCCGTAGACATTCGGCACCATCACCCAGTCGTAGGCGTCGACGTACATCCCCATAAACCAACGATAAACTTCGTCGGGATGGGGTTTATTTAAGAGCATAAAATTACCCATTACCATCAGTCTCTCTATGTGGTGGGTGTAGCTGTACTTAAGAGCGGTTTTGATTACGTGATCAATTGGCCCGACTTCCGTTTCGCCAGTCCAGAAGCTCGTTGGCAGTTTTTCGGTGTGATTGAAAAAGTTTTGTTGGCGCATCTGGCTACCATCACTTTCATAACTAGCTCGAATAAATTCTCGCCAACCAAGGATTTGTCTAACAAAGCCCTCCAACGAATTTAAGGGGACATCATTTTTTTCAGCGAATGCTAAAGCTTCGTCTAAGACCGCCTGTGGGGTGAGTAACCCGACATTCAAGAGAGGAGAAATAGCAGAATGAAATAAACGGGTGCCCTCAGTTGAAATAGCGTCTTCATAAGTACCAAAATTCTTGAAGCGAAGCTGAAAAAAATCCTGTAAAAAATCTTCAGCAGACTCGTGAGTATAAGGAAGCCAGCAGCCAACCTCACCATACTTTTCAGCTGGTATTTCTTCCACCCACTGGCAAGCATCTTTGCTTTCCTTAGTATCGACAAAACTTAAATCTTCCGGCAACTCAATATTTTTTGGTAGCTTCTTTCGGTTGTCTTCATCAAAACTCCACTTACCCCCAATTGGTTTTTTATCAGTATCAACCAAAATATTTTTATCCAACCTGAGCGTCTTATAAAAGTTTGCCATAAAACGCTTGCTACTCAAGAATCTGTCGATAGCCTCTGCCTTGGGCAAAATAAAGAGGGGAGAGTCGTACCAAACTCGCTCTAGGCCACTTTCAGCCAGGGCTTTTTCTAGGTAATTATCAGTGGTGTCAACAATGTGAATTTTAGCTATTCCTTCAGCTTTTAATTTTACAAAAATACCGGCAGTAGTCGGATATTCTTTTATCGTCAAGCGAGTGACTGCATGATCTTGCTCTTCAAGAAAGCTTTGGTACGAGTCTAGTGAAAGTTTATGAAAAACTAATTTTTGGCGATGGATTGGATTATGGGTCAGAAGTAAGGCCTCCTCAACCAGGTAAATTGGCCGACCATGTACTATAGCTGGTGAATCCTTAAATATTTGATGGGGATAAATAATAGTTGCTTCTTTCATATTATATTTAGTACTTTTGTCTCCTCGAACTAATTTCAGACAAGGTTTCATGCTTGCTACTTTTTCCATTTCTTTTTTCGACTCGTTCTCGCCAACGACGATACGTCTTTTCGGTTTGATGTTTTCGCATAAACTTTTGTACCTCGTTTTGGTTTAATCCGTACTCTCTTTCTATTGTTTCAAAGGATATAGTGTCAGCCCAGGCCATGAGAATAATTTGCTCAATGTCTGCTCCACTAAAATCGTTTTTTAGCAAGGTTAATTAATTTCGATGATTATTTCGTTCCGAAGAGTCAAGGGCATTGAGAGTGGGGGATTGTATCTAGCTACTTGTGTTTCGCCAATTATTTCTACATCATCGTCTGCTAGATATTTGAGGAGTTCCGCTTTTTTTGCTTCAACTCGTTTTTCGGTCGGGTACCAAGTGAAAGACAGGACAGCTTTTTTCTTGGTTTCGACAGCTCTAATTTCCACTCGGTCGTTATTTGGGAGCGGGAGAGTTTCTAATGTGTACTTTGAAGGAAGGACAAAAGAGACAGTGTTAGCTTGACCTTCTTCCAAGGTGTTAATGACTGGAACTGTCATAGCAATTTTTTCTGATTTTTGTTCCAAAACAGGAGTGGTCATAGCGATACTTTCTTTAGACGTGTTGTTACCAAAAATATAATCAGCAATCTGTCTAAATCCGTCGTTAGTTGAAGAATTAAAATTTCCCCTGACTTCAGTTTCAGCTATAAGGTAAGGTTCGTATTGTCGGATTTCGTAGTTGTCAGTCTTGCTGACCAGGGTGTACTTTGGTTCCTCTAAACTACTAACCACCAAATAACTACCAACTGTCCAAATAATCAAAATCACTACAATTGCTCCTAAGATGTAATACATACCTATGATTGTACTGGAAAATATTTTAGAGGCCAGTTTTAATTAACCTTGTTTACGGTAATAAAAAGTCGTTCAGACCAACAAATGCTTCATTGTGCCAGAATAGGTCGTTGTGCCCGGCTTGTTCGACTAATATGAATTCTTTTTCGGTTTGGATCGAGTCATATAATTCCTGGCTAAGCTCTAGCGGGCTCAGGTTATCTTTTCCGCCATGGATGATTGTGACCTGACCTCGATAATTACTAAGATTTTTAACATTATCAAAAGCATTGTCTACTAAGAGAGAAGTGGGGTAGAACCAAAATCTGTCTCTGGCCATGTCAGTCAAATTAGTAAAGGGAGAAATTAAAAGGATTTTTTCTGGAGGAGCAATAGAAGTATGATAGCTAGCGACACCGGTGCCGAGACTTTCTCCAACAACAGTGACGTCACTGACGACGTGCTCGGCTAAGAAATCAATCACATTTATCACATCAGATTTGGTGCGAGCGTGACCAGTAGGAGTGGGGTCGTTGCTGTAGCCAGCGTACTCAACGATGATAAAGTCGTACCCCGCTTTCAAGAAGGTGTCGGCATAAAACCGGCGATCGCAGGCCGAGCCGGCATTACCGTGATATAAAACTACCACTGGCTTTACGGTACCACTGACATACATGCGGGTGCCATTTTGATTAACTTTTTCTGTGTCAGCAAAGGCTCGACAAGAATCAAAGTCTTGGGCGAAGGGTTGGTAGATTATTTTTTCTTGGTTGAGAGTCAGGTAAATCCCAAACCCAATATAGAAAATAACAAAAAAACTAATAGCAATTAAGTTGCGTTTCTGCATGTAAAAATTATAACAAGCTTCGAAGACACTAGTTTCTAAGCCACCACCAAGACTATGTTAATGACAATAGACCGAATAACTTTATTACTCATACTAAAGTCCAAAATATCT
>Ga0307932_1001073_pt1 | contig 11178 bp, 8 predicted proteins | sample OrgLakmetageno48_FD_201843 | JGI IMG/M metagenome (GOLD analysis project Ga0307932, IMG submission 201843) | Saline water microbial communities from Organic Lake, Antarctica - #48 | ecosystem: Environmental > Aquatic > Non-marine Saline and Alkaline > Saline | place: Antarctica: Organic Lake...
TGTCCAAATCCCGCTCCGGCATCAAGCAAGCAGCCGTTGCCGTATCCGGCTCCGCGGTGATCACCAAGGAGATCCAGATGGACGGTGGCATCAATGAATTCGAAATGGAAGACCAGATCGCCCTGGAAGCAGACCAATACATTCCTTATTCGCTGGACGAAGTCGCGATTGATTTCGAAGTGCAGGGCCCTTCTGAAACCAATCCGGACAAAGTGGATGTACTGATTGCTGCTTGCCGCAAAGAGAACGTCGATGTGCGCAAAGACGCACTGAATATTGCCGGCCTGACCACCAAGGTAGTTGACGTAGAGGCCTACGCCCTCGAACGCGCCTATCAATTGATTGGATCGCAGTTGAACGCCCACGGTGACGATCTGGTTGTGGCGATCATGGATGTGGGTGCCACCATGGCCACGCTGAGCGTGATTGCCAAAGGCAAAACGGTGTATACCCGCGAACAGGTGTTCGGTGGCAAACAGCTAACCGAAGAAATCCAGCGCCGCTATGGTTTGTTGCTGGAGGAAGCTGGCCTGGCCAAAAAGCAGGGCGGTTTGCCCGATGATTATGAAGCCGAAGTGCTGAACCCGTTCCGCGAGGCCGTAGCACAGCAGGTTGCTCGGGCGATGCAGTTCTTTTTTGGCGCCAGCCAGTACAATTCGGTGGATTATGTGGTTTTAGCCGGCGGCACCTCGGCCATACCCGGGCTTGTTGACATGGTGGAAGAAAAAACAGGTACGCCCACGCTGGTGGCCAATCCGTTCGCGGACATGGCTATTAGCTCGCGGGTTAATGCGTCGGCGTTGAGTAACGATGCTCCCTCGCTGCTGATTGCGTGTGGTCTTGCAATGAGGAGCTTCGACTAATGGCAAGAATCAATCTTCGGCCCTGGCGCGAAGAGCTGCGCGCAGAGAAACAGAAACAGTTCGTGGTGATGCTGCTGAGCGCTGCCATTATTGCAAGCGGTCTGGCGTTTCTGTGGAAAAACAACGTAGACAGCCGCATTGCCTATCAACAATCCCGCAATGCCTATATTCAAACAGCAACCAGCAAGCTTGACGAGCAGATCAAAGAAATCGAAAGTCTGAAACGTAACCGCAACCAGCTTCTGGCGCGAATGAAAGTCATTCAGGACTTGCAGGGCAAGCGCCCGATTATTGTGCGGGTATTCGATGAGCTGGTGCGCACCGTGCCCGATGGTCTGTATTTCAGTGATTTGAAAAAGGTCGGCGACCGTCTGGACCTGGTGGGTATGGCAGAGTCCAACAGCCGGATTTCATCGCTGATGCGGCAGTTTGAAGACTCTGATTGGTTTACCAATCCCAATTTGTCCAACGTGTCGACCGCTGATGCCCGCCGTGCAGGTTACAGCCAGTTCAAATTGTCCGTCAGTCAGCAAGCCCTAGGTATTGAAGGGGAGGAGACACTATGAGCCTCACGGACTCGCTGAAAAGCCTGAATGAATTTGATATCAATGATCTGGACATGAACAATGCCGGTATCTGGCCGGCACCGGTCAAAGCCATTGTGCTACTGCTGGTGTTTGGCCTGATTATGGGCGTCGGCTACGGCTTCTTTATAAAAGACCAGTTTGCGCAACTGGACCGGGTAGACAGTATAGAGCTGGAACTGCGCAAGAGTTATGAGAGTAAGGCTTATCAGGTGGCTAATCTCAGCGTGTTCAAAGCGCAAATGGTAGAAATGGAAGAAACCTTCGGTGCACTGGTGCGTCAGTTGCCAAGTGAGACCGAAGTGCCAGGTCTTTTAGAAGACATTACCAATACTGCGCTGGGCAGTGGTCTGGCTCTGCAGGAGGTGAAGCTGCAGCCGGAGCAGAAACGGGACTTCTATTCCGAACTGCCTATTAATATTCGGGTGTCGGGCTCTTATCATGAACTGGCAGCGTTTGTTAGCAGCGTGGCGAGCCTGCCGCGGATCGTAACATTGCATGATTTGACCATTAAACCTACCGGAGCGGACAACGATCAGCTGAATATGCAGGTTGTTGCTCGTACCTATCGCTACCGGGCCGGAGAATGAGCATGACGGTAAACCCTGCCGGAAAAGCCTGTTTGGGCCTGTGCCTGGCATTATCGCTAACAGCCTGCTCGCAAAGCAGCGGTTTTTCCGATCTCGACGTGTTTATGGAAGAAGCCCGGGCAAAACCCGGGGGGTTTGTCGAACCCTTGCCAGAGTTCAACGCTTACGAGGCGTTTAGCTATTCGGCGTCAGACCAGCGCTCGCCGTTCGAGCCGCCCATCGACGTGCAGCTGACGATGATCAGTAAGCAGGAACAGCAAGCGATGAGTGACATAAAGCCGGATATAGATCGGCCGCGCGAAGTGCTGGAGAACTTCGACCTGGAAGACCTAAGTATGGTGGGTACCCTGCGCAACAGTGCAGGCACGCTGTTTGCACTGTTAGAAGACATCGGCGGCGGCATTCACCGCATTAACAGCGGCAATTTCATCGGTAAAAACTACGGGCGCATTGTGGGTGTGGGCGAGGCCCGCGTCGAACTGTTGGAGATTGTGCCCGACGGCCGTGGCGGATGGGTAGAGCGCCCGCGCCGACTGTCGCTGGACGAAGGTGATAGCGATGGAGCAGCACCATAATGAACAATAACAACATAAATGCACAAAAATGCTTGAAATCGAGGTTAGCGATGTTCAAAAAACTCAACGTAATTATCTGCGCGGTGACCGTTGGGTTGTTGTCCGGCTTGGCCAGCGCTGCCACTTTGCAGGACGTGTCGTTTTCCTCTTTACCCGGGGAGCGGCTGGAAGTGACTTTGCAGTTTGACGCTCCACCGCCTGAACCCACGGGCTACACCATTGAGCGCCCGGCTCGTATTGCGGTAGACCTGAAAGACACCAACAGTGCCCTGAGTGCCCGCAGTTTGTCGTTGGGCAGCGGGAATGCGCAAAGCATGACCGTTATTGAAACCAGCGACCGAACCCGTCTTATTTTTAATCTGATTGAGCTGGTTCCTTACACCACTCAGCGCAATAATAACGCGTTGGTAATGATTATTGGCGGTGATTCCGCAGATGCAGTCAATGACGTTGCGGGATCTGACGGTGCCGGCCCGGCTGCTTCGTCAGTGGACGCGGTGCCGGCATTGGTAAACGTCGACTTCCGTCGCGGTGTACAAGGTGATGGCCGTGTGGTTGTGCGCCTGGCCAGTGCGACGACTCAGGTTGACCTGAGCGAGCTGGGCGGGAAAATCCGACTGACCATGCCGGGGTTGACTGTGCCTGAGAGTCTGCGCCGCCGTTTAGACGTGACAGACTTTGCTACGCCGGTACAGCGGATTGACACCTTTATTGAGGGTGGCAGTGCGGTTATAGAAATTCGTCCAGAAGGCGACTATGACTACATTGCGTACCAGTCTGGCAACGAATTTACTGTGAGCGTTGAACGGCTCAGCGAGGAAGAAGCAGTCACCCGCCGTGAAGAGAAGTTTCCATATTCCGGCGATAAGCTCTCGCTAAACTTTCAGGACATTGAAGTTCGCTCCGTTCTTCAGCTGATTGCCGACTTTACCGGTTTGAACCTAGTGGCCAGTGATACCGTGGGCGGCAGCATCACGCTGCGTTTGCAGAATGTGCCTTGGGATCAGGCGCTGGATCTGATTCTGAAAACCAAAGGCTTGGACAAGCGCCAGATTGGTAACGTATTGCTGGTAGCGCCCGCCGATGAAATCGCCGCCCGTGAGCGGCTGGAACTGGAAACAACCAAACAGATCGCCGAGCTTGCCCCGGTGCGTCTGGACATCATTCAGGTCAATTACGCAAAAGCGGCCGAAGTAGTAGCGCTGGTGCAGGCCGATCAGGAGCTGATTTCCAGCCGCGGTTTCATTTCTTCAGACGACCGAACAAACACTATCAGCGTGCGTGAAACCACCGAAAAGCTGAACGAGATCCGTCGCCTGGTGTCCACCTGGGACGTACCGGTACGTCAAGTATCTATTGAGGCGCGGATTGTGCGTGCGCAAACCAGCGTGGCTGAGAGCTTGGGGGTTCGCTGGGGCGGTGCCTCTTTCGGGGACAGTGGTAATAACTCGACGGTTATAGGTGGTTCTTTGGAGTCGCTCGGTGAAATCTATGGAGTTGGAAGCAATTTGGATACTACGGGCGGTCTTGGCCGTGTCAACTCGAACGCTGTTAACCTGCCGAGAGCATTGGCGGTAGACCTCGGCGTATCTGGCGATGGCGCCTCATCGTTCGCCGTTGGTTTCAGCGGCGGCGACTTCCTGGTAGACCTTGAGTTGTCTGCGTTGGAAAGTGATGGCAAAGCGGAAATCGTGTCCCAGCCCAGAGTTGTGACCGCAGACCGCCAGACGGCGTCGATTAAATCGGGTCAGGAAATTCCGTATCAGGAAGCCAGCAGCAGTGGCGCCACCAGCACTTCGTTTAAAGAAGCGGTGTTGTCATTGGAGGTAACACCGCAGATCACACCGGATGACAAAATTATTATGGACCTTGAGGTGACTCAGGACTCCCGTGGCGAGGAAACCTCCAGCGGCCCGGCTATAAACACCAACTCGGTGACAACTCAGGTGCTGGTCGCCAACGGTGAAACCATTGTTTTGGGAGGTATTTTCGAATCGACTAATACCGAAACCATCACTAAAACACCGTTTTTAGGCGATGTTCCTTACTTGGGCAGATTGTTTAAGCGTACCCAGACGACCGAGCTGCGCAGCGAGCTGCTGATTTTTATTACCCCAAAAATCATCAAAAACGACCTGGTTCGTTAAGTTATCCGCAACAAAAAACCGCCGCCTAAGAACGGCGGTTTTTTTGTGCGTGCGAAACCTGCGGCAGAACCGGACATTCATTATAGAATGACGTTCCCTATGCTACTCTGATCGGCTTGAACCTTATTGAGCGGATGTTATGTTGTTGCCCAAGCGAGTTATTCTGGTGGGTCCCATGGGGGCCGGCAAAAGTACCATCGGCCGTATGTTAGCGCGTGAGCTGGACTACCGCTTTTTGGACACCGACCGAATTATTGAACAGCGCTGCGGTGCCAATATTCCCTGGATTTTTGATGTAGAGGGTGAAGACGGGTTCCGTCAGCGCGAAACCGCCATGCTGAGTGAGCTGTCTACCGAGGTCGGTATCATTCTGGCGACCGGTGGAGGCGCGGTTGTGCGCGACGTGAATCACGAACTGCTGCGTCGTAATTCGGTGGTTGTTTACTTGCGCACATCGGTCGAGCACCAGGTAGAACGTACTCGTAAGGACCGAAATCGCCCGCTGTTGCAAACAGCGGATCCGGAAGCGGTTCTGCGTCACTTATTCGCGATTCGTGACCCTATCTACACCGAGTTGGCGACCATCACCATGTACACAGATCGTAAAAGCCCGCGATTGGTAGTGCGCCAACTGGTTAATCTGCTGAACCCAAAAACACCCCGTCACATACGCCAGATTCGAAAGGAGGGTCGTCATCATGCCTAAATTGCTCCGTGAACTTGTGGTAGACCTGGGCCAACGAAGCTATCCGATACTGATCGGTGAGCAGCTGTTGGGGCACCATGACTTAACGCCTTACGTAGGCGGTTACCAAGTGATGATTGTGTCTAACGATACCGTGGCCCCGCTCTATCTGGAGCAGGCAAAAGCCTGTTTTGCAGGCAAGCAGGTGGATTCTGTGATTTTGCCAGACGGAGAACAACACAAAGACTGGCAAACTCTGAATCTGATTTTTGATGCGCTGCTGCAGTACAGACACAATCGCACGACCACTCTGGTAGCCCTGGGCGGAGGCGTAGTGGGTGACATGACCGGGTTTGCGGCGGCGAGCTACCAGCGCGGCGTAGCGTTCATCCAGATTCCAACAACGCTGCTGTCACAGGTGGATTCCTCTGTGGGTGGCAAAACCGGCATCAATCACCCCCTGGGTAAAAACATGATAGGGGCTTTCCATCAGCCCCAAGCCGTGCTGATTGATACCGGTACTTTGGTGACGCTGCCAGACCGGGAAGTTTGTGCCGGGATGGCGGAAGTCATCAAGTACGGTCTGGTTCGCGATCTGCCTTTTCTGCATTGGCTGGACCAGAATCTTGAGTCTTTGCTTGAAAGGGATCCACTGCAAGCCGCAGAGGCCATCCATCGTTCCTGCGCCTGCAAAGCGGAAGTGGTGGCTATTGATGAACGCGAGGGGGGGTTAAGAGCAATACTCAATCTTGGCCACACCTTCGGTCACGCGATCGAGACGTTCGCCGGCTACGGCAATTGGTTACACGGAGAAGCCGTTGGCACTGGCATGCTGATGGCAGCGGATCTTTCCGCCCGCGAAGGTTTTATCAGTGCTGCCGAATACCAGCAGATTTACAGCCTGATCAGCCGTGCCGGACTGCCGTCGCTGGCGCCCGCAGCTATGCATCCGGACGACTTTATAGAGCGGATGGCGGTGGATAAAAAGAATGTAGATGGGCAGCTCAGGCTGGTCCTGTTGCAGGCGGTGGGTGAAGCGGTGGTGACCGCCAAAACGGCGCGCATAAACCTTGAAGCAACCCTGAACTTTTTTTGCCAGCGTTGAATCCAGAGCCCGAGACGATATCGCCATGGCCAATGACGACAGTCTGAGCAGTCAGGAAGCCGGGGGTCTTTTCCCCCGCCTGCAGGAGCGTTTTGGTCTGCGGGCAGATCCTTCGGCGATGGAAGCTCCGTTTTTTGCCGGCGCGCAGCGCCAATCTGCCCTTGAATCCTTGCGTCAGATGAGTGGTTTCGGCGACATGGCGGTATTGGTTAGCGCCCCATCCGGTTTAGGCAAAACCCGCCTGCTGGCAGAACTTGTGCGCAGTGAATCGTCGCGACTGGAGTTCCATCGCCTGGGTAGTGCAGCGTTGGGAAGCCCTCAGGCACTGGTGCGGGATTTGTCTACAGTGGCGCGCGGCCTGGATTTGGAGGCCGGTCCCAAGGCTGCCCTGTTGCAGTTTTTTAAATGGTCTGAGCAGCGCGCCGGCAGAGGCCAGCGCATGGTACTTCTGGCCGATAACGCCGAGCAGGCGCCGGCAGAGGTGTTGACTTTTTTGCTGAACGGCTTTGTGGGCGCCAATCGCAGCTTGGCAGCATTACCAGTGTTCGCCGGTGCGGAAACGCTGCCTGGCATGATAGAGCTTGCGCAGCAGGCTTCGGCGACCGTGCACCAGATTACACTGGCGCCTTTAAGCCGAGACGAACTGGCGGAATATCTGCATCCTAGGGTGAAGCTTGCTGGCGGTAACGTCGGTGAGCTGCTAAGCCCAGATCGATTAAAGCAAATTTATACCCGAAGCCTGGGTAACTTTTGCGCGATTCAACGTATAACTCCTTCTGTATGGCTAAACATGACAGGACAGGCTGCTTCACGGCACCATGCCAGAGTGCCTTGGCGTACGTTGGGATGGCCATCATTGGCGTTGGTTTTGCTAGCGGCTTCCTAGTGGTTTGTTTCTTATCAGTACGACACAGTGATGAGCGAAGAAGACGCCAGCGCCCAGGCGCAAACACAAGAGCGCGTGCGCAAGAGCATAACTGTCGGCCCGGACGTTGCACCAGACCAAGGCGAAGCTGCGCAGTCAGTGCCGTCAACGGCCCCAGACGCACCAGAGCCAATCGTTGCTACCGAGGATCCGGAGCCCAAATTAGAGCGAGGGCCGGTGATACAGCCCGAACTTGCAACGGCAGTCGAGCCCGAGCCGGCAGTGGTGTTCAGAGCTCAACCCGTACCTTCGCCGCGAGCTGCAACGGAGACAGTGCCTGATCAAACTGTTTTTACGCCGGCCAGGCCGGATCGCTTCGTGCCCTTGCTGCAACGCAGCAGCAGTGGCGGCTGGACCCTTCAGCTTGTGGCCGGCAACCTGGAGCAGACCGCCTTAAATATTTTGCGTCGTTATCCGCAGGTGGATGCGATGGTGTATACCCGCGGTGAACGTAACGGTAAACAGTGGTTCATGGTGTTCCAAGGTACGTACCCCAGTAAAGATGCCGCCCGGCAGGCGGCGCAAACTCTTCCTGCTGGCTTGGTGTCGGGACAACCTTGGGTGCGTGAGAATCGGAGTTTGTCGCCCTGAACACTCAAAATTGATTCGTTTTAGTGCATTAATAAAATTCGGGAGTTTTATTGACCCGTACTGGTGCATAACGTTAAGAATTTTAAATTTTCGATTGAGCAGCGAATTTTCGTCTGCGTAAACTGGTGTACCTATGTAAAAAATGTCATAGAGCTGTTTGTGCGATTTTCGCTGGCTTTTTGATAAAAAAGACTTTTATAGAGAGATTGTGCTTATGACAACTGGTTTGTACCAACTCGGTGAATTCAAAGATAACTGTGGCTTTGGCCTGATTGCTCACACCAAGGGCGAAGCCAGCCATCAATTGCTACAAACCGCCATTGAGTCGCTAACGTGTATGACTCACCGCGGTGGCATTGCCGCCGACGGTAAAACCGGCGATGGCTGCGGGCTGTTGTTGCAAAACCCGGACAGTTTTCTGCGCAAGGTTGCCCGCGCGCAGTTTGGCAAAGAGCCTGGCGACCTGTTTGCTGTGGGTCAGGTGTTTCTGAGCTCCGAAGAAGGCCAGGCGGCGGCCGCGAAAGCGGTTCTGGAAAGGCGTTTGTGTGAGCAGGGGCTGGAGGTGATGGGGTGGCGCGAGGTGCCGGTTGACACGTCTTGCCTGGGACCCATGGCGTTGGATTGTATGCCACGCATTGAGCAAGTGTTTGTATTGCCTGCGGGCAAACCAGAAAGTGATTTTGCCATCAGTTTGTTTGTCGGCCGTCGTTTCGCCGAGCGTGATCTGGCTGATGACAGCGAATTCTATATTTGCAGCCTGTCGCACCGCACGCTGGCTTATAAAGGCTTGATGATGCCTGCAGACCTGGCGAATTTCTATCGCGATCTGGACGACCCCGATCTGCAGACCGCCATTTGCGTATTTCACCAGCGTTTTTCAACCAATACCATGCCACGCTGGCCGCTGGCGCAGCCATTTCGTTATCTTGCCCACAACGGTGAGATCAACACCATTGATGGTAACCGTAATTGGGCGATTGCCCGTGCCGCCAAATTCAGCTCGCCGCGCCTGCCGGACCTGAAAACGCTGCAACCTCTGGTGAATCTGACCGGCTCCGACTCCTCAAGCATGGACAACATGCTGGAATTGCTGCTGGCAGGCGGTGTCGATCTGTTCCGCGCTGCGCGGATGATGGTGCCGCCGGCATGGCAAAACGTAGACACCATGGACGCAGACCTGCGCGCCTTTTACGAATACAACTCCATGCACATGGAACCCTGGGACGGCCCTGCCGGCTTGGTATTGACCGATGGCCGCTACGCTTTGTGTATGCTTGACCGCAACGGTCTGCGCCCGGCGCGCTGGGTACATACTAAAAACGATTTTCTCACCGTCGCCTCGGAAATCGGTACCTACGGTTACAAGCCGGACGACGTGGTAGCCAAGGGTCGCATTGGCCCCGGGCAGATGCTGGCCATCGATACAGAAACCGGCGAGATTCTGCACACCCGCGATATCGACCAACGTCTGAAAACCGCCCAGCCGTACAAACGCTGGCTGCGGGAAAACGCTCTGCGGGTAGAGTCCACGCTGCATCAACACGCCCCGGATTTTGAACTATTAGGCGTTGATGAGCTGCTGGTTCACCAAAAGATGTTCAACGTGTCGTTTGAAGAACGCGACCAGGTACTGCGCCCTCTGGGCGAGAGCGGTCAGGAAGCAACAGGCTCCATGGGCGACGACACGCCAATGGCGGTGTTGTCCAGCAAAGTGCGTCACTTGGGGGACTATTTCCGCCAAAAGTTTGCTCAGGTCACCAACCCGCCTATTGATCCGCTGCGCGAAGCCATCGTGATGTCGCTGGAAACTTGCTTGGGCGCTGAGCGCAATGTATTCGAAGAAGCGGCCGAGCACGCCGATCGCGTGATCCTAACAACACCGGTTTTGTCACCGGCAAAATTCCAGCGCATGTTGGCGAGTGAGCGCCCCGGTTTTGCAGTAGCAACAATTCCATTGAGCTATGCCCCGGAAGAAGGTCTTCAGCAGGCAATTAGGCGCGTGTGCGCCACTGCAGAACAGGCAGTGCGCGATGGCAAATCGCAAATTCTTTTACGTGACAGTGGTTTGCAGCAAGGCCACCTACCCGTAAACGCGTTCATGGCTACCGGCGCTGTGCATCATCATCTTGTTGCTCAGGGCCTACGCTGCGACTCCAACATTGTGGTCGAAACCGGCTGGGCGCGAGATCCTCACCACTTTGCGGTGCTGTTCGGTTTTGGCGCTACGGCGGTTTACCCATACCTGGCTTACCAGGTGCTTAATGACCTGATTCGCACCGGCGAAATGCTGGTAGACCCTATCGACGCCAAGAATAACTACCGCAAAGGTATTAACAAGGGCCTGCTGAAAATCCTGTCCAAAATGGGCATTTCTACCATTGCCTCCTATCGCGGAGCCCAACTGTTTGAGGCCGTTGGTCTGGCCGATGAAGTGGCCGATCTGTGCTTCAAGGGTGTGCCCTGCCGGATTCAGGGCGCCGACTTCTACGACTTCCAGCACGACCAGGAGCAACTGGCCAAACTGGCGTGGAAGCCGCGCAAGCCACTGTCGCCGGGTGGTATTTTGAAATACGTACACGGCCAGGAATACCACGCTTTTAACCCGGATATTGTGGCCAAACTGCAAGATGCCGTGACCAGCGGCGACTATCGCCAGTATCAGGAGTACGCCGGGTTGGTCAATCATCGACCGGTGGCTACCCTGCGAGACCTGCTCGGGTTCCGTGAAGGCATCCAGCCGGTAGACTTGGCCGACGTTGAGCCGATAGAGCAAATTTTCACCCGCTTTGACTCAGCGGGAATGTCCCTGGGTGCAATGTCGCCAGAGGCCCATGAAGCCCTGGCGGTGGCCATGAACACCTTGGGTGGACGCTCCAACTCTGGCGAGGGCGGCGAAGATCCGGCCCGCTATGGCAATGAAAAACGTTCAAAAATAAAACAGGTAGCCTCAGGCCGTTTTGGCGTTACCGCTGAATATTTGCGCAGTGCTGATGTCATGCAGATCAAAATCGCTCAGGGTGCCAAGCCGGGTGAGGGTGGACAACTGCCAGGCGGTAAAGTAAACGCTCTGATTGCTCGTTTGCGTTATTCGGTGCCGGGCGTAACGCTTATTT
>Ga0307932_1001074_pt1 | contig 11168 bp, 10 predicted proteins | sample OrgLakmetageno48_FD_201843 | JGI IMG/M metagenome (GOLD analysis project Ga0307932, IMG submission 201843) | Saline water microbial communities from Organic Lake, Antarctica - #48 | ecosystem: Environmental > Aquatic > Non-marine Saline and Alkaline > Saline | place: Antarctica: Organic Lake...
CACCCGGGCTTCTTGGCCCCAATCAATGAAGATTTGAACAGAGCCCTAGGCCAGCTAGCGGCAAAGGGCGTAGAAGCCACGGATATTCAAATCATGTTTGCAACCCACTCGATCCCGGTATCCATGAGTGAAACAAGTGGTCCACCCGGTGTTCGAGAGGGCTTTGAGAAGCCGGGCGGCACTTATGCCGCTCAGCATCTAGCAGCAGCCACATTGGTAATGGCTGAACTAGCCGTGCAATCAGATCTTGCCCCTAGTTGGGAGCTCGTTTACCAGTCCCGCAGTGGCTCGCCGAGCGTGCCCTGGCTAGAACCTGACGTAAACGATGCAATCAGAACGGCCAAGGAGGCTGGAAAGAAAGCCATTGTCGTGATACCGATTGGCTTTGTTAGCGACCACGTCGAAGTGGTTTGGGACCTGGATAACGAGGCAAAAGAAACCTCTGAAGAGCTTGGCCTTGAGTTTGAGCGCGTTGCAACGGCAGGCACCCATGTGGCTTTTCTTGAGGGCATTGTTGATCTAATAAAGGAGCGCACTGATGGCGTACCTGAGAAAGCGCTGTCTCCGCTGGGCCCATGGCCAAGTTTTTGCAATCCAGACTGCTGTCCAAATCTTCGGAAGGCGCTTCCGGTCATCGCAGAAGGTTAGACCGAGGCGTTTACTTGCAAGTTGCCGGGTTCTCTTTTCGGTCGATGCGAATCAGAGAAATTCTTAGCAGAACATATCTCTTCACGGCATTTGCGATGACTGTGCTTTCCAGTCAGGGCTTAGTGTGTCGAAGAATCATCCACGACTAGTTTTTAGTCCCTGATCCCAATCCACTTGCAGCCGCTACCCTGCTAGGACAAGGTTTATGTGTCTAATCTGTCTTTCTACGGTCGTACTTTTTTATCTTGCTCGGAAGCCTATTTATCGAAAAAGTTATCTGAGCAGGACGTAAAGTAATTTTTACCACCAAAAAGACCCCAGCTTGAAAGCTGAGAAATAACTTCACAATACTCACTCAGGTAGCGGGGCCGGAAGTGCCTCTCAGGGCGAAGTCTTGTCAGTGACGCTATTGTTTTTAGGGTGTCAGAATCCAAACCAAACCGCATTCGCGGCAGGGTTATAGATTCTGGCAATCAGCTTTCTAAGAAATTACTACTTAGCTACATCGTAATTTTGGCCATCTCAATGAGCTTGGTGCCATATTCGATTGACCCTTTCCTTCCTGCGTTCCCTGACATAGCCACGTACTTTGGCGTGACAAACGGAACCGTGCAAGCTTCACTGACCGGCGTCACAGTCGGTCTCGCGCTCGGCCAACTAATTGGGCCGCTTTCGGATGCTTTTGGTCGCAGACCTTTGATCTTGATCGCGACGACTGGATTCGGCCTGAGCGCGGTGATGGCTTTTTTCGCGCCCAACTTCGAAACTTTCCTCGTACTTAGGTTCGCGATGGGGTTCTTCGCGGCCGGTGCCGATGTGGTCAGCCGCGCTATCGTGCGAGATCTTTATCGAGGTCAACGAATGCAGACAATGTTGGCAAAAATCCTTTTTATTCAATCGCTTTCGCCAATCATCGGACCAATCGTTGGCGCACAAGTTACTCAGACGGGAAACTGGCAGGCCATATTTCTAATCTTCGGACTTGGCGGAATTATCTTGGCACTTTTCTCATCCGGACTGCTTGTTGAAACCTTGCCTGTCACAAAGCGACGAAGTAGCACACCGTTGGGGCTTTTCAGGGGTTACCGCTCAGTCTTGAAGGACCGGGTCTACATCGGGCTCTTGATATTTGGAGCGCTCCAAACTTCAGCGCTATTTGCGTACCTCAACAACGTGCCCTTCTTGTTCCGAGATGGTTTCGGTCTGAGCCCGGGCGACTTTGGGTTTTGGGTAGCAGCAAATTCGCTTGCTTCATGGGTCGGTGTACAAGTCGGTGCTTATGCCGCCAGGCACATTAAAGGTCAGTGGTTACTAGCCATCTACGCCAGCCTCGGTGTGCTTCTAGGTACGGGACTGTTTTTGACTGCCGGCTCGGGACTGGTTGTGGCAGAAGCGTTTTTCATGCTCCAGTTGTTTATATTTGGCGCTGGCGTCACAACTATCCCGACTATTGCACTTTATAACCACGGCTCTCAGGCTGGCACCGCCGCCTCTTTGTTTGGCATAGTGAATTTTGCAACCGCCAGCTTGGTTTCAATTGTTTATGGCTTCATGAACAACCAAGACACCCAAGATATTGGAATCTTGATTGGGCTGCTGTTTGCAGGTTCATTGACCAGTTTGATGCTGATCACCAGACCCTGGACAGTTCCAGATCTTCGAACCGGTGATTAGCCAAGGTTTATCCGTCCCAGCAACTAGCTGCTTCAAGGAAGCTGGCCTTGGATTGGCGTTCCAGTTAATGGCGGATAACTCGGGCTTCAGGCAAGCCCGGACATAGGCATAGGTGCTTATTGTTTCACTAGAGCCTCATGGGGTCCACTTGGATTGGTCGAGCCTAGCTATCTGCAGCTGAAATGCAGACGATAGGTCTTCTCGGTCTTGCCCTGCCAGTGCATAGATACGCACAATCCCGTTGTGAAGGCTTGCTCCGCTTCATGTTTTTTAAAGCCGCCAGCGTACTGGTGTAACAGGGGTTAGGATCGAATCAAGAAACAAACTAGGAAGGATCCCCTCATGGGTTTTGGACAAGCATTTAAGTCGTTTTGGGCCAACTACGCGAATTTTAAAGGACGTGCTCGTCGATCCGAGTACTGGTTTATCCAGCTCTTTCTCGTTGTAACCAACCTGGCAGCAGCGATTATTGATTTTGTGTTACTTGGCAGCGACGTAGATCGTTTTATCGCCAATGGAGGCGGGGGCTTGGTAGGTCTTGTCTGGATAGTCGCCACAATCGTGCCCGCGTTATCAGTGCTGGTCAGACGACTCCATGACACCAGCAGAAGTGGTTGGTGGGCATTGATTGGGTTTGTTCCTCTGGTAGGTACCATCGTCCTACTGGTCTTCACTGTCGCTGATTCTTTCCAAGGTGAGAACAGGTACGGACCATCACCAAAGGTCGTTTCAGCAGAGTAAGTGCCATGTTTAGCTATTTGAACCAGTTCGAAGGAGAAACTGATGGGAAAAAAGTCAGAACTCGAGTCGGTTTGGGATTACCCCCGACCTCCGCGGCTCGAAGAAGTTTCGCAGCACCTGAGTGTTAGCCATGCGGGCAAAACCATAGCTTCGACTAATGAGTCGGTTCGAGTGCTGGAGACCTCACACCCACCAACTTATTACTTAGCCATCACTGGCTTCGCGCCCGGAGTGCTGATTGAAAGCCCCGGTGAGACTTATTGCGAGTTCAAGGGTGTTGCCAACTACTTTGATTTACTGGTTGATGGCCGCGTTATTCCAAGGGCTGCCTGGACCTACAAAAAACCAAATCAGGGTTTTGAAAAGCTTCTGGGCAAGGCCGCTATCTACGCCTCGAAGGTTGATGAGTGTTACGTGGGTGAAGAGTTGGTTCAGTCCCAAGAGGGCGATTTCTATGGTGGCTGGATAACCTCAAACATAAAAGGGCCCTTTAAGGGTGCCCAAGGAACCATGGGTTGGTGAGCAAGCCCTAGACCCTAGTTGGCTGTTAGCAACCAAATCTGCCGACTCAGAACCACTTACTTTTTTCTGGCGGAGAATAGGGGATTCGAACCCCTGAGGGCTTGCACCCAACACGCTTTCCAAGCGTGCGCCATAGGCCACTAGGCGAATTCTCCAGAGCCATGATTCTAGCTGCATTATTTGCGGTCTGGAAATTGGCTCTTTCTGGGTTTAGTATTGGAGTCGACTCCTCGTGTGGCGTCACCTTGGCTAAATCCCCCAGGATCGAAAGATAGCAAGGGTAACTGAGCTCTGATGGGTGCACGGGGGGTCCTTTTTATTATCAGCATCTTGACAGTGCCTTGTTACCTCTTTAATGCTCGAGCCAGCCTAGGATTTGTAACTGATGGACGAACTATTTTTGAGATTTGGCGACCTCCCGCTTCACCCACTCGCCGTGCACTTTGCCGTGGTGCTCTTACCGCTTAGCGCGATTGTCTTTGTGGTTGCAGTTTGCTGGCCTAAATTTAGAAACAAGTTTCTTGTTAGCTCTCTTGTTGGCCTCGGTGCCTCAGTTCCGGCCGTTTACATATCTTCCCAATCTGGCAAAGCATTTCAAGAGGTTGTGGGAGATCCTGGCGTTCATGCCCAACTTGGTGACTCGATGATGGCGCTTTCGATTGGCATGTTCGCGGTGGCATTTGTTTACTGGTTTGCCGTTAGAAGAGATCTAGCTAAGCCAGTTATTTACGCGCTTAGTTTTGTTGGCATCTCGGTTTCCATCGCTGTGATCGTCATGATCGCCCTTATTGGCCACTCTGGCGCTGCAGCTAGTTGGTCTTCGGTACTCGGTTAGTAAATGCCCGCGAGGCTGTGGAATTGTTCTTGCTTGTCTGCCTCCTCGGTTAGGCTTGGCCCGTGACTACAGCCCTATATAGACGTTATCGACCTGAGAGTTTTGCCGAGCTTATTGGCCAATCTCAGGTAACCGATCCGTTGCGCTCTGCCCTGAGGGCAGACAGGGTGAATCACGCTTATTTGTTCTCCGGTCCAAGAGGCTGTGGAAAGACAACGAGCGCAAGAATCTTGGCCAGGTGCCTGAACTGCAAAGAGGGTCCAACCGACACTCCATGTGGCAAGTGCGACAGCTGCATTGAGCTTTCCCGCGGAGGACCCGGTTCGCTAGACGTGGTCGAAATCGATGCCGCTAGCCACAACGGTGTTGACGATGCAAGGGACCTAAGAGAAAGAGCAATCTTTGCTCCAGCCAGAGATCGCTACAAGATTTTCATCCTCGACGAGGCTCACATGGTTACCCCGCAGGGCTTCAATGCTCTGCTGAAGATCGTTGAAGAACCTCCCGAGCATGTGAAGTTCATCTTCGCAACCACAGAGCCCGAGAAGGTAATCGGAACCATTCGCTCTAGAACTCACCACTACCCCTTCCGTTTGGTCCCTCCGGGAGAGCTGTTGGAATACCTGGGAACTATTTTGGAGTCTGAGGGTTTTAGCGCTGAAGCCGGTGTGATGCCGCTTGTGGTTCGGGCATCCGGAGGCAGCGTTCGAGACGCTTTGTCATTGCTTGATCAGTTGATCGCTGGCAGTGAGAGTAAAGAGGTTGCTTATCAGCGAGCTGTTAACCTTTTGGGCTTCACTCACGACGAACTTATGAGCGAGGTAATTGAGGCCTTCGCTGAAATTGATGCGGCTAAAGCCTTTAGCGCGGTGGATAAGGTAATTCAGTCTGGCCAAGACGCCAGGAGGTTTCTTGAGGACTTGCTTGAGCGCCTAAGAGACCTAATGCTTGTCAGCTCACTTGGAAACGACGCCAAGGCCATCTTGCGCGGCATTGGGCCCGAGCAGTTCGACATTCTTACAATTCAAGCAAGCCGGTTTGGCCTGTCCGACTTGACCGCGGCCGCGGAAGCGACTTCTAAAGCTCTTTCTGACACCAGCGCAGCTTCGAACCCGAGGTTGCAGTTGGAGCTACTGTGCGCAAGAGTGCTAGCCCCGGTAAGTCAGCGATCATTGGCCGCCATCCAACAGGAGCCGGTGGCGGCCGCTGCAACACCGGTTACTGCTCCGGTTGCTCCGGGCAAGCCACCAGCCGTTGCGGCACTAGCCACTCAAGAAGTCAAGCTAGAAAAAACGTCAGAGCTTGCAAAACCCGCAGCCGAAAAGATTGCTCTGGCACCAGACGTGAATATCACCCGAGACGAGCCTGAGGCAAAGTCAGTCATTACTGAGCCAAGGCAGCCGGTTGTTCCAATCCAAGACATCACCACAGCGACTGTTAAGGCTGCGTGGCCGATGATTCTGGAGACACTTGCGAAACAGTCCAGATCCGCTTGGGCCGTTGCCTTCACCACCAAGGTGATTGATTTTAAAGACGAAGTGCTAACTCTTTTGTTCCAGAGCCAGAACGATGTGGATGCGTTCAAGAGTTCGCAGGGAGCTGCCGAAGTTCTTCGCCAGGTTATTCGTGAGCAATTAGGCGTTGTAGTCAAATACCGTGCCAAGGTTGCCGAGGCGCCAGTAAAACCAGAAACAAAAAACACGGTTGAACCGACAGCTGCCGAAGAATTCACAACTGAAGAAGAAATAGAAGCGCAAGACGCACCCGAAGAAGTTGCCCACGCTTCTGAACCTGAGGCTGAGCAAGCTGGAGAGTTCGTGCTTCGTGAAGTGCTTGGAGCCAAGCCAATAAAGGGCGAGGCTAGCTAATGTATGACGGAGTGATTCAAGAGCTAATTGATCAGCTGGGTCGGCTTCCCGGTGTTGGCCCAAAGTCTGCACAGCGCATTGCTTTTCACCTTATAGAGACCGACAGCGAAGTGGCTCTGGAGCTCGCGGACGTGATTCGAGAGGCCAAGGAAAAGGTGCGTTTCTGCGTGACTTGCGGCAATGTTTCAGAAACTGAGCAGTGCTCTATTTGCCTAGATCCAAAACGGGACCTAACTTCGATCTGCGTTGTCGAAGACTCGAAAGACATTAACTCCATCGAAAGAACAAGGGAGTTTCGAGGCCGATATCACGTCCTTGGAGGAGCCATATCTCCAATTATTGGAATTGGCCCGGATCAGCTGAGGATTAAGGACTTGCTAAAGCGCCTTGCAGACCCAGAAATCAAAGAAATAATTGTTGCCACTAACCCAAACCTTGAGGGCGAGGCTACCGCCACGTATTTAATTAGGCTCTTGGGGTCAATGGAAATAACTGTTTCCAAGCTTGCTTCCGGGCTACCAGTTGGCGGAGATCTGGAATATGCGGATGACATGACTTTGGGTCGCGCCTTTGAGGGTCGCAAAAGAGTCAACTAGACTTGGCAGCTTGCCAACGAATGTATGAGTCCAAAAATCCAGGAGCCCTAATTGCCAGTTATTGTGCAGAAATATGGAGGATCTTCCCTACAAGACGCGGACAAGATCAAACATATCGCTGCACGCGTTTTACAGGCACAAGCTGAGGGAAACCAGGTGTGCGTTGTGGTATCTGCAATGGGTGATACCACCGATGACCTAATAGACCTTGCTAATTCTGTCTCTTCTGCACCCGATGGTGGGCGCGAGATGGATGTTTTACTAACTGCGGGCGAGCGAATCTCAATGTCACTTTTAGCTATGGCCATAAAAGAGCAGGGTGGGAAGGCTAAGTCCTTCACTGGCTATCAGGCTGGCATCTCTACTGATTCTTCTCACGGTTCGGCCAGAATCTGGAAACTTGAGCCAACTCGCATACAAGAGTCTTTGGCAAATGATGAAATCGCGATTGTTGCTGGCTTTCAGGGCTTCAGTTTTGAAAATGGTGACACCACAACTCTGGGTAGGGGCGGGTCTGACACTACCGCGGTGGCTTTGGCTGCGGCGCTGAACGCAGAAGTTTGCGAAATCTATTCTGATGTTGACGGCATTTACACCGCCGATCCAAGGATTGTTCCCCGTGCCCATAAGCTCGCGCAGATTGACATTGAGTCAATGCTCGAGCTTTCATCCTCGGGAGCAAAAATTCTCTACATTCGCGCGGTTGAGTTTGCGCGTCGCCACAAGATACCTCTTCGGGTGAGGTCCTCTTTTAGTACCGATCCCGGAACCCTCGTTTACACAGCTATTGCAGGAGATGACATGGAAGAGCCAATCGTTTCAGGTGTTGCAACCGATGACACTCAATCAAAAGTGACAGTTGTTGGGCTGCCGGACCGACCGGGTAAGGCGGCAGAGGTGTTCCAGATTGTTGCCGAATCCGGTGCGAACATAGACATGATCGTGCAGAACGTCTCGACCGATGAGGATAAGCGGAGCGACATTTCCATGACGCTGCCACACTCCGACCGACACAAGGTTGTTCAGGCACTCAAAGACCGTCAGGAAGAAGTTGGCTTCGAGGGAATTACCTATGACGATGAAATCGGTAAGCTTTCAATCGTTGGAGCAGGCATGAAGACCTCCTCGGGCGTATCAGCGAAGCTCTTCGGAGCCCTGGCAAGAGCCGGAATCAACATTGAGATGATCTCGACCTCTGAGATCAGAATCTCGGTTGTGACTCGCGCTGACCAGCTAAAAGAAGCCACCAGAATCGTGCACTCTGCTTTCGAGCTTGATGCTGCCGACACCGCCATTATTTATGCCGGAACAGGTAAGTAACTATGTCTAAACCAAATCTTGCTCTGGTCGGCGCGACCGGTGCCGTCGGAACCGTAATGGTTCAAATTATCAATGCGCGGGAAAACATTTGGGGTGAAATCAGGCTGATTGCTTCGGCTAGAAGCGCTGGCAAGCAGATTATGGTTCATGGCGAACCGCTAACGGTAGTTGAGCTCTCAGCGAGCGCCTTTGATGGCATGGACATTGCTCTTTTTGATGTCCCAGATGAGGTTTCAGAAAGCTGGGCTCCAATTGCTGCTGCCAAGGGAGTGGTTGTGGTTGACAATTCGGCTGCGTTCCGGATGAACCCGGAGGTTCCATTGGTGGTTCCTGAGGTCAACCCTCACATGGCTAAATCAAGGCCAATTGGAATCATTGCAAACCCCAATTGCACCACCTTGACCATGATGGCTGCCCTGGGTGCCCTGCACCACAAGTGGAAGCTCACAGAATTAGTTGTTGCAAGCTACCAGGCAGTTTCCGGAGCTGGAACTCCAGGCGTTGATCGCTTGGCCAATGAGATCAAGGCGGCGGCTACTAACCCAGAAGCTGGCCTTACCTCCGACAGTGTTCTAAGGACACTAGAGGCCCAATCAGTTCATCAGGCAGATTCACCTTGGCCACACCCGATTGCCTTGAATGTTATCCCTGCGGCCGGTGGCTTCACAGAGGGTGGCCACACCTCCGAAGAGCTCAAGGTTAGAAACGAGTCACGCAAGATTCTTGGAATCCCCGGCCTTAAAGTTGCTGCAACCTGTGTTCGAGTTCCGGTTCAAGTCGGTCACTCGTTGGCCGTTCACGCCACCTTTGGTGCCGCCGTGTCGGCCGATGAGGTTAGAGAACTGCTTTCCAAGCAACCAAGCGTTGTTGTCATGGATGACCCGGAAAATAACGTCTACCCAACCCCACAGCACGTTGCGGGGCAAGACCCGACTTTTGTTGGTCGCATCCGCCAGTCAGAAGATTTTCCAAACACAATTGATCTTTTCATGGTGGGGGATAACCTTCGAAAAGGTGCTGCCCTAAACACCTACGAAATAGCGGAGCTAGTAGCTCAGGAGCTCGCCTAGTAAACCTAGCTGAGGGTAATTAGCGTTGCACTTGGTGGGCAAAAAAGCCGAACGGGTGCGTAGATAGAGCAACCAATCCCAGCTGAAACATGAAGCATGGCTTGGTGGTTTTGATCTGACCATGCTGATAAACCACTTGCATATTTGGTTGGCAAGTCGCAGTTGGTAATCAGCGCCTTTTGTCTCGGCCAACAAATCTGACCACCGTGGGTGTGTCCGGCAAACATCAGCTGCACTCGTTGTTCCAAGAAAGCGTCGATTACCGCTAGATATGGAGCGTGAGCCACGCCAATTGTGATGTCGACGTTTTGAAGCGTAGTGGTCTGCTTCGGCAGTCCTGCTAGGTCTTCATGGCCGTCGTGAGCATCATTAAGACCAAGAAAACCGATGCGAGTGCCACCGATTTCGAGCTGGCCAGCTTGATTGTTTAGATTCAGCCAACCAGAACCGATGAGCTCAGATTCGAAGCGCTTCGTGTCCAACTGAACACCGGTTGTCGACTTAGAAGAGGGCCCCATGAAATAACGCAGTGGGTTTCTAGGTGCCGGAGCTCTGTAGTCATTGCTGCCGTTGACGAACACTCCTGAAAACTGCCTGAGCGGCTCCAGGGCCAACAGGGCTGGGTTGATGGCGTCTTTGTGGCCAAGGCTATCGCCGGTGTTTATGACGAGATCTGGCTCTAGATCGGCAAGCTCTTTCAGGAATTTTGCCTTTTCAGTTTGGCCGGGGGCAAAGTGGAGGTCGGAGACGTGCAGAATACGCAGGCCCTTACCGGTTGGGCTAGAGATCTCTAATTCGTGAATCTTGAACGGGCCTGAGTTTCCAGCTATCCACATGCGTTTGGCTGCACAATCACTGCACTCGCGACAATTACTTCTTCGCCGGCGGCAGGAATGGTTGAATTAGCTGAATCTGCTGGAAGGTTTGGATCACAAAGATTTAGCATCCAGTATTGGCTAGGTTGCGGGGCAGTTGGGAAAAAGCCCATTACCTCAAGCGTCGTGTAAGCATCGGCCAGATTCATCCCGGAAACATCGGGCATTATCAGCTGGCCGCCAGAAGAAATAAAGACCTGAATTATTGAGCCTCTAGGTAGTGATTCGCCTGCGGCAGGGATTGTGTAGGCGACGGTTCCAACTTGCTGTGCAGAAGCTACTGTGTCCTCAGCAATCTTCAGGTTCAGGCCCCCTGTAATGAGCTGAACTTTCGCGCTTTCAAGAGTGAACCCGGTGATATCTGGGACATTCAGCATGGTTGCGTCGATATATCTAGGGTTTGCCGCTGGAAATTGTGTTTCTTCGTAGTGCTTATTTACTTCAAGCATGACGTCTTTCCAAATGGCATGTCGGATGGTTGATACCGCCCGGCCCGCTACTGACTTGCCGCTCTGAGAAGTTAGCCCAACTACGTTTCCAACCCAGGTTGCGGTCGCTACTTCCGAAGAAAACCCAATCATCCAGGTATGGATGCGCTCGTCTGTCGTGCCGGTCTTACCAGCCAATGGTGTTCCATCATTGGTGTTGGCCGCTGCCCCGGTTCCACCGGACATGACGCCTTTCATGGCTTGAATCATCGCCGCTGAAACTTCAGGAGAAACCGACTGACTACAAAGACTCTGCGGAACCGTTAGCTCTTCGTTAGTCAACCTAACAACCACTCTGTCAATGGCAATTGGCGAGCAATACACTCCGGCGTTTGCGATTCCGGCATAGGCCGCGGCCATTGTAAGCGGTGCAATTTCGTTGGCCCCCAGAATGGTAGCCGGGACATACAAAAGCTCATTGCCGTCCGCTCTGTGAACACCGAAGTCTTTTGCTGTGTCTCTGATTGCGCAGAGATCTAATTGCGAAGCCATGGCTGCAAAGGCGGTGTTCTGAGAAGTGACGACAGCCTG
>Ga0307932_1001075_pt1 | contig 11168 bp, 12 predicted proteins | sample OrgLakmetageno48_FD_201843 | JGI IMG/M metagenome (GOLD analysis project Ga0307932, IMG submission 201843) | Saline water microbial communities from Organic Lake, Antarctica - #48 | ecosystem: Environmental > Aquatic > Non-marine Saline and Alkaline > Saline | place: Antarctica: Organic Lake...
GTATTGCTCTCAAGCAAGGTATTTAGTTGCGGGTGAATTCTTCTGTTTGGGGAGCTAGGAAAAAGGAGAAATTCGATTTCTTTATCGCTGAATTGCTCAAGCCACCTAGCGGAGTGGATGCTGTCGAGCATGCAGACAACGGCTACGCGGTTCACCTAATTCGTCATTTCCATCGCGAAGCTGAAGACTAATGAAGATGTGGCGAGCGTCTTAACAAAACGGTCGTGAGCAACAGGGCTGCCGATTTTATTGAGTGTCGTCATTAGCTGGACGCCCCAGAGCCTTGCTCAACAAACCTTCAATAAAATGACTACTCAGATCAAGGACAAAATTGTTCGCTCGCTCAGACGAGAGCATCTCATTACTCGAATCAAAAAAACCACTCGGATCATCGACACAACTGAGCACCTCACTCAGCACCTTGAGGTTCGAGGTTATTTTATTTACCTGGTCTACGAGGTCTTCGACAGAAGATATGTCAGCTAGGGAGATTATTTGGTCAAAAAGCGCCGGCATTTCCTCTGAACAGCTTTCAAGTACCGCGTTCATCGTGAATGCAACGGCGAAGCCATGGGGGATACCGTACTTAGCCGTGAGTGGATATGACATGGCGTGACACACGGATGTCCTAGTCTGTGAAATACATAATCCCGCGAGCATAGATGCCTCAGCCATTTGGTTCCGGGCTTCTATGTCGCTCAGATTTCGATGAAGGGCTGGCAAGGCCTTTAGCGCTAAGGCAATTGACCTTGCCGCCAAGCCCATAGTTATCGGCGAGCGATTCTTGTTCCATACTGACTCGAGTGCTTGATTCAGAGCGTCTAGTCCGGAGGAAAACGTCGCTCTGGCAGGAAGGGAATTTGTTAATTCAGCATCCACCAGCGCCACAGTCGGCCTTATTGAGTCACTCAGGAGAGACATTTTTTTCCGCGAGCGTGGTCCCAGATTGTTGCGAATGGCGTTACCTCAGAACCAGTTCCCGCGGTTGTTGGAACAGCGTAAATCGGCAGAAGTTGTTTCTTGCTGAGCGCACTCGGGTCGTCAATTATTGAAGCCAGGTCTGCGCTGCTGCCTTCGAGGGCAAGCATGGCTGTGGTTGCCTTGGCAAAATCAATTGCCGAACCTCCACCGAATGCAATCACCGCATCGAAATCTGAGCCCTTCAAGAGGTTTGCAGCGACTTCTATGTCCCTGATGTCAGGATTTTGTTGAACACGGGTGTACCAAGTCAGTTGAGCTTCCAAGCCATCCAAGAATGAATCTGCATAAAACTGAGCCTTGCCTCTTTCAGAAGAGATAACAAGAACGTTTTTGCCAGAAATCAATGGTCCCAATTTGCTCCTACAGCCTGGTCCACATTGAATTAACGTAGAGTTAGAGTACGTCCAAATCGCCGAATTCAAGGTCCACTGCATGGGTTTAGTCTAGCGCAGCCGGGCTTAATCACCTTTTTTAGAGGAGCTGGCAATGCTATTCATGAGCAGGTTTTTGTTAACGGATGGGCTTTCCTTTGGGCGACCTAGATCACCTCTTGACCCTGGCTTGAGCTTGACTTCTAAGAACTTTGGTCCGGTGTGATTTGAGAGCTCCATCAAGGCTTGCGTCAGGCCTTCCGCGCTAGTAACTGGGCTTGAGATTTTGGAATACCGGCAGGCGCTGGAAACTTCCGTTAGGGAGATCTTGTTAGCGACGGTGGGCTGACCCCCAACGCTGTCATGAACCCCGTTGTTTAGTAAAATATGAGTGAGGTTCCCTAAGCCACTCGTGCCAATAGTTGCCATTCCACCTAGATGCATTAGGGCCGCACCGTCGCCGTCTATGCAGTAGACCTCAAGATCGGGTCGAGAAAGCGCAACTCCCAGAGCAATTTGAGAGGCGTGACCCATTGACCCGACCGTCAAAAAGTCCCTTGACGGATCGGTTCCCGTGCGCATTCTTGTCTCGTAAAGTTCTCTTGAAGCCATACCGGTGGTCGAAACGACAACAGACCCTTTTGGAAGACTCTGCGCAATCGTTTCTATGGCCATTTCTCGAGATAATTCTGACGCCTCGCTGATAGGAGTGGGCCGTTTCGATTCGGACTTCGTGAATGCTCCTTTATGTGCGAGCAGCACAACAGGACCCATGCTGCTTATGGCAGTCTCTGTTGCCCAAATAGCAGCCTCTTTTGAAGAGCTCTCGGTACCACCTATTTCCATCCAAGGGCTTTCCATCGCGTCGAGCATGGCCGGAGTTACTCGGCCTTGCTTCAAATGTTGAGGTTCATCCGAGATTCCTGGTGCACCTCGCCAGCCGACGAGTACCACAATTGGAAGAGAGTAAACCTCCGGATCGACGAGCGACAGCAAAGGGTTTACGGCATTTCCTAGGCCCGAGTTCTGCATGTAAACTAGAGGTAGCTGACCAGTGCCCAAGTAGAAACCTGCCGCAATGGCCACAGCTGAACCCTCGTTGGCTGATATCACGTGAGACTCGGGTCCCATTACCGCGTCCACGTATGCGCAGTATTCTTTGAGCAATGAGTCTGGGACTCCAGTAAAGAGGCGAACACCCGCATTGGTCAACGCATTGTGAAAAGTTTCAGGTGAGGTCATTCCTTACCTCCTGGTATGAGCTCCAAAATGTCTTTTATGGGCATCATGTTTGCGTCACATTCTGAAGACCTCCCGTTTCGAAGAATGGAAACTGCAGTTTCAACCATCGCTGGGTATGCAGATCGCAAGAGCTGGTTGGCGTAGATGACCACGTTCACGCCCTGCTCCTCGAGCTCTTATTCTGTGGTGGTGTTGTAGCTTGAAGGAACTGCTACGAGGGTTTTACGGTTGGGGAGTTTGTTGTACCTGTCGCAGAATTCAAACACTTCGTTGGGACTTGTCTGGCGAGAGTGAATCATGATCCCATCTGCACCCGCAGCTAAAAATGCCTCGGCTCGTTCCATGGCGTGATCGACTCCTAGGCCCAGAATCAGGCTCTCTAGTCTTGCAATTATCATGAAGTCATCTGTTTGCTGAGCAAGTTTCCCCATTCGGATTTTCTCACTGAAGCCCTCTATTGACTCAAGAGTCTGGTCCACATCAGTTCCAAAAAGGGAATTCTTCTTGAGACCAGGCTTGTCTTCTATGATGACCGCTGATACGCCTAGCCTCTCTAACGTTCTCACTGTGAAGACGAAGTGCTCTGGCTTCCCTCCAGTATCCCCGTCATAAATGATTGGCTTAGTGGTGACTTCTAAAACCTCATTTAGCGTTGAAACTCTGGCAGATGTGTCCACAGCTTCAATGTCAGGTTTCCCCTTTGCGGTTGAATCAGTCAGGGAACTCGCCCACATCCCGTCGAACTCGTACCGCCCAGTGGCTGACTCAAAGCATGTGTTTTCAATTATTAGCCCACTGAGTCCGTTGTGGAGATCGAGAAATCGAACTAGAGGCTTTGCCCGTAGCATTCTTTTCAGACTTGCGCGCCTCAAATCTGGGGTGGTTCCTATTTCGCGCAAGGCGTGATGCAATTTGGTTGAAGAAATACCTTCCGTGTAAGGAATTTCAACAAGTTCTCCACCCCATTCGCTCAGCGTCGATATTACCGTCTCTCGAACTTTTGACTGCACTCCTGATTTCCAGTCATCGCCGTGAACAACAAAGTCTGGCTTGTACTTTCTTAAGTTCGGGATGTAGTCGAGTGTCTCTTGAGGAACCAACGAATCAACGTTCCTCAGGGCTCGGATAACTCCAGCCCTAAGTTCCCACTCCATAATGGGCACCCGCTTGTAGCTAGCTATGGCCTGGTCAGTGAGCAGTCCAACGGTAACGGATCCTAGCTCAGCTGCCTTGTTTATAATATTTATGCGCCTTGGGTGCACTAGGTCCGCACTCATTCCAACGTACACGTTTATTCATTCATTTATGTTCTCAGAATAATCGCCGAGACAAGAAATAGCGAAATTAGTGTTCGAGCTACGTCAGAGGCTGCGTGAGTCTCAATCTCATCTGATGCATACGAGCCTTCTTTGATCTGAGCAAGACTTGGGGGGGGGATGCAAGTGATGAGAGTGTTTCTTTGTGGAACGCTGAGAGCATCCCTTGGTCACCCATGGTTCGTCATGAAATTGAAGAGCTGAGACCTAGTTCAAAAACTAGAACAGCAAATAGTTTTCATAATTTCGTCTTGGAGGAACTCGGAACTGACCTAAACGGGATCTAAACGAAAAAACCAGACCATAGAGACGATTAGCCACAAGACGCACCCCGGGGTGGAATCATGTGGTGCCCAGAGCGAGAAAAGGCTGTATCGACCGAAGATACTGGACTGATTAACAAGCTTTTCAATTCGAACCACTCAGCGTCGCATGTGGAAGACCAGAATTGAAGGCTGTAACGCTGGCCTCCGGAATGCTCTCACGCCTTCGACCCCTGACCGATGATAGACCCAACTGGCAGTTCTTCGTGGAGCTGGAATTTCTGATCTTCACTTTGTAGGAGGTCATCTCGGACATATGTTGAGTCGGCCAGGAGTAACACTTCATTTGAATGTCAACTTTGAGACAACAAGCACGGTCCATTCTCTCTTCTGCGCCAAGGATGCACTTCGGGGGTCAGAGGATGTGGTCGTTTCGCACGGTGACATTGTTTTCGAACCATCTGTGTTGGAAGGACCAGAGGCCCTGGACGCTTCTGTGGCGTTGGAGGCAGACACTGATTGGCTCAGGTACTGGCAAACTGGGATTACAAACCCCTTGGAAGATGCTGAAAATTTTGCTGTGGATGCAAGCGGCTGTAATCTTTAGATCGGTCAGACCCCTTCCTCGCTTGAGGAAATGTTGGCTCAGTACATTGGTCTCACCATTGTGCGATCTGATTTCCTACCCTCGGATTTGGAGCTGGTCCGCGAGAGAGCTTGAGAAGCAGGTGAACCTGGAGCAAAAATGGCAGGACAAATTTCATTCGGCTACTCGTCAGCAAACCATGGCCCGCTGGTGAGAGTTTCTTGTCAGGGGTCTGGGCCGAGTTTGACTCTGTTTCGGACCTGGCTGTTGCTCAGATAAATCTAAGCCAAAACTAAACGACGTCGACTCCCAGAACCTCACACTCTGGGAGTAGAGATATCTCAAAAAAAAGCGTTTCGACACCGTGGCAATTCACTCGGACTGCACTGACTGAATTGAAGAACCCTCTTATTAGCTCGACTTCCTTGCAAGCTAAGGCGCCTAGGGACATGCTGCGAGAATTTTATTCATCGTATTTGAACACGTAGGCGAGAAAACCTCAGTGAGGCCCGCTTTGTCCCGTCATGCCTTGATTATCTAGGATCCTCACCCGTTGTAGCCTTAATTTGACTGATGACATTTCCCCAGGTCCTCATAAGGCTATCTAGCGATCCCGGAGGAAGTAAATCAAGCCATTTATGGTTTAGGCCAGTATTTTTCTCTGATACTTTGGGGTCGAATCTTCCTTCAGAAGTAGAGGCCCATCCGGTCCATGTCAAGTTGAGAAACTTCAGTAGCTCCACCATTTGATTTTCAAAATCTAGAATAAAGTCTTCGAAGACGATGACTTGCATTTCCAGGTCATTCTTGATCAAGTGGGAGAGAACCCATTCCAACCTGACTTCCAGAGCCTTGGCCGCATACATTATTTTGCTCGATTGGTCAGAGCCGTGTATGAGGGGCAACGAACCCGTGATGCTAGAGCGGAATTCGAAATCAATCACTCCTTTCTCGATGAGTTCTGTTATCTGATCCAGTGGGTGTCGAACAACCACTATCAATTTGTAAGGGGAGAAAACTTCTGGCCACGAACTACTGTGATTACCTAGCATCAGGGGCTGGTCCAGCATTAGAGCCCGTTTTGAATCCCCATGCACACTCGTTACGTCACTCATCCACTCTCTTGCAGCTCCAATTCTCGCCTCAAGCGGAGAAGATGGGCTGAAATGATTGATTGGGAGACGAGCCAGAAGTCTCAATCTTTTCTTTCGGCGGCGAATTTCCGCAAGTGAACGCGGCCTCTTTATTATGGACGCCGCTAGCCTCAGGAATCCAACAAACCGCCAAAACATTGTTTCAAGTCGATCCGCGTTATGGTAATCCCTCAACAAAGCCAATTTCATGATCGGATCTCCGTTGAACAACACATAACGAGCAAGACCCATAACTGTGCCTGAATCAGAACCTTGCTCGACTAGGTCCCCTATCATTCCATCTCGGCGGAAATCATCAAATTCGCCTGGCACCTCTTTGACTTCGGGATGCGATGACAAGGCATCAAGGATGGCACTTGATCCTGAGTAAAGTAAGCCACAGATGAGAATCTTCGGAGCCATGTCATTTCCTATCAGAGAGTCAGAAGGACAACAATAGTGTAGCGGAGCATTTCTAAGACAGTTTCATTATCCCAGCAGCCCGAAAAGACAAGGTGGCATTCTCGCTAAAATGCACAACCAGTTGAGGGTCTAGTGTCCTTTACCGGTTCATGTCGCGAACAGCAGTAGGCCAACTTCCTGTTGTCACAAAAGCCCTATCTAGACAAGTCCTTCCTATACAAATCCACCAACTCTGGCATCATTTCAATAATTAAAGTGTGTTTTGGGAACCATCCTAAATCTTTTTCTGCAAGGCTTGGATCTACTGCGTACTTCAGGTCATGACCGGGTCGATCCGCAACGAAGTCAATGGCGCTCTCGGGGAGCCCCAGTATTTCTCGAATCGAATTGACAATTGACAAATTTGTTTGCCTGTCTCTGGCTCCAAAAAGGTAGGTAGACCCTATGGCCCCTCTTTCAACAGCAAGCCAAACTCCATCTGTGTGGTCATCTACGTGTATCCAATCCCGAACATTCAACCCAGAACCATAAACAGGGGCCTTGCCTTCCCTAAGCAGCGATCTAATTGTGTTTGGGATTAGTTTTTCCCAGTGCTGGCGGGGCCCGTAGTTGTTTGAGCAATTGGAGATGGTTGCTCGGAGCCCGAAAGAGCGAACCCAAGCGCGTACTAGATGGTCTCCAGCAGCCTTGGATGCTGAATAGGGGCTGGATGGGTTGTAGGCAGTATCTAAACTGAAAGCCTCCAAGCTATCTAACGGCAGGTCCCCAAATACCTCGTCAGTGGAAATGTGATGAAGCCTTACGTCATGAGTGACGCAGGAGTTTGCAATGTTGAGAGTGCCCATAACGTTGGTTTCGAAGAACAGGGCTGGATTTTTCAGAGAATTATCGTTGTGAGATTCTGCGGCGAAATGAACCACCAAGTCCGACGCCCTCACTAACTCATCAACCAGAGTGGTGTTTCTTATGTCGCCCTGAACAAAGCTTATCTGTTCTTTGACTTGGTCTAAATTATTGCTGGACCCAGCGTAGGTAAGAGCGTCCAAAACGGTAATCTCGATGTGGGGCTTTGTCTCAATTGTTCGAGTGACAAAGTTCGAGCCAATGAATCCAGCTCCTCCTGTTACTAACATTTTCATTTTGCCCTCTCGGCTCGGTCTAGGATACAGACTATGAAAGGAATTTTGCTTGCCGGAGGCACAGGTTCTCGTTTGCACCCTCTAACGAGGGTGGTTTCTAAGCAACTTCTTCCTGTTTATAACAAGCCAATGATTTACTACCCGCTGAGCACCTTGATGCTCGCGGGAATTCGAGAAGTCCTCGTCGTATGTACTGCCCGCGATAAGCCCCAATTCGAGGGGCTTTTGGGAACCGGCAAGCACTTGGGGTTGAGCATTGAGTATGCGATTCAAGACGAACCTGAAGGAATTGCACACGCGCTACTCTTGGGCGAGAATTTTGCCAATGGAGACAACGTCGCGCTCATCCTGGGGGACAATATTTTTTATGGAGCTGGGGTCGGAGATTCACTGCGAGGGTATTCATCCCAAGGCGGTGCTACGGTTTTTGCCCAAAAGGTAACTGATCCAGCCCGGTATGGAGTTATAGAACTAGATGCCGAGGGCAGCCCTGTTTCGATAGAGGAGAAACCAACTAGCCCCAAGAGTGACCTGGCGGTCACTGGGATGTATTTCTTCGACACTTCTGTTTTTGACCGCGCGAAAGGGCTAGCGCCTTCTGCTCGAGGTGAACTGGAAGTGACTGATTTGAACCTTTCTTACTTGGCTTCAGGAGAACTACATGTGGTCAGTCTGCCCAGAGGCACTGCATGGCTAGATACTGGCACGGTCGAATCTCTTGCGCAGGCAGCTGAATTTGTGAAAGTAGTCGAGTCCCGGCAGGGTTTCATGATTGCGTGCCCCGAAGAAATTGCCTGGAAGTATGGCTACTTGAGCGATTCGGAGTTGGCGTCTCTTGCTTCCAGCTATGGGCCCGGAGACTACGGCTCTTATCTGCGTCGGCTCTTGAAATGAGTAGACGCGCCCAGGATTATGCCGCCACTATTCTCTGGGAATGTCGTAAATTCACTCGCCTGCTAACATGGGAACTAGCTAGAATCTTAGAGATCACTGGTCCAAAATTACCGCCTGGAACAGGAAGCTCTTTCGCTCAGTCTGAGTAAAGGATTTTTGCTTTTATCTACTATCAGGAGTAGCACAATTGACCCCTTCGCTTTATCAGCCCCTAGCGGTGGCAAAAGATGGATCTGGTGTTTTATATTTCAGTGAGCTCGATTTCAGTGCGAATCGAATTTACTGGCTTGCTGGCCCCTCTGAGGAACGAGGGGGCCATGCCCATAAAAAACTTAGACAGTCCTTTGTGTGTATTTCAGGTAGCGCATCGGTAGCTTTGACAGACGGCGTTAAGAAAGAAGTTGCCAAGCTGTCAGCTGGACAGGCAGTCACAATCTCCCCCGGACTTTGGAGAGACGTTTACCCGCTCAGTGAGGGTGACGTATTACTAGTTATGGCTTCAGATGCCTTTGACGAAAGCGATTATATCAGAGATTTTGACGAGTTTTGGAGGTGGAAGGTTGATTAGGATACCGTTCTACGATTGCACACCATCCGCAGGAACTGCGAACCAGCTCAGTGATGCTGCCGACAAAGTAATACGCGGTGGAGCCTATGTCGGCGGTGAGCTCGTCAGTGGATTTGAGGAGCAACTAGCAAGTTACCTTGGTGGTGGCTACTGCGTTGGGGTTGGAAACGGCCTTGACGCCCTGACTCTTTCCCTGATCGCTCTTGATGTCGGACCGGGAGACGAGGTGATAGTCCCCACACACAGCTTCATGGCGACTTGGATTGCGGTTAGTAGGACCGGCGCGACTTCAGTTGGAGTCGATGTAGACCCATCGACCGGTTTGGTGGATTTGGATCAGGTCCTTAAGAAAGTAACTCGACGAACAAAAGTATTCCTACCTGTACACCTTTATGGAGCACCAGTAGATTTTTTGCCAATTCAACAAAACCTCAAAGACAGGGGCGTGTCGATTCTCGAAGACTGCGCACAGGCCCTCGGAGCCAAAACCTCATCAGGCATGGCCGGCGCACTGGGTGACCTTGGTGCATTTTCGTTCTATCCAACAAAGAACTTAGGTGCCTTGGGGGATGCAGGGGCAATCTTTACTCGAGATAGCGAAATGGCGGAAAGATTAAAGTCACTGCGTTCATATGGGTTCAGGAATTCGAGATACCAGTTTGGTGAGCTGGGCGTGAATTCCCGGTTAGACCCACTTCAGGCCGCCTTCTTGTCAAAGAAGCTACCGCTGCTAGATGCCGAGGGCGAGTTTAGGAATTGGCAAGTGGAAACATATACTCACGCAATAGGCGAAGCCGCCCTAAAGCCTGTAAAGGCTGATAACGGCTACTCCGTTTACCATCATTTTTCCGCACTCAGTGGGAACAGAACTACGTTCAGAGAGCGCATGTCTGAGCTTGGAGTAGAGACTGATACTCATTACCCCTACACGATGGAAGCGTTCATGGACTTGTCTAAAAAACGATCATTCCGCGTCAAAGATTCAGATCTAAAGGGCTCCAAGGAGCTGGCATCGAAAGTTGTCACTTTCCCCATCGGAACTTGGTTATCCAAGGAGAAAACGCTAGTTGTTTCAGAACGAATATCTGAGGCTCTTCGCTAGGGTCAGTCCCTTCCGAGAAGGTATTCCTGCACATTGCGTGTGACGTATCTACTCTTTCTCACAAAGGTCAGAGCCAAGTAGGCAACTTTGAACAAAATTGACCTGGTTGTCCAGGACAAATTGCGCTTGCCTGCCAAGGAGAGTGCGTCCGCAACCTGAGAGGGCCTCGCTCCCGAGAAAAGCATCCAGTAGTGGGCCGAAATCAAAAATTTAGCCGAAATCCTCCATGCCGGAACCTCTAGATTAAACTGCTCAATCAGCCTGACCTCTTTCTGAAACATCTGAATGTCAAATTTTGCCGAATAGTTCCCCCCATGCCTGCGATAAAGAGTAGTTACTTCGTCCCGGCTCCAACCAGAGATGCTCTCTTTAGCAAAGCGAATAAACATTGCCCTATCTTCAACATCGTAGCTCTCATCCCAACCGCCTAGGTCACGTAGAGCTTCAGTTCGATAAGTAACAGTCGGCGTGAAAATCCTCGAACCATTAAGCCATACTTCCTCAGGAGATTCTGTAAACGGACCCTCGAAAACGCCACTTACCCAACTTGAGAATTCCTCCATGGGCAAGCCATCAGCCCCAATAATGGTTGCCGACCCACAAACAAATGAAGCATCTGTATTTTGGCTCAATATATCTACATCCCCTTGAATCCTGTTCGGCATCATTATGTCATCGCCAATCAGTATGAAATACTCACCAGTCGCTAAACTCAAGCCAAGATTGCAGCTGGCCGGTATGCCTTTATTTTCGATGTTTGCGTAAAAATCAAACCCCAAATCTTTTGCGAGAATGGAAAGCCTTTTCGCCGACGAGTCAGTCGAGCCATCGTCTATACAAATGATTTCCAGATTTTGGTAGTCCGAGTTCAGAGCCGAGCGAATAGCCAACTCCGTGAATTCTCCAGTGTTGTAACTTAGGGCGCAGACGGACACCTTTGGCCATACTCTATTCATACCAGCCTTACTACTTCTTCAAAGCGAGAACCTGGCATCCAATTCGCGTGCAGTCAATGGGCATCTGAATGCGTCCCGAGGAGCTATTGACGAGCCTACAACGGAATGCCAAGAATTCGAATTGAAAGTTCAGCATCCTGATAGGCATATCCTTTCAGTTTAGAATGGTGACCGCCAGCGTGTCTCGAATATCA
>Ga0307932_1001088_pt1 | contig 11068 bp, 9 predicted proteins | sample OrgLakmetageno48_FD_201843 | JGI IMG/M metagenome (GOLD analysis project Ga0307932, IMG submission 201843) | Saline water microbial communities from Organic Lake, Antarctica - #48 | ecosystem: Environmental > Aquatic > Non-marine Saline and Alkaline > Saline | place: Antarctica: Organic Lake...
GGAAGAGGTCCTGCTACACCAATCTTAAACTGGTATGTTTTTTTGGATTCATTTAAAAGTTGTGTAAAAGATTTCATGTAGATTTATCCTAGTTATATTTTATTTATCAATAACAGGTGTAACAGTGTGCATAGTTTTTACCTATGTTATTTGTCCATTCCTTTAAGTTTTTCTAATAGACTATTGCGGTCAGTGACTACATACCCTTCGCCGTTGACCATATTATTATCAATAGGGTTATTGTCTTTGTCCATTTTCTCTTTCTTTAGCTGTAGTTCGATCATCTTTAGCTTCTTGTCCATCTTTGCAACCTTAGCATCAAGACTAGTTTTAAGCATTCCGCCAGCAGTTTCAAAAATCCTAGCTGAATAACGAGCCTCTACATTCATTCCGAGATCCATTAGGTCGTCGTAGGCTGTCATTGCCTTTAGTGCAATGTTGTTCAGTTCAGAGTCTGAAACCTCGCCTAGTCCTTTAACAGCAGGTAGTGCTGAACTTATTTTATCAAACTCTGCAATTTGTGCAAACGCTTTTTTTTGTGACACTGCTTCGTATTTTGTTTTCTTGCTCTCTTCTTTTTTAGCTTCGTCTACAAGTGCTTTTGACTCTGGCAAATCTAATAAATCTTCCAATCGCTTGGTCATAGTTTAATCCCATTATGTGCTAACATTATTTATCGTCGCCTGCTGTTGCCTTTGGTTCCGGTATAAATGTCGTCTTCAGTGACCACTCTAAAAATAATGCCTTTCTGCTTACACCATGCACGAGCAGCCTGCCACTTGGCCTGATTTATTACGTAGTGGGTTTGATTAAATTTAGAACGACCTAGCCTTTCCTTTATAGCTTGACTAGCAGGTTTTACTTCTATTAGCTCTACTCGCTGCTTTCCACCTTTGTCGCTGTATGCAATAAAGAAATCCGGAACGTATACTGACGGCTTGCCTGTAAGCGGATTTTTATAAGGAATCTTAATTGCTTCACTTGCCCATTGAGAGATTGACGGATGCTCGTCACAAAATTTCATAAAGTGAAATTCCCAGCCGCTTCTGTACGTAGGGATTTTATTCCCTACGTATTTGTCTGGATTCTTTAGAGTAAACTTTCCTTGAGCAAAGCGTGGCATTATACTATGATCTGTCTTTGGTCAAACAACTGAGTAAGTCTGTCGACTTTATAACCTACTGCGCTAGTCTTGCTTCTACTTATATTAAGTATTTGAGCAATTACATTACTCAGCTGTACATCAGTTGCTCCTTTTAGCGTGTCGATTAACTGAAAAACTGGTATATTGTCAACTGCGGCCTGTTGTAAAATAATACTTGCAGTATTAGTAGCAGCAACCTTATCAAATCCCCTTTTTAAGAAATACCCAACTACTGCATCTATTTCGTTAGCGTTAAACGATATTTCTTGTCCGTAGAAGTTATCAAAGAACCTAGTAGTAGAGACTGAGGCATCTTGTGTACTTACGCTGTCTGATCGTGCCATATTTATTCTCCGTCACTGTTAATTGCATTCTGTGCAAATGATGATGTTTTCTTGTCGCCACCTGCAATCTTATCTTTCAGTCCTGCATCAATTGCAGCCCGGCCGCTATCACTAGTAGCTACATAGTCTGCATAATTTGTGCCTTCTACTGTGCTTGCATTAAGAGCCTGGGCAGTGAAACTTTCTTTTGCTTTGGGACTATTATTTAAACTAGATATTAATGCGTCAGGGTTAGACACATTGCTGCCACTTGCAGATAGTGAAGACACATTAGTGGCTCGTTGAGTGTCTTTTGTAGGTACTGCTAAGCCCGGTAATGCTCCTATTAATCCTCTGCCTAGGTCTATTAGCGACGAAGACTCTTTATCACTTGCACTATTATTAGCCCTGCCAGGAATTATTCTTCTAGTTGTATTTGAAGACGATCCGTTTAACACTGGTCCGAGTATAGTAGAAAGAATACTCTCATCTTCTTGTTTAGGATATTGAAGTGGGCTTTTTACAGTGTCGTATCTTGTTTCGTCTGCGGTAAATCCTGGCGGCGTATCACTAATAATATCTCCGTTATTATATATTACGCTTTCGTAGGTTATTACCAGAGTGTTTTCCATTTGGCCGCCAGTGTCACTATATTCTAATACGTCGTGGCCCCATTGACTAATTAATGGGTTGACCAACGTATAACTAAACCACTTCTTTCTTGCAAGTTGAAAAATTTTAATATAGTTAAAAAACGGTCCTTTATTAGTAGTGTCCAGACCGTATCTCGGCACTCGCTCTTTGTATTTGTCTCGAGGATCGTACGCACCTTGATTCAACTGGTGTCTTCCGTCGTTGTAATAGTATTTGTAATACTCCTGTAGCATAGCCCTTGACATGCCTGTATTATCATCGTGAAACTTGATAGTTACATCTTGATAGTCTATACGAGTTTGCACATTCTTTTTTCGATTATACTGTTGTTTATTTTCGATGCTTGCTCTGTACTGAGGTAGCTCGACACTCTTAGCAAGTACACCTATTTCTTTTTGAAATTTTATAGTGTTCGAATCGTACTGGTTACCCACTTCGTCTCTTGTTTGAAACATAACATGATAAAGAAACTTGTTTTTAGGTGATAGCGCGTGGCCGTGCTCATTGAATAGCTGAAAGGCGTGCCGTGCATCTCTAAGAGTGACTTCATTATCTCGTGCGTTTAGGTTGTCTAGAAAGTTATTTAAGAAGCTCATAACTATATTTATGTTATCTGTTTAAGTGAGAAGACAATAAAAAACGGAGACTGTAAATAGCCTCCGTTTTTTGATAACGCCAACCAACATATATTAACCAGTTGCTTGAGTTCCGCCTGCGGTTTCTGCGACAGCTCGAATAAAGCTTTCGCCAATGCCGTTCTGTTCTTCGTCTGCACCGTATTGAATAGCGTTGTCATAACGTATAGTTAATGCTACTGTTACAGCGTCACTAGTAGCATACGCTAGTGTGTTGTAGTTTGCTGATTCAATATAACAACCTACTAAGTGAAATCTATCAATAACGTTAGGACCACCTGCGCCATTACCACCATCAAGAATTTCAATTTTTGTTTGAAACTTATAGGTGCTGCCTGCTACTGCGCTTGATTGTTCAAAGAAGTCAAACTGCTTTTGAAGCTGTTGTCCGACTACTCTTTGGATGTTATTGTTTGCGTCTTCGCGCAGATTAAGGGTAATTGGCTCCCAAGTATGCTTACCAGCTAGATAGGTCCTGCTGTTATAGGCATCAACGGTTATTTGTTCAAACGACACGTTAGGACGGGTTACGTCAATTACTTGTCGTGATACTTCTCTAACACCATCTGGTCCTCCTGTGGTACCAAAGCTGTCAAATAGTACTCTGAAGCGATATTGCATCTTAGGCATCAACAGTGATGAGTTAGATCCACCTGCTTCAGTTGGTACACTAATGTTTTGTAAAGTTGTGATTGGCATTCTTTTCTCCTATTATCACTTGTATTTATGCTATAATGAGGTGGTTATTATGCCACCTCATTATATGCGCATATTATCCTAGTGATGCTATCTCGCCGGTATTCTTAATACGCAACGGAATATAGATAAATTCAATTGCTTTAACAGGTTCAATTGCTATATCCAAGTAGAGCTCGTTGCGGTCGATTCTTGAAGGTGTGTTATTAGACTCGTCACACACTACCAAGAAGTCATACAATGCTCGTAGTCCTACAAGTTCTAGAAGTAGTGAATCTGCAGATGCTTTGATTTGATCACGTGTGATCTTATCGTTTGGCTCGAACAAGTACGGTCTTGCCAGCAACTCCAATTGTGTACGTAAGTAAACAATTAATCGAGCAACGTTTACTCTATCTAGCGCACTTGCATTTCTTGCACGAGTCTTTTGCCCAAATACAACTAGTCCTGCGCCGCTAATAAACGTAATCGGATTAATACTGTTAGTATACAATGTATCACGCTGTCCGGTGTTTAGCGCAACACTTACAAACTCGCCTTCGGCACTTACATAGCCTGATGCTGTTGCGTTGGTTACTCCGCCTCTACGTGTGCCTGCAGGAGCAAACCACGGAAATGCCACTTGGTCGTTTAGTATCAACGTGCGTAGTGCCATATGACTTGGTGGTACAACTACGTTGTTGCCAAAGTTATCGCTAGTGAAGCCCCATGGATAGTACATACCTAAGTATTCATCTCGACTAACTGCACCGTTAATATTATCCTCAACAGCTAGGTTAACGTTTGATCCCCACTCGTTAAGTGAAGTAGCATCTGGAGTTAATCTTGCTGGCGTATCTCCTACTACAAACGCAGTAAGTTTACGGTCAAAGTTTAGCGTAATCATTTCGCCAATTAGTTCCGGATACCCAGGAGTAGCAATTAAGTTAAACTGTCTTGATTCTTCATCGCGTATTTGCTGATTACTGTTAACCATTGCTTGCAATGCTTGTACTACTGACTTGCGTTGTGCAATTCTACCAAACGAACCTGATCCGTCAACGTTGTTGCCTGAGTCAGTAACCCAACGATTTGGGTAATAGTTTTGCATTGCTTCGTCAGTAAAGCGAATGTTGTCACCGGCGGTGTTTATGTAGTTGCGTACATAACGCTTAACGTTAAATCCGCTTCTTCGCATGTTCCATAGCAACATACCTTTTGGATATAGTGCTGGATCCGGAGCGTCTGGGTCCAAATAATCCGAAGTCAATAGTTCAGCAATGTCTGCTGGCGCGCTATCGCTGCCAGCGTTGCCCCAACGAGCGTCTGCAAATAGAATACCTTCTTCAGATGTTTGGTCGGTTTTATCAAGTAAGACCCATTCTTCTCGTTGCCCACTGTAACGATATACACCCGGATAATTGTCAATGTCACCAGTGTCAATCCAGAGGTCACCTTCTGCTAATGAGTCGCCGGCTAGTTGCGTAGTCGGAGCAGATGCGCTAACAATCGGTCCAGTAGCATCGGTGCCACTTAGTTCATTTCCGTAGCCTACCCAAGTATTACCGTCGTGTACCATGATATCAACTTCGTCGACGACTGAGCTGTACCAAATTTCACCGTCTGCTGTAAGACTTAGAGGCTCGTCCGGAGATGCAGTGTACACTAGCTCTCGCCAATTAGATACAACTAGCGCAAGTCCTATGTCAGTTAATGCAGAGTCTGTGTCGGTTAGGCGTATTTCGCCGCCTAGGGTGTGTTGAATTACAACTTTGTTGGTTGCGTTAACCAGCGCAACAACGTTGACAAATCCAGCTGCGTTAATCGCCGCTGCTATTAACTCTGAGTCTCCTGCATTTCCATTTGCTGTAAAACTAATTGTCTGAGCAGTACTAAGCGATAATGATCCTACTAATGATTCTTGAATAGAAAAGTTCAGTGGTCCTTGTGATAATTGAGCTGCCACTGTTGCGCTAGTTATTTGTGACGGACCTTGCGATACTCGACGATATATCTTGTAGTTTGCAACCGGATCAACTTCGTCAGCGTCGTTTACTTTAACAAACAGAGTGCCTACTGCTAAATTTATCCCGCCGCCGGTTTTATCTAAATTAAACAATGCCGCATATGGTGTAGTAAACAATGGAGCATTTAATAATTCCCAAAGTTGAGTATCACCGTTGTACTGCTTTACTGAAAACTTTGCGCCGCCGTTTGGTTCAGTGGTCTTTAACCAAATAGAACCAGTAGGCGCCGGGCTAGTGTTTACACTCTTAAATCCCGGAATATTTGTATGTGGCTGAATTGCTAATCTTGGTGCACTATAAGTTCCAGCAGCAAGGTTTAAGTCGCTCAGCAAATCGCCGGTAGAGCCAGCAGCAATAACAACATCAACACCTGTTGAATAAATCTCTAGTAATCCATTAGGTGCTGCTGCTGTAATTCCAGTAATAACAGGGCTATTAATAGCAGCAACCATTGCAGTTACATCTGTACCACTAATTTCAACAGTAATAGTGTTAATCACAATATCGTCACCAGTAGTTAAAGCAACAGGAGTAGCAGAGCTGCTTACTGCGGCCCAGCTTGCTTTCCATTCCGGTGAACCGACCTCTACCCAATCTCCGGGATCGCCAGCGCCTGTGTTTGTTCCTGGGGTCTTGAAGTATACACGGTTCATGTTGTTTTCTGCTACAACAGCGTAGTTACCAATCTGTCCTATAGATCTTTTAGGTTTGTTTACGTTGTTAACGTCAAGATCAGATACCTCAACAATTACTGTCCTAGGCACAGTAGAAAAGCTCTGGCCATTTGAAGTAGTTACTGGTGCTGCGTTCCACTCTAGCAAACCAAAGTTTGTAACTTGAGTATCGAACCAATAAGCGCTGTCAGCAGGCTCGCCGCCTGGTGCAGTAGCCGATGCTTGTAGTTTAGCTAAGTTTAGGTCTGCCCTAACAACGTATGCTCGGTTGCTAACACCTAGTAGCGAGTAAGCAGTTTGTAGACCGTACTCGTTTAACTCGCCAGCGTTGATCATGTTGCCGTTGTTATCTGAATAGAACAGCGGATCGCCGAACGTTTCTCCTAGTTCTCGTTGACTAGTGATTAAATATGGTTTACCTGCGTTTGACTTTAACGTGCCGACTGCAACCCCTGCACCACCGCTGCCGGTTTTGTTTTCTGCAGATGCTACAAATATCATCGGTACTGTGCCAGCTGATGACGGCGTGTAGAAGCTTTCGTCAATTACATTGACTTCTACGCCTGGTGATACTAATGCCATGATTATTATTCTCCTTGGATAATTCTTATCTAACTGTATTTAGTTGTTCTCAGTTAAAATTACCCAATTATAGCCCAGGAAAAGGCACCGAAAAGGCTAGGTAAATACAGCATGAGACCATTATGCAAGTGCGGACAGCGAGTAGCTGCTATAAATTATAAAAAAGAAGGGAAAACATATTATCGTAGGTTATGCGGGACATGCCGGCGCAACGGCGTAGGGCACGGAATACCTAAGTGGAAACAGGCCAAATACGAGAAAAAGCAATACTGTGAGAAGTGTGGGTTTAGGTCTAATTTTCCGGAGCAGTTTGACGTGTATCATATAGACGGAGATCTAAATAGTTGCCGTCCAAACAACTTGAAGACTGTGTGCGCTAACTGCCAGCGTATCCTGCAAAAGACGGGTGTACGCTGGCGACAGGGCGACTTAACGCCTGATCACTGAGGCCGACAATAGACCGTATCTTGCAGGCAACAGGTAGTCCATTAGTTCACATACTCTGATTTCCAGCTCTGCTTCAGTTCCGTTATTGTCGATTATAAAATCTGCCATCCATGGTTCGAGCGTCATGCTAGACTTATCTTCAGGCGGCATGTGATCGCTGCGATCTATCCATATTACGCAATCAAACACACCTTGGTTTTTCATACTATTGAATTCACGTCTGTGTCGAAGACCGCAATAGATGTCATTTTCCTTATACAGTTCTTTGCCAAGGCGAGCAGGGTCAGGGTAGTTGTAATTAGAAATCATGTCATACCACATCCGTCTATGGTTAACACGATCTGCTACACACTCTTTTATAGTGTTATATTTGTGATGGTCTTTGATTTCGTCAAAGATGAATTTACGGGCAGCAAAATGGCTACTAGATTCGTATGCTAAGTTGTAGAATTTGACTAGTGCCTCGCACGCCTTATCTTTACCGTGTTGTGCGTGTCCGATGACCATTAGTTTAGGTTTTTTAATCAAGCTATTGTTCTCCTAGTTTATTGAATTATACTAGGAGAACATCAACTTGTCAACCAATTTAGCCGATTAACCAGCTATACCCCACCCCGCCAGCTACTTGCTGCATCACATCAATCTCAAGTTTTTCCATTTCAGCTTGCGCTTCCGCTTTTAGTGTTTCACCGTTTAGTGAACTGCCACCTTGTGGGCCGGCAATCGTAGCAAATTTCGAGCGTGCCTCCCCTAGCATATACTTACACCCGGCCAAAGTATAATCTTTAATCCATTGCCCTGCTAAATAATCTGTTAATAACTGATCATCTGGTCTATAATTATAAGCATATAGCATCAGTGTTTCTTCAGCCCTTGGGCGTTGTAACAATGTTAGTTTTTTAGCTGAAGTGTTCCATTTAAACTCAATAAAACTACCAAACATCCGTCCTACTAGTTCCTGATACTGACTAAACATATCGTAAGTAGCCAGACCGCCCATATTAGAGCTGCTTAGTAAGTAAGCGTTGGTGTAAGCTAAACTAAACGGGTCAAACAACGAGCCTCCGCCATTTTCGCCAGATGTGTAAAGGCTTACTCCGATTACATCGGACGGCGACAACGGCGTAATAAACGTAATTGATCTATTATTAGTATCAATAGCGTAGTCCTTTGTGTCTACTCCGTTCACTTTTACAATAACAGTTTGCACTGCCATTAGATTGTAGTTTACATCAAAGGTAGACAATTGTCCTGGAACTGCTGTAAATGACTGAGTAAATATTGGCCCACCTGCTTGAGATGTTCCAGGGCGTGACCCAATACTTCTTCTGAATATTTTTCTTACTTCAATAACTTCGTTGGCCAGTGTATAGTCGTTTTGATCTGCTGTAGTTGTGATAAAAATATACGACTCTTCAACAGAGTTGTCAGAACGCTGTCTAAATTTTGATAGTGCTTTTTTTAGAGCAGTCTCGTAGTGAATAGGGTCAAGTTCAACGTCGACCATGCCGCCGCCTAGAAACGCTTTTACGTAATCAAATACTTCTTGTTTTTGTGTGGTCAAGTTCGACATTTAGTGGTTCTCCATAACATATTTATCGTTACATTAAGTTTTGAATCAAATAAATACACTAAGAACTAAGGAGAACAGCTATCCCTCGCTTATCATTATATAAACCAGAACGTGGCAACGACTATTATTTTCTTGATCGACAAATACAAGAAATGTTTGTAGTTGGTGGCACTGCCCTTAACATACACAAATATCTAGGTCCCCTAAATCCCGAAGAAGGACAAGGAACTGCCGACCAGCCCACGTACGATGCTCTGTCAGAAACTAATATTCAAGATCTATTATTTTTAGAAAACCGTGACAGGAAGTACGATCCGGACATTTACAGCATTCGTGGTATCTATAGTTTACAAGACATCGACTTTGACTTGTCGGCATTTGGACTGTTTTTAAGCAACGACAATCTATCCTTGACTATTCATATTAACAGCAGCGTAAAAACCATAGGACGCAAGATTATTTCAGGTGATGTTATTGAACTACCACACTTAAAAGACGAATATGCACTTAATGATTATTCAGTTAGTCTAAAACGATTCTATGTAGTTGAAGACGTAACACGAGCAGCAGAAGGTTTTAGTCATACTTGGTATCCCCATTTATATAGACTTAAACTTAAACAAATCGTTGACAGCCAAGAGTACGCTGACATACTTGACCAGCCCGCTGACGAAGACAGCGACGAAACGCTGCGAGATCTGTTGTCAACCTACGACAAAGAAATGCAGATTAGCCAGGCGGTGGTTGCGCAAGCAGAAGCTGACTCTCCACGCTCAGGATTTGAAATCAGTCATTACTATACCGTAGACACAAACGAGAATGGTAGTATAACGCTGAGGACTGCGATACCCAGTGATCTGCAGGACAATGGCATCTCCGAAGAAGCTGCATTTGTAGCAAAACCAAGTCGGTTAGGATATACTGGATACATGATAGGTGGCGGCGATGCTGCTCCTAATGGAGTGCCGTTTGGCATCGGCATAGAGTTTCCTCGAGACACCGTTACTGGTGATTACTTTTTACGCACTGATTTTATGCCCAACCGGTTATTTCAATACGACGAAGATCGCTGGAAGAAAGTCTACGACGACATTAGAATGACACTAAGCAACGTAGACGAAAGACAAAATCAAAGAGGTAGCTTTGTTAATAACTTTAACTCCAGCATAATCGACGGCGAGGTAGTAGAAGAAAGACAAAGCTTGTCTAAAGCACTTAGACCAAAACCAGATAATTAAGATAGAGAGAATACATGAGATTTTTCTACGACGCTCAGATTAGAAGATATATAACTCAGATGATGCGCATCATGAGCAACTTCCCTGTCCAAGACGGTGCCGGTAACATAAAAGAAGTTCCAGTGTTGTACGGAGATATGACTCGACAGGTTGCTAACGTTATTCGAGAGAACAGTGAGAACAAGCTACCTAGTGCACCTAGAATAAGCGTATACGTAACTGGACTTGAGTTAGACAGAGATAGGCTTAGCGATTCATCTTACACTCGCAAGACTAACATTAGAGAACGTGCATACGACAGCAACAACAACGAGTATCTTAATTACCAAGGTAAGAACTATACTGTAGAGCGACTAATGCCCACTCCTTATACTCTTCGATTAACTTCGGATATTTGGGCCAGTAACACTGATCAAAAGTTGCAGTTGCTTGAGCAGATACTGGTTATGTTTAATCCAGCGCTTGAGATACAGACCACTGACAACTTTATCGACTGGACCAGCATCACTGTAGTAAACCTCGATAGCATTTCCTGGTCTAGTCGAACCATACCTGTGGGTGTCGACAGTGAGATAGATGTTGCTTCTATATCTTTTAGTATACCTATCTACATTAGTCCTCCTATAAAGGTCAAAAAAATGGGTGTAATCACCAACATTATTACATCAATGTTTGACGAGACCCGAGGAACTATCGAAGCTGGAGTTAGTACACCTGAGATTAACCAATATGACGACTTTGCTACACCCGGCAGTGTTAGTACTAGCTACGGTGCTGTAGCGCAAACAGAACTATCAGATAGAATGGCTAATGTAAACTACATTCAGTGGCCGTTGTATCTCGAGACAGGCACAGCTCAGCTGATCACAAACGGTACAGTAGGAACACAGTCATGGAAAGATTTATTTGAAGCATTCCCTGGCTCGTACGCTGCCGGAGTAACAACTATTTTTATTACCAACAAAGACAACGACAGCACATTAACCGGCACAGTCTCACTTGACGACAACGACGAAGGCAAACTTAACATTGATTTTGACATTGACACATTTCCTGGGGACACTATTATTGACGGGAGAACTAATATAGACTACGT
>Ga0307932_1001096_pt1 | contig 11013 bp, 16 predicted proteins | sample OrgLakmetageno48_FD_201843 | JGI IMG/M metagenome (GOLD analysis project Ga0307932, IMG submission 201843) | Saline water microbial communities from Organic Lake, Antarctica - #48 | ecosystem: Environmental > Aquatic > Non-marine Saline and Alkaline > Saline | place: Antarctica: Organic Lake...
AGAGCGGGAACTTATCATCGACAACTGGGATAAGGTGCGACAATGTCTTGACGGGTTTGATATCGAGGATTACACGGTTAACCTCTATGACCGTCGGTGGTTTAAATTTTTCAGTTTAAAGACCGTGAAAACTTACGACCACAAAGCAATGTGGGAGCATATCAATGAGGTATCTAGTTATTTGCGGATCAACACCGGATATGGCAGTCCACATTTACAGCTCACCGATGCGGGTTATGCCCTGGAATATTTGGCTGGGACATGCAGATACAGTAATTTCGTGGAGCTGTCATATAATAACCATATACAAACATTGTGTAATCTTTTAGTATTTAGAATGATACCGGCGGTATATTTGGTGGGTAATGATGAAAGTCGGTGATAAAGTTATAATCAACGGCGAAGAATACCCAATAAAGCATGGTCCTTGGAAGTACGAACAAGGGCATACCGTAAGAAGTGGGTATGGATTATTCGTTGATTTCCTGCTACCATGGGAAGTGGGTACTTCATCCGAATGGTTGTGGAAATACCGTTGCGGTATTGACCAACTGCAAAATTTTGGCTTCAAAATCGAAGAAGTCATAGAATCATTTCATGACGAACTTTCACCACACAAGGATTAATATGAAAACCACACGATATTTCGTCAAGCAAGGCTCGAATGTTCATCTCGTTAAGATGAACCCGGAGGTCTCGTCGACGACGCTGACCCCTAAAGTATACTCCGTAAACTTCAGCGAAATGGCTGGGTTCTTTCTGACCGAACTGAAAGACCGATATGATCTGGAAGGAAAGATATACGGGGATACTAACCGCAGATCAGACAAGATTGTCAAGACGTTTTCTCACGGTAAATCTTCGTTGGGTGTACTATTGACCGGTAACAAAGGTTCTGGAAAAACCATGCTGACCCAGGTGATCGCCAACAAGATCATCGACGAAAATAGACTCCCAATCATCACAGTCTCCCAGCCATATAAAGGGGACGACTTCAACCGGTTCATCAACGACATTGGAGAATGTGTCGTTGTTTTTGATGAATTTGGTAAAATGTATGATCGAGATGATGATCAGGATTATTTGCTGACGTTCATGGATGGGTCCATGTCGCAGAAGCGACTCATTCTACTGACTGAAAATGACAAGTACATGATCAGCAGCTACATGATGAATCGGCCTGGCCGCATCCTGTACCACTTCGAATACAGTCGGCTACAAAGTCAAGTTGTTCGAGAGCTGTGTATGGACTCTGGCCTGGCAGAAGAAACTGCCGAAGAAATAATTCAGTCAACCTCGACGGTAAACGAACTGAATATGGATATCGTGAAAGCGATAATTGCTGAGGTCAAACTCCATACTGACGAACAGGTTGCCGGTATTGTGGATGATATGAATATCCAGAATAAAGCGACGCGGGAATTCTACAAGGTCATTAAGTTGGTTGAAGCTGATGGTACCGAACACGATCGGCAAGAACTGGAAGAACCAAATTTACGCAACACCTTGAATTTTCCGGACACGATCGTCGATGATAGCTTCGCAATCACTTACTACACCAACAATGATAATGATGATAATGCTTTTGATGATAATGATTGTGTCCCAGCAACATTATCTAGTTCAATAGACGATGGGGTTACCGTTACTGTATCTGACAACAGGCACATCAAGAAGAAGAAGAAGAAACATATCGGGTTCTCTTTCGAATCGCATTTCCATAGTTCCGACGGGACGGTGTTCATTTTAGAACACAGTAGTATGGGCGGAATTCAATTATATCTGAAGCGGGAGATAAATTATGAAAGATTCATTCCAGGACCATTCTAAACCAGGCTGGGTACGCAACGAGGATGGGAGTGTGGAGGTAATCCCATTTCCAATTGGTGAGGATTCCTCGACAGTTCCGATTGAATGGGATCCGGGCATGTTGGAGGAGCTAGGTATTGACATGGATACCGATGAAGGCATGGATAGGTTGACTGATTTACTCGGCAAGGCCATACTTCGTGGTATAGGTGCTCACGAGCAGGCCAAACAGTCATATGAGGACTATGCAAGTAGCTATGAGTGCGAAGGGGATGAGTGGGAGGATCTTGGGCGCGACGAAATCTATATCGCCGGATATGTCAACGGTAAAATGGCTCCCTGAACACGTAGGGATTCTCATTGACGCGGCATCTCACATCCGCTATCCTAAATAATGTCTCACCACCTCATCACCCAAAGCCGCACTTTTAGTGCGGCTTTTTTAGCCCCATCATAAAACCGGAGAATCTATGATCAAGACCATTATAAAACGAGATAAGAGAGAAGAAGACTTTTCCCCGGCAAAAGTAAACGCCTGGGGAGAATGGGCCAGTAAGACGCTTGGGAGCTACGTAGACTGGTCGACTGTAGTACTTGAGACCGTAGGCACCTGTCCAGAGAAAATGTCGTCAGAAGCTCTACAAGAGCGTTTAATCAAGACATGCTTAGACTACAATACCTGGTCTTATAACCGAATGGCTGGGAGATTGTATGCCGCACTCATATACAAAAAGCTATATGAAGGTAAACTGCCTACTGTAAAAGAACTGCAAACCGAACTGGTAAGCCGTGGGTATATGGTAGATCTGGGGTACACCGACGAAGAATACGCCCAGGTAGAGAAGATCATCAACCACAAGAAAGACTTCAAAGCCGCACATTTCGAATTGGATCAGGTGCTTAAGAAATATTCGATCCAAAATCGGGTCAAAAAAGAAAGATTCGAATCGCAACAGTTCGTATTCATGAGAATGGCCATGACCCTGGCTTCTTTATCCACCCCCGCAAACAAAATGATTGACCTAGAAAATTGGTACCAACTTCTAAGTGACAAACAAGTTAATGCACCTACCCCAAATTTCGTTAACTTGGGGACGCCATTGCGCTCGTATGTAAGTTGTTGCTTGTATACCGTGGGCGACAATGCCGAATCACTGGCTGTTGGCGATCATATTGCCTACACGATGACCTATAAGAGTGCCGGTATCGGATCTCATCTCGCCACTCGATCATTAGGTGATCCCGTGCGGGGCGGGATGATAAGCCATCAAGGCAAACTCCCATATTATCGGTCTCTTGTGGGGGCCGTTAAGGCGAACATGCAGCAAGGACGCGGGGGTGCATGTACCACCCACTACAACATATTTGATCCACAGATAGAGGATTTGTTGTCATTGAAGAATCCGATGACGACTGAAGATAAGCGAATACGAGGGATGGATTACAGTTGCGGTGTTAACAAGTTCTTCGCCAAAAAAGTAGCTAAGGATGAAGAAATTTTTCTGTTCAATGCGTATACGGCTCCAGATTTGTACGCTGCGTTGTACGGTAAAGACCCCAACGAGTTCGAACGGCTCTATGAACAATACGAGAACCGGGCATCATTCAAGAAATCCAGAGTGAGTGCTCGCTACCTGGCAAAAGAGATGTTAAACCAGGGGTTTGAAACTGGTAGGATGTATATCCATTGGATGGATGAGATGAACCGGCACACCCCATTTAATGAGCCGATATACAGCTCAAACTTGTGCCAAGAAATAAGTCTGGCAACCCAGCCATATTACAGCATGATGGATCTGTATTCTGCCGAAGATCATGGGCGAGGCGAGATTGCATTGTGTACGCTGGCCGGTATGAATGTCGATAACATCGATGATGACAAGACATACGAAACGGCAGCCTATTATGCCTTACTGATGATCGATCGATGTATCCACCTGGCAGAATATGCATTTCCTCACTTGGAGATGACTGCAAAATCCAGATTGAATGCCGGTGTGGGTGTTATTGGGTTAGCTCACTTCATGGCAAAGAATAAGGTCAAATATTCTTCCCAGGAAGGCAAGCAGTTGATGCACGAACTAGCAGAACGGCATTACTATTTCTTGCTCAAGGCGTCACTCAAGTTAGGTAAGGAACTAGGGAATGCTCCCTGGATGCATAAGACCAAGTGGGCGGATGGTTGGTTGCCAATCGACACACACAACCGCAAGGTTGATACTATCGTCGATTCAGAACTGAAGTACGATTGGGAGACCTTGCGTGAAGAGGTAAAAGCCAATGGTGGTATCCGTAATACTGTGCTGGCTGCTCATATGCCCAGCGAATCATCCAGTAAAGCATCTGGAACAACCAACGGACTTTATCCGGTTCGTGATTTATCGCTTAAGAAAGGCGACGACGATAACATGATCTATTGGGCTGCTCCGGAAGGAGAGAAATTGAGCCGTTGGTATGAGTTGTCGTGGGATGTTCCTACTTTTGATATGATCGATACTTATGCGATATTTCAAAAGTTTACTGACCAAGGGATCAGTGGAGATGAATTCCGTCGGATCCTGGGGGATGAAAGGGTAGGGAGTAAAGAGATGATCACCAACTTCCTATACATGACAAAGATGGGGATGAAAACCCGGTACTACGTCAACACAAAAACAACAGACGGTACGTCGTTAGATACTGAAGATGAACCGGGATGCGATGGAGGATTCTGTACATTATGATCAATAAAAAAGTGTTCAACACAGAGAAAAATGACTACGAAACTCCTTCACTATTCTTAGGGGAGGATGTGGGTTTATTCGATACTGTCAATAAGCGGTACCCGGACATCTGGAAGATTTACAAGACGGTCAAATCGCTGGACTGGGATGAATCGGAGTTCGACTATTCATCCGTAGCCAGAGACTTCAAGACTTGCGATCCATCCACGTATGAAATGATGATAAAGACCCTGGCATGGCAGTGGGAGGCCGACTCTGCTGCATCTCGCATATCACCCATCATAGGGCCAATGGTAACATCCAGTGAACTCTGGGCGGCGTGGTCGAGAATCACAGAGCAGGAGTGCTTACACAGTGCGACGTATTCTGAAATTGTGAGGAACAGTTTCAGCAACCCGAAAGTTATCATCGACGAGATTCTATCGGTTAAGCAATCACTCGATCGGATGGATGTTGTTTCTCAGGTAATGGCCGGTGCCCACAAAGCATCACACGAATATGCTCTGGGGTTACGGGAAAACAACCAGGAAACTTACGACCATGCGTTTATGTTCACAGTTGCTATGCTGTGCCTGGAACGCATTCAGTTTATGGCGAGCTTTGCGGTTACCTTCTGCATTTGCGATACGGGACTGTTTCAGCCAATAGGTAAAGCCGTCCAGAAGATTGCCCAAGATGAACTGGAGACTCACGTTGAGTTGGATAAAGCGGTACTGCGAAATGAAATGAAAACACCTAGAGGCAAGCTGGCGTTCGAACGAAACCGTGAAGTCATTCAAAATTTGTTGGATGAGGTGGCTTCTACTGAGATGCGATGGATTAGTTATCTGTTCTCAGAAGGCCGGGAATTGGTCGGCTTAAACGAGGAAGTGCTCGGTAAGTGGATGTTGTTCTGTGCTAAAGACGTGTATCATTTTTTTGGGATGAAGTCCAACGATTATACGTTTCCGAAGACCAACCCATTGAAGTTCATGGAAGGGTGGTTGGATATGAGCAAAACTCAGCCCAGCCCACAAGAGCAAGATATCGGTCAGTACAAGGTGGGTATTATGGTTAATGACGACGAAGGGAGTGACTATGATGTCGATTTTTGATCTGATAAATACTCATCAGGAAGGTACCCAATGAATAGCATCGAAAATCGTCTGAAAGATATGATTACCAAGCCGACTAACACGAAAGAGTCGGCGGCATTCTACGTCAAGTACCTGGGGATGCCGGAGAACGTAGGCAACTTCTTAGGCAGGCAAACTATCGGCTTTACTCCCCCGGCGATAGAATATGATGTGGCAACGCATCATGTTCGTCACAATGCTATTCAAGACACCGGGAGATTATCCAAATCCCCAATCAACCTGACGTTGCGATGTGATGATGTTGGGTATGTTGAAGCAATCATGCTCAATCAGATACTGGTTCAAACTAGAAAAACAGTGTCATCATCCACCGGCAATCGAGGTGAGGGTTTTGATTTACGGATCGAGTACTTTACAGAAACCAAAAAGCTTTCACGGTACGTAGTTTATAGTAACTGTCGTATTCAAACACTTACCTTCCCCCCTTCCAGATTGAATCTGGATGATGTTCCGATGGAACTTGAGGTGACGGCGATCTATGATACGATGAGTTACTATTCGGATATCGGGGATCTGCTGGTTGAAGTTTAACGAAAAATATCTTTTTCGGTTATAACACGAAACCAGATCCCTCGATCCTTCGCGTATTTTTGTGCCGCAGTCCATTTAGCACTGTTAACAACCCAAGCATTCACTTCCTGTTCGTAGACGTCCTGGCGTTTGCGATTAGTTTTCTTGGGTTGAGAACACTGGGCGGATGGCTTTATCTCGATCATCTCTTTCTGAACAGTTCCATCGGCATCGGTATATTCAACATACACATCCACAATGTACCGCGACATGGTTTCTTTGCGGGGATGCATATACGGGACCACAACAACTTCAGCCCCCCATTGAATGACGCCTGGTTTATGATCCAAGTACTTAAACACTTGTAATTCCCATGAAGATAGGTATCGTGGGGATGTATTAGTCCCCATGTAACGATCTTTATTGATTACATCATACTTACCTTGATGGAAATTGCGTTTTTTTGTTTTTGCCATTATACTGATCTCCGGATCTATTTATATGGAGTGTTAAATCTTGGATAATCGTAGTTACAACAGTCACGGATTGGAACAGGCATTAAAGCTCGACGAATTCTGGGTACTCAGCCAGCGATCGTCTATAGTAGCCGCAGCCTCTCTCCTGTTTTTTTCCAAGATAGAGTATATCAGCAAAGGACCAAGGAAAACTTTTGGAGCATCCGTCCAAGCGTCGATGCCTGTTCATGAGTTAGAAATATTGACAGAAATTATAGGCGAGATTGGTCCCGATACACCGCAATACGCCGATCCCGAAACCGTAGAGATCCTTCGAGACATTTTCATACGATGCGAATGGCTATGATGGATTACGATGATGTAAAAAGATCCACAAGCACACAATATTACGTGTTATCGGATAATATACACGGACGTCGGTGCATTATAATATTGGAGTGTGGGGGGTGCATACCTAGATTCCACGAAGAAAATAATGTCTGGGGATGGAATAATGTAACGAGTGACGGGTACCTCGAAGCGGAATATACGGAACCAAGAAACGATATAGCTATAAATGTTATAGACCAGTCCATGGGATTTGAAATAGCTATCGGTGTGATGTATTTTGTAACAAAAGAAAAACTACTGAGGATAATCAAAGAGATTGATGAGTTGAGTATGTTATGAACAATACGACTTGTTATCCAAGAAACGAAATGGTCGAACTCCTTTAGGTGATTACTTCGATGTCGCTCAGAGTACCACTACCATCAATACCAGTCCCCAGTTCTACTTGCTCAATATAGGTGTCAATCACTGACTGCGGATAGCTCAGCATGATGTTCAGTACCAGATTCAAGTTAACGGTGGCAAGGTTACGTCCAGTACCGACCGGATAACTGATGCCACTGCCGATACCAGACAACCTAAGCTTGGCTCGATAGTTGCTGTCGGTGATGTCATTTGACTTCTGAACCGTGATACCGTCGTAGAGTGTCAGTGATATTTGTTCAACCAGCTCCAATAGTTGGGATATTGAGCTGGCATATACTGCCACTTCGTATGAAAGCTCAATAGGTACCCCAACAGTACGATTTAGCTGCTTATGATCACCAAGGTCGTCCCGGAAGGTTAAAGCTTCACTGAAATGCGATGTAGTCATCCTGTCCGGGTTAATGTCCATACTGGTCAACATCAACCCCATCATAGGAACGGTATAGTTGGTGAACTTGTCATCATTGGAGTTGATGGCTGCAACGATACGCTCAGGTGCGCCAAAAGCCACAGAGACTCGCTGGAGACCTCCTTGGTTGTCAGCCCTCACTTGAAACCCGGACATCGCACGGGTAACCTGAAGTGTAAATTTTTCAATTTGATCATCATGATTGTAGTCGTATACGGTTGACATAGTGGGAATTCCTGGTAGTATGACCCCTCTATTTATGGCGAGCTACCCAGAGGAACTTGTATGATTTACGTTGAAATTTTTTATATTATTTTTTGGTCGTTATTAGTCTTACTTACTGCCGGAGGATTATGGGCGTTGATTCGTTATGGTATTGCATTGGGCGCGCCAAGATCAAACAAAATGCATATTGTGGACTTCATCAGGTGCCCGTTCTTTTTTGGGTTCTATGATTGCTTGCTTTTGGATGAGCCAGATATTAAAGTGATCATTAATACAAAGGAGGAACAGGTTTTCTTTTGGGTCAAATATACGAAGTTCACAACCGTGCGTACTTTGGATAGTAAATTTCATATGAATGTGGAGCCAACAGATTCTGAGGCCGATGATTTTTTTGGAAGATCAGAAAATTATAAGACGATCATGCGAAGATTTGGTAATATCTGTTTGGATTATAAGAATGATCGAATAAGGTCCAAGACCCAAGTGAAAAGAAAAAATAAAATTGACGTAACGCATCTTACAAAAGACCTCAAAAACTCTGAACTACTTTAAGGAATATTTATGTTAGAAGCATTATTACTATTGTCAATATTTGGCATCATGATGTCGGCTGGGTATCTTGAGGTGAAGAATGTGATTATGAATAAAAGCGTTTGGCACGAGTGGCCCTCCGCAACCGCACAGCAACATTTCGACCCAGGGTTCTTTGGCTACCATCGTTGGTTGATGAGAACGAATCCGAAATACAAGATAGTCATCAACCGAGCAGAAAGAAAAATAACGATATACACTAAACCGACGTTAACCCAATTGTTCTGGAACAAATTCGATGAGATGGAACCAAGGTCCACCGGTGGAATGATTGATTTGACAGATGAACAGCTTTTAAATAAAATACGACGCGAGATCGACCCCAGGATCGACGACTTGATCAGAATCCATTACCGCAGCAGCAAAAAAAGCTCGAAGATGAAATCAGACATCACTCAAATCTATAAGGACTTAAGGAACCTCGATATGCTATAACGCCTAAATACTTAAATGGAACTTAACGAAGCATACCGACGCAACGCGGGCGACCGTGACTTGGACACCACAAAGATCATTCCTTACTACGGAGTGACGTATGTCTTTGGGTCATTCAATGACAGCGGAGATTTCGAGATCAACAAAAGTCTGGATGACAGACTTGATCGCCCAAGAGGGGTTCTGGCATATCCGGTCAATGATATGGTAGGTCGCAGAATAAAGACCTCAGCCATGTACGTTCGATTGTTCCGATTCAAATACCACCAGGTAGATACGTTGGTGGTTAGTCAGTACAATGAAGCCAAATATAAAGAAGACTATCAGAAGATCCTTTCTTATTACATCAAAGAGCCCGATTTTGTTGCGGTTCTTCAATCCCTACAAGAGGCCGTAAGATCAAAAGAGACGAATGTGTTTGCCCGTATATGGACACTCACCCGCCAAGTGGCCAAGATAGACAGTGAGATTCAGTGGGAGACACTACTCCGGGGTATCCTTGGTTACGCAGCCATATACGATGATAGGGGTGCTGGCGATGTCATCCTCAAGAAGTCCCCCGTGTTGTTGGTACTCAATACGGACGACCTTGATACTGTAGAAGTCATTGAGATTCTCAAGGATAAGCCAGAGCTCAACAGCCACATCGCATCTAAGATCGATCGATTCAACAACCTGTCCAGTATCTCCAATGCAAGACGTCGTATCAAGAAGTAACCCCCTAAATAAAGTCAGAGGTAATGATACATGGTGTGGAGTGTCAAACGTCCTAAAGTTGGCGTCTACGGAAACAAAACGAGAAGTCTACAGAGTAGGCTGGCATATGAGAAAGTCTCCCTAACATGGAAGACTGCTTTTGTGTGGCTGTATCTCGGAAGTAGAGAAAATGCGACCCCTACCACATCCGACGTTCAAGTTACCGCCTTTATGGAAGTCCCAGATAGAGCATACGCATCAACTCCCGTAGAGATCAATATCTGGAATGAAGAAAACCCAGAGCAATCGGTGGACCTTTCCCAGTTCGGTATAATGAATCCGATCGGAGATGAGAAGCTATTCAGAGTCCACGTCAACTCATATGACCAATTAGGAAGAGTGATACGAACCGGCGATGTCATTGAGATGCCATTCTTCTCGCTTGGCGGAAAGAGGGCATTCTGGGAGATTATTGATGTTGATCGTGAACAGGAATACGAGAAGTACTACTCCATTCTAAAAGCAATCCCTCTCGACAACAAGAGAGAGGCTAATGAAATACCAATCAACAGAGACAACGGCGGTATCTTGGGTGCTTACACCGATCAAGTGGACACTGAGGGGGATGATGCAGTTCCGTACAATGGAGTGGATACGGATGATGTTACCGTAGACGATCCCAATACGGATATGACAGACGAATTTGATCCCCGAGATGAAGACACTAAAAAGTCTTTCTTAGATGATCCAACAAAAACATTCTAATCGGTTTAAGGGAGCTCGATGGGTACATGGTCTATCGCGGTATGGTAGGAATAATCGAACTGGCTCAGTTCGTCAAATATGCGTCAGCAGATGAACTCGACGAGTTTCATCTATTAGCAGAGACAGACAGAACAGCGGATGCCTGGGGCTTGGTTTACAAAGTCCTTGGTATCGACCCCCCACAGGAGCTTACATGACTGATACTGAATACGTACCCACATGGACCCACAACGGATTCATGTTCGATTTCATCCCGGTAAAGTTCGATTTCAGTGATATGGAATCGGTTGAAATTAATGGCCCCATTGTACAAGGTCGATGGGTATGGGCTGATTGGTTGCTATCTGGCGTTGAAGTGATACTGAGTTTTTTGATTAACTTCCACCCCAATCCGGAAAACATAGAGTTTGAGTTTAAAATAACCGAGTGCATTCATGCCGATTATGATCACCTCTTCACAGAGGAAGAAGAATGAAATTTGA
>Ga0307932_1001103_pt1 | contig 10978 bp, 11 predicted proteins | sample OrgLakmetageno48_FD_201843 | JGI IMG/M metagenome (GOLD analysis project Ga0307932, IMG submission 201843) | Saline water microbial communities from Organic Lake, Antarctica - #48 | ecosystem: Environmental > Aquatic > Non-marine Saline and Alkaline > Saline | place: Antarctica: Organic Lake...
AATCTAATGTCAGTTGAACTATTGTCGAAGTGCCAGTTGGTATAGCCTCGAAATCACGAGTACCTAATAGAATTTCTCCATCCCATTCTTTTACGACTAAGGTGAACGAACCGGCTTGGTACCCTCGCAGCTGCAAAGTTAAGCCAGAAGTGTCAGCCGGCATAAATACGTACTGCACTTCTCCGTACCTTCTATACGTTACACCTGGTATTTCATCAGTAGAACTGCTTGTGACGCCAGTACTACTTTCCACGTACATATCCAAAGGTGAATGTAGAATGAAACTCAGTCGGTTGCCAATGTCCGGGTTAATCCTAGTACTTGAGAGGTAGCGCGGGGTAGCCGACGTGGAAGTAGATTGGATTGTACTTTTTATAAAATCAATTATTTCTGGTACTTCAAAAATATCTTTGTGGACGCGCTTGTCCCCAGTGACGTCAGCAAAATCAAACAAATCCAACCACAGTCGCTGTACTCCATCGTCTTCCTTCATAGCCAATGCACTAGGTACCACCACGGTCCCATCTCCGTCATAGGTGAAGTCTATGCCATATCCCAGCTTTGGTGCATACTGGTTACATTCAAACCATAAAAAATCACCCTTAATACATTCCTTATCGGTAAAATATGTGATTCCCGAAGGAGTTTCTATGCCGGTACCAGCTATTTGATACACCTGAGTGCCTGGGTTTGGGGTCCAGGTCTGCAGCACATTTGCAATGGTCTTTGCGTAATTAAGCAAGGCAACATCCACGACCTCCGGATGCAGCAAATCTTCAGTAGCTGGCTTTGTTCTCCCACTTTCTTTACTCAAAAATTGATGCAACTTTTCATTGTCGGTAATCTCCGGTCCAAAGGTGTCGCGCCAACCATTGGTACTAGAGCCGGCTTTAAAGGAAACAACCGGTGTGAACATCGAGACACCGGAACCGTCAAAATAATTTTGATTAGGCAAAAGGTGGTGCGCAAAGGGAGCTGTGTTTGATAAGATGCGCGACATCTCTTGTGAGACTACTGCTCCACCACCAATCTCACTCCCGTGCAACATGCTCACAATCGCGCTAGGCGTCCCTACCTGCGGTGAAGCAACGAGGATTATATTATCGATTTTTCCTGCCAGAGGATCGTCCACCGACTGCAAAGCACTCATAAATGTCTTCGCCAGTAAGCCGCCGTTTGAATGCGCAACGATACTTACTTTTCCGCTGTGTGAGTTATCTACCATTGCTTGGACTGTCTGGTATAAGTGACTGTCTTCTAATTTAGTCGTTACATCAAAACGCACTTCGTTTGTCAGCGGATCTTTGACTGTCTTTAACAGATTATCCAGTTGCAACCGCCAGTCGTAGGCAAACGGTACAAAGTCAGCAACTACCTCATCTTCTTCCAATTCACTCATGTTTTGAAGAAATGATCCGAAGATACTTGGTAAAAGAACCATATCAATGACAGCATTATCCTCTGCTTTGGTGTAAATGTCGTGCTCGCCAGGACCATAGAATTTTGTCAACAAACGTAATTGTTCGCAATCAGTGAGCGAGTACCACCGCAGTTGTTCTTTCCCAAAATCATCGCACTGTTGACCCTGCTCGTACAGTTTCGAACCCATGATCCCTGGTAAAAACAACACGCTGGAGGCGCCAGTTGGTTCTGGTTCGAGCTCTGCTACTGCGATGGTGAAAGTGGTGACAAATATCTCTTCCTTTGGGATTTCGAAATACTGGGCGTGCGCTGTTGGGATTAGCGGTGGAAAGATTTTCTGCCACCATGACCGACTATCTCCCAGTAACGGAATCTCCATTACTCTCGTCACGAGACTGTATGTACCAGTGGCGCTGAAAGGGAGGGTGTCGGGAAAGTAGTCTTGCACCCATCTATAATCGTCTCCTTCGTGCCTCACTAGTTCTGAGCGGCTGGAGTAACCCGTCGGGTCTATATCCACAGAAAAAGTCAGGTTCGTTGGCAAAGCCGGAACAAGTATCTCTGCTCCCGTCTCTATTTGATTTCCATCAATAGTGACGGTGAGGTTCGTTATATTGAGATCATCGCTGGGACCAAACGGATTGTCGCAGTCCTCTATCACACCTCTTTCTTCAACTGGTCCACCTCCAGAGTCATACGGAAAAATAAAACCACCACAGCTTTGGGCTGAGGTGGTGGTTGGGGTCAGTAAAAAACTGGTGAACGCTACGGCGAGGAGTGGTAGGAGTACCTTCATACTAGCAGTGGTGTTAGTTGATTACTTTTTTACTATACCACAACAATATGTCTATTAACGCAAGACGGTTAATTAAAGCTTCAACCGCACAAACAAAAACATACCCACTAAGGTACGCTAGGAATGTTAACAACCTAGTAACCATTAGTGGGTATGCATACACAGCATAAGTCTTTTAAACAAATACGGCAAATAGAAAGGGAACGAATCGAAGAATTAATACAAGAAGGTCAACCGCAAAAAGAAATAGCGATTATTCTTGGTAGACACATTTCAACCATCGCTCGAGAAGTTCAAAGAAACAGCAAAAGTGACGGTTCATACACAGCTGTGTACGCCCAAAAGAAAACGATGGAACGTCGATACATAGCTAAGGAATCATCAAGAAAAATAGAGAATGATCCAAAACTAGAAACATCTATCATCGCTCTCATGTGTGGCAACGACCCACTGCATGGAGACTGGTCTCCAGAAGTTATCACAAACAGTACTCTCAAAGGAAAGATCTCACACACCACCATCTACTCATGGGTTAAAAGGTCACGCCCAGAGATAAAGAAGCTCCTGCACTTCCAGGGACGAAGGAGAGCAAGATATGGCTCTGTATCTACACGGCTGCATCGTGAGATGTCACTACCTTCAATTGAAGATAGACCAAAGAGTGTTGAATCAAGAAAGAGTGCTGGTCATTTTGAAGGAGACACCGTAATCGTTAACGGTGGAAGAATACATACGTTAGTTGAAAGAAAAAGTCGGTTTATGATTGGTGGTTTAATCACCCACAAAGGAGTTGGTTTAGCTATGGAAATTGCTGAAGATGCAGTGGCAAAGTTGTCTGTTTTTCCACCGCAATACAGACAAACTATTACCTATGATCAAGGTAGTGAATTTGCTTGGTGGGATGAAATTGAAAAAGGGCTTGCTGGTACGAAGATTTATTTTGCTCACCCACACTCACCTTGGGAGCGAGGAACTAACGAAAGACATAATGGACTGATGCGACGGTATATTCCTAAGAAGAAGTTTTCTGATATCATTACTCATGAAGATGTTGCGGAGACGGTCAGAAAAATAAACCACCGTCCGCGCAAGATTCTAAACTGGCGTACTTCTTGTGAGGTGTTTGGGAGGTGTTGCGGTTGAAGCTTTAATTAACCCTGTCCCCATTAACTCTTAACAGTCATTAACCACCATTAACCAGAAAGTAGCTAGATTGGGGGAGTAAAAATTATTACTATTCTTAGATCAATTGATTTATAGATGCGTTGCCTAGGAGAGTCCTAGGCGGAGCGTGGAAATTACACCAGATCGCCATCAGTCCGCAGGTCAGAGACCATCACTCTGACATCATTATTCATATATTAGGTTCGGACAGCCTCAAAAGTCCGGAGCTTATAAAAACAACGACCACACAAAGTGTGGTCGTTGTTTTTAATTAACTACTGAGGTCTTTCCTTCGTGTGGTAACTACCCATATAGGTTAAGACAGGGCATATTAGAAGCAAAATAATAGCTTCAAATCCAAATTCAGGTATACTGCTGACATGGCAAAAAGAGAATCATCATTAAAAAAAAGGAATAGATCGTCGCATTCACACAAAACGAAGAAACGTCTAGAGATAAAAAAAGAAATGCTTGCAGAAAAAGTAAGTAAAAGGAAAAGCAAGTAGAGTTAAAGCCGGAGTCTGCTGACCCAGGGACCGATGTAATAACGACTATGAAACACACTCGAAATGAGTGTGCTTTTGTTATACAGGTTGCGAGCAGGTTTTAAGACTCACTTCAGAAGGAAATAGGGTCAGGACCCACTATGATAAACATTAAACAATGGCAAGACAACCCAGAATTGATCTAGCAGGATACACTTACCACGTAATTAATCGGGCAAGTGGCAGCGTCCCTATATTTAATACTGCAAGTGACTATAAACAGTTCGAAGTTGTCCTTGAGGAAGCGAAAGGGATTTTGAAAATCCGACTCTCGATAGTGGTACTTGCGCTGAAGCACTGGCTGCGCTTACTCAATGGCTCGCTGCGCATGCAGTAAAGCCAGCCAGTCAGCCGTTTGTCATGCTCCACGGCCTTGTCGACACAGCTTGGCAGGCATTGATTATGCATACAAAGATGTATCAAGCATTCTGCGAGGAGCATGTTGGATATTTTATCCACCACACTCCGCTCAATGAACAGCGAGCCGATGTATACAAGGTGCAGGGTGCCGTGAAAGAAACATCACGGTATCTCCAGGAATGCTTTGGTAGTGAATTGCATCCATTTTTAATTGAGTGGGTGAAGGATGCTCAGCAAGGGAATATTCCCATCAGCGCTGTTAGCTGTATGGGCAACGGGTACGATGACTGATATCTTTAATGGAGCGACCTCTATGGTTGCTCCATTTTTTAAAAAATATATGAAAAAAGATATCACAATACAACGCATAACAATCTCTCAATGTGTCGAGGCAGCGCAACTCCTGGTTCTCCTTATAGAAGATCATGTCCTTAGAGATCCATGGTATAGCTCCATCGACAGTACGTCAGCCCACACACTGCTAAGTAATGAAGTGGAGAATCCATCGACTCTGCTTGTTGGTGCGTTTCATGAAAAAAAATGATTGGTGTTGTGCGAGCATCAGTGCGTAGTCCAGACGACCGAAGCGCATCATACGTGCGAATACACGAAATTTTCGTACTTCCTGATTTTCGTTCAAATGGTGTCGCTCACGACCTTTTGCAGTTTGTGACACAATGGACAAAAGACCTCGGTGCAAAGCGCATAGAATTGTCTGTCGATATTGACAATGCTGCTGGGATGCAATTTTGGGCAACAGAAGACTTTAAAGATTATCAGCGTGTTATGTTCAAAGCAGTTTAATTATTGGTATACAAAATATTAATATCTTGAATAAGAGCAAGAGAACTGAAATTGATTTTAGACTTTTTGTTATACTAAACAAATGAATTTTTCAAAACTTTTCAAAGTGAAGGAGGGTAAATTAGGAGACCTCAAGGAGTGGTTTGATGTCTTGAGTGGCGACCGTACAGAAGAAGCGAGAGCGACGTTTGAATACGAAAATGTGACAAGAGAAGTTTTTGTTCTTTTTGTAGGTTATGATGGCAAAAATTACGTAATTGGTTGTAATGAAGTGAATGGGGAACCTAAGAGTGGTAATCCTGAAGTAAAGATTAATCAAGAACACAACAGAGTCAAAAAAGAGTGCCTAGAGAGCATTTCTGAAAGAGGTGAAGTTTTGTTAGACCTTTGTGTTTAGAACAGCTCCAACCAATCTCACAGGCGGAGCAAGAGTAAAAGTCCCTATTTAGGGACTTTTACTCTTCTGAGAACTTCGGAAAAACCAGAGTGGCTTTTCCGTTTACTTACAACCTAAGCAGATTTTCGTTCATCTTCGTCTACCGGAATATAATCTATCGGCGCACCATTTGCATTTTCTTCATTCTCTCGACGGAACATTGTCTCGTCTCGAGTAGTATTCATTGGTTCATTCCAGCCGTTCTTTTCAAATGCTTCTTGTTGTTTTTTTGTTTCTGTTAAATCCTCCCCCGTAGAAAATTCTGTCCCACCTCCACCATTTTTAGCAGCTCGAGCTTCTAGCTCGGCCTTGCTTGGTAATACTGGTTCAGCTTCTTCGGCAGCATTCTTTTTTCCTCCAAAAATATTTTCAAACATATTAATTCAATAAAAGATTAAACGACTTTATACCTATTCACTTTGTATTGTACCAAGAAAAAGAGACAGATTGATGCAACTGGTTTAGTAATAGGAAGATTAAATGTTCCTTACGACTGAAGCTTATAAATAGCTATCAACGGCAATTATTTTTGTATAAGTTTTCTGACATGATGAAACAACGAATCAGGATCTTTCATTTGTTTGTCTGCTTCGGCCCAGTCGAATGTACCCCTAACTGTATAGCGCATATCGGCTTCTCCCTCAGGTAAAGAAGAGTTTGCGAGTCCGATTTCGTCACCGTAGTACATCACACTAGCAGTGGGGAGGCTATAAAGCATCGAAAAAGCTTCTTTCACCATTTCTCTGTCCTCGCCACACACATTCCACAACCTTTGTACTGTTTCTGTGTTGTGAGTGAACTTGAATTTGTCATTTGGGTCCAAGGCCTCAATGAGTTTATTCTTTCTTTCTTCGTCCAGGGTGTTTACTATAATACTGTCGTGGTTTCTTAGGAAAGACATCCAGGATGCTCCAGTAGGAATCTCTCTTGAGGCTGCTATGACAGTCTTGAGCCGGTCTTTTTTATCGCCCATTTTCAAAGCGTAAAGCATTTCACTCATGAGTTCGAAGTTGTAGGAAAGATGACACTCGTCATTATTACCAAAAAACTTTTTAGAAAATTCAGTTGTACCGATAACCTCGCCGAGCATGATGATGTGAGGATATTTACTGTCTATGTGAGAACGAATGTGCTTGGTGGCGACATGAGTTTTTGGGGTACCAAGAAAATTTGTATTCTCTTGTTCCACTAAGTGAGATATTGCATCTAGTCTAATTCCATCAATTCCATAACTCACAAGAGTATCCAGAATTTCCATCATTGATTCAAATACTTGAGGATTATCCCAGTTTAATTCTGGCTGACTTGGTTTGAAGGTAGCAAAAAAATAGTCTTCTGTTTGTTCGTTCCAAATCCAGTTTGAATCTTTAAAGTCAGGAAAAGCGTTTGGTGCTCCCTGGAACTCATTTGCGGTGTCACTCCAGATATAAAAATCTCGTTTTGGATTAGTGGTTGATTGCTTCGCTTCTTGAAACCATTGATGGTCGATTGATGTGTGGTTCAAAACCAGATCAACCATTATCTTAATATTCAATTTATGTGCTTCGTCGCATAGGTTTTTGAAGTCATCTATCGTACCGAGCTCAGCTCTGACACCAGTGTGGTCTGTAACATCATAGCCTCCATCTCGCATTGGTGAAGGGTAGTGGGGAAGTATGTGTAGACAATCAATTCCCAAGGTTTGAAAATACGGAAGTTTATGTATGAGTCCGGGAATGTCCTTGGAAAACTTATCAATGTAGAGTGAGTAAAACTTTCCTTTTTTCCACCATGTATTATCTTTGGTACGTAGTGCGTCAAGCATATAAACATTATGCACCAAGAACGGTCAGTGAACCACCGGTTATTAGCAACAGCTATCTGTACATAAGTTTGAAAGTATTTACATGGCAAACAAAACCCCTCTATCTAATTAGGTAGAGGGTGTTGCATTTAATCTACTTACTTCTAGCGACTTTTTTCTGGGCCACTTTAGATACTTTTTTGACCGATTTCTTTGCAGGTGACTTCGTTGCAGGTTTCTTCAGGGCAGCGTTTTTAACAGTTTTTGCCGCTATCTTCGTCGGAGGCTCTTTTTTTGCTACTACTTTTTTTGGAGACTTTTCCACTTTTACAACGGTTTTTTCTTCTGGCTGCACAGATGCTTTTCGAGATGGCTCAGGGGGATTGATTAAATCAAGAATTCGGTTCAGTTTTATTTCTAGTCCGGTAATCTGACGTTTCAAGTCTGTAATCACATCATTTCCTACTCCTCTAGTAGTGTCTTTACTCGACGAATTCCGTCCGCCAGAGGCTTGTTGAACGTCTGGTCGGTTGTTCTGGTAAGACACTTTCTCGGTTTTGTGGTTCGTACCTCGTGACTCATTGGCACTTTTCTTCATTCCAAAACAATTACTGCAATACACTGGTTTTTCGCTGGAGGGTCTAAAAGGTACCTCGCAGCTCTTTCCGCAGTCTGAACAAGTAGCTGAAAACAATTCAGCCGCTTGACCTACAGAGCGGTTCTCATGTTTTTTCCCACCACCGTATTTTTTATCATCTTTAAACTTTTTCTTTCCCCCGAACTTTGGGGCACCTTTCTTAAATCCGCCACCGTTAAAATTATTCATTAGCTGGAGTATGCTACATTATTTCTTATCTGACAAGGGAAGTGTGCTAAATCGATACTTCACCTAAGTAAATTACGAGAGATTGTTATACCGTTTGTACAATAGTGTCTGTCCAAAAGAGCAGGCACAAGATGAATCATGTTCATGATGCTGTATATTCTCGTGACATAAAAAACTGCTAGCCGAAGCTAAGCAGTTTTGATTTTTAGAAATGTACTTGCGACAAAGTCTCAAAGTCATCATTCAAGATATTGTCATCATCTACGCTTTGGGCTTCAGCTGAATAATATAGATCGTTGCCCTGATTTATCCGGGAGAACCCTCGTCGTTTCCACCAGCTCTCTGCCTCAGGGATGACATTCAAAGTTACGACATCGATTTCTTCTTCCCATGCCCAAGAACAGATATGTGAGACAACAGCACTGCCGATCCCTTGATGGGTGGCATGCGTCACAATATCGTGTATGAGAATTTGTTCATCAATCAGCTCAATCAACAATGAAAAATCACTGTGGTCCACGCGGACTGAATTCAGTTCTGGTGTTGCTAACGTGTCAACAGCATCAAATCTTTCTTCGATGACATTGCAAAGCATCTCTACATTCATTGTACGATTCCTTTTTGACTGCAGAAGCACGGGCTTCATGCTCTAAGTAACGGTATTTCTTACACTGTTTAGAACTAGTTACGTTTTTTCTAACCTGGCTGAACGAAACGCTCGCTTGTGCGAACCAGCTCCAGACTAGTGAATCTTATATTATAGTACATCATATATACCATTAGTCAATAGTAACAAAAACCTACCAGTTGGCTGGTAGGTTACCTCTCCCTAGTAGGAATGTAACTATGGATTACTCTTTACTAATCTCAACGACGATCAAATACGTTCTATTGACGGAGCTCATTCCTCTCCTTTATCTCTTCTAGGAGTTCTTCGTTTGATGTTTCTGACGCATCACCTGGCTCTGCTGTTACATTAAGAATTTGTTGTTTCTTTGAAAATATGCCGAGCACGGTTCGTGCGCTAAAGTACAGTGATAGTAGGAAGCTAAGCGCTATCCCTTGTCTGATTAAAAATACAAAAGGGTCTGTAGAAAAGTTTGTTGCAAAAGCAAGGATTTCAAATATCGCCACACAAACGAGCGCGACCAACATATTTACAATATGTACCCATTTATACTTTGAGGTAGTCAACGCCGCAAGCAACATCAAGCCGATGGCCAAAATCGTACCAAAAACAACAGGGATTATTGTAACCGTCTTAAATATAGGAAATGCAATCAATAGCACGATACTATTGGTCAAAAAGAGCCAGCGCACTAGGTCGCCATGATAGTGCCGGGGGTATAAGTGCGTCTGTGTGTTTAAAAATGTTCCCATATTATAGTTAATAGATTTTTCTTTAATGTTAATAGTGGCCGCTACAGACAATTATGCTTATGGCAGCGGCAAAGCGATAGATACTATTGATATATAATCACTATTTATGTTGCCAGTGTCAAGGCGTAATAGCAGCTTTTTTCCATACTTGCCCTCCTTCAGATGCGTATCAGAGTATCGTTGTTGCCTCTTTCCTGAAGAGCAGGTCACATATTTCAGACTACAAGGAAAAGAATACAAATTTTTACTAGACACACCTTCATTTTCATAGTACAAAGTAAAGCACTGATAAGGAGAGCACGATGCCAAATCACCATTGCGAATGCGGGCGTGAAATCCGAGTCAGCATAAGAGGCAACTGGGGACCACCTCCAGATGATGGACACGACCTCTGCCGGCAATGCTGGCAGTCACAATTTGATTCAAAACGAAGGGGAAGAGTAAGGTATCGACCGCGAACCAAGACGCACTGTCGGTTTAGTTTTGCATTTGATTGCGACTGCTTTTGCAGAGACAATCCACGCACGCTTTTTTGTAAGTACCACCAATCTCAGGCAGACGCGTCAATGTGTTATTACTGAGTCAGCTCTAGGCAGCGGAAGACTTCATTGTCCCGCCAAATATGAGCTGTTTTTTATATAAAACTCGCACAGCGCTCAGGCTACGGACGTACACATATAATGAACGACTCTAGACCTAGATTTACGAGCTTATTATAACCCATGATCAGTTTAAATATATTTTTGTAAACCAGTGCAGACAGCCGTAGAAAGGCTCAAGATTGACAAAATCCGTACAAGTGTCACACGCTTTGACTTTTATTAAAAGGGGGAGTAGTCTTCCTGGTACTAGCATGATTACTCAAATTTGGAATAATGATTTTTCATAGGAGCGCCACACAGATATTTTCGGTGTGGCGCTTTTCTTTCCCAATTTAAGTAATCTGCTGTTATTAACGTTATAAATTAGCTTTTACTTATGAATAAACGAATTTTACTTAGCTTCGGTATGCTTGTCGTAGCCGGAGCAGTAATCGCAGGAGGAACCGGAGCGTTCTTCTCAGACACTGAGACATCAGCCGGAAACGTCTTTACAGCCGGAAGTGTGTCGATCAATCTATTAGATGTTGGTCATGTGTACGGTGGTGATACTGACAACGCACCAGTATTTAACTGGATGGGTGGACAAGGTCGCTTCACGCTTGATGACCTCAAACCACTTGATACTGGTTTGCTCGACATCAACTTGGAGAATGGTGCCAACGAAGCACATGTCTGTGCCATGATTGTTGGTGACCCTACTAATAACCTTGGTTCAGCTAGTCTAGCTTTATACGACCAACTTAACTTCTTCATTGACGGAGAAGGCACGCAGGTAACTCCAGGAGAATGGTTTGATCTTGGTGAAGTTGCCCCAAACAGCCCAGTTGGAACGGGAGTCGATTACTGTTTCGGTGAATCGA
>Ga0307932_1001109_pt1 | contig 10961 bp, 7 predicted proteins | sample OrgLakmetageno48_FD_201843 | JGI IMG/M metagenome (GOLD analysis project Ga0307932, IMG submission 201843) | Saline water microbial communities from Organic Lake, Antarctica - #48 | ecosystem: Environmental > Aquatic > Non-marine Saline and Alkaline > Saline | place: Antarctica: Organic Lake...
ATCAATGAAGTAATAGAAATTAAAAAGGAATCTAATATGAGTTTAGATGAAGAAATCGGGGTGGATAGGAATATTTTAGAAAGAAAAATAATTGGTAAGATAGTTCAAAATCCAAGAGACAGGGAGCTTTATAGACAATTAGGTGAACTATATTTGAAAATGCAAAATTATTCTGATGCGGAAGGTTGTTATAAGCAAATTTTAAAAATTTCGTTAAGAGATATTGATGCTAAAAGAAAAATCGAAAGGATTAAGCTTTTAAAAAGATCCTCTAAACACTTTGCTTGAATTTTTTAGGGTTAAGAAGTTTGTAAAGTATTTTGATTTTTATTTATCGAAAACTAATTTTTTGATAATTTAATTTTAAAATTTACATAAAATTAAGTAATTATTGCCGTTGTAGCTCAGTTGGTAGAGCGCATCCATGGTAAGGATGAGGTCTGCGGTTCAATTCCGCACAACGGCTCAAAAGTATTATAAAGTGTAAATTGTTGAATGTTTTAAAAATAAGTGAAATTGAGCTATAGTAATATTTTTATAGAATTTTAGTTAATAGCAAACAAAAACTCTTGATTTTCTTTTAAATAAAAGGTAGAATTTTGTTTGTTGTAGGGAAGCTTTATTTTAATAAGGGTTTTATTATTTAGTTTTAGATGTTTTTTAGTGAGTTTGCAAATTAAGAAATTAAAAATTGTTTATAAAGTATAAATTAAAAGTTTATAAAAATATTTGATTTTTATCTGGGTCGGTAGCAAAGCGGTCAAATGCACCTGACTGTAAATCAGGCGTTGTAATAACTTCGGAGGTTCGAATCCTCCCCGGCCCACAAAAGGTGAAAAATTTTGTGGTTAAAAGTAGATTAGAAGAGTGCAGAAGAAAATAATTTAGTCCTGAAGAGAATAGTTTGTGTTGATGAATTAAAAATAATGAGTTCAACTCGGACCTGAACTCAACTTAGTTTATAAATAGACTAGTTCATTATTAAATTAGTGAATTAGGATTTTTATCGAGATAGTCTAGTTAGTATATTTCTATACCTTTCAATCATTTGCCGAGATAGCTCAGTTGGTAGAGCAACCGCCTTGTAAGCGGTAGGTCACGAGTTCGAGTCTCGTTCTCGGCTCAAATAAAGGCTAAGCTTTTATTGAAAAGACAAATTATTTGATGATAATGAAAATTAAAAAGACAAGATAAAAGGTAGACTAATGGTTGGATTTTGACAGACTACTTTACAAATAAAACGGTCCTAGAAACTGTTTTTTGTTTTGATTTTATGTTAATATTAAATTTATAAAAAAAGAAATTCTTTAAAAATTTAAATTTAATTATTTTTTTAAATAATTTTTAAAAGTTGCTTTATTTCCGGACTTACTCTTATTTTAAAGACGAGATTGAAGTCCGTCTCGATTGAGAATTGCTGATTTAAAGGGTTTTTATAAAAAATTAATAGTTTTTTTAATGCTTTTGTAACAAACTAATTTTAACAAACTAAACAATGATTAAGGGAAAAACTTGGAAGGGTGATAATAATATTGCTATTATAATAATTCAGGGTTGGACTTCTTATTTAAGACAAATAAACCCACTAGCTAAGTCTTTGAATCAAAAAGGGTATTGGATTTATGCGCCGGTTTTATCGGGACATAATTCATCTCCAGAAAAATTAGAAGGAATTACTTGGCAAAACTGGCAAGAAGATGTAATTAGGGCTATCGATAAAATTAAAAAATTAAAACAAATAAAAAAAGTTTTTATTATTGGAGTTTCTTTTGGCGGAAATTTAGCTATTTTAACTAGTAAGAAAAAAAAAGTGGATGGTATTATCTTGATTAGTACCCCGATTTTTCTTAGAGACCATTATTGGACAATTTTTAGCGCTAAAATACTTTCTTTATTTAAAAAAAACATAGAAAAAAGATATTCCAAAAGGTTAATTCACAAAATAAGAAAACCCACCTCTTACACTTCCTTTCCTATTCAAAGCTCTTTGGAATGTTTTAAATTAATTAAAGAAAGCAGAAAGGCTTTAAGTTTTATCGATATACCTTTTTTTATTATTCAAACCAAAAAAGATTATCTAGTTGCTCCTTATTCGCCCTGGTTGATGTACAATAAGATTAAATCTACTGAGAAAAGTTTGTATTGGATGGAAACCGAAGAAGGAGTTCATATAGACTTTGTTACCAATCCTGAACAATATGGAAAAGTTATCGATAATTTTATTAAAAAATAATTTATGAAAATCGGTTTTTTTACCAACACTTATTACCCAATTTGTTATGGATCGGTCATCTCGATTGAGTCATTTCGTGAAAATTTAGAGAAGCTCGGGCATCAAGTCTATGTTTTTGCTCCGAATCATGAAGGTTATAAGGATGAAAACAAAAGAGTTTTTCGTTACCCAGCTTTTTTGTTTAAATATAAAATTGATTATCCAATTTCAATTCCGATTAGTTCTTTTATTAATAAAAAAATCAAAGAATTAAACCTGGATATTATTCACGTCCACCAACCTTTTTCTTTAGGAAAAGAGGGTTTACGTTACGCTAAAAAATTAAATATTCCAATCGTCTTTACTTATCATGCTAAATACGAGGATTATGTACATTACGTACCTTTTTTACCGGAAAATTTGTTAGCAGAGTTGGTTAAAAAAGAGGCAGTTAGATTCTCCAATCATTGTGACTTGGTCATTGCTCCTTCCTTAGGAATTCAAAAAATTATAATTAAAAGGGGAGTAGAAAAGGAAAAAATCAAAGTCTTAGCTACTGGGATTGATTGGAAAAAATTTCAAAAAGGTAATCGTCAAGAAATTAGGAATAAATATTCAATTAAAAACGACGAATTTCTATTTTTAAATGTTGGTAGAATAAACGAAGAAAAAAATGTAAAGTTTTTATTAAAAGCTTTTAGTCAAGTTAGTCTTAAAAATTCTAAAATTAAAATGATGTTTGTAGGAGAAGGTTTTTTGAAGAAGAATTTAATAGAAATAGCTAAAAAAAGGGGAATTCAGGACAGAGTTATTTTTCCAGGATTTGTTCCTTTTGGGGAAGTCAAAAATTTTTGGCAAGCCGCCGATCTTTATTTGCAAGCTTCAGAATCAGAAACCCAAGGAATAACTATTTTAGAAGCTATGGCGGTAGGTTTGCCAATAGTGGCTATTAAAGCTACTGGAACCGAGGATTTCATAATTGATGATGTTAACGGTTTTTTGACTAAAAATCAACTAAAAGAGTTTGTTGAAAGAATGGAGTTCTTAATTAAAAACAAAAAAAAGAGAAGAGCATTAGCTCAACAAGCGCAAAGAGATGCCAAACAATTTGATGAGTTAAGTCAAACTAAAAAAATAGAAAAATTTTATTTGGATTTGATTTAAAAATGTTTTTTATAAAATTTATTCAAAATGAATCTGCTTAGTTAAAGAAGCAGACCTATTTTTTAATAAAGAGAAATTTTTTAAGTTTGGGTCGTATTTTAATAAACTTTGAGCGTAAACTCTGGCTGATTGAATTAATTTAATATCAGATAAACTTTCCATAATGATATCGGGACTGCCCGATTGTAAAGTTCCCAAAAACTGACCGGGTCCACGAAGTTTTAGATCGGCTTCGGCTATTCCGAAACCATTATTAGTTTTTTCCATTGTTCTCAGTCTAAAAGTGCTTTCTGAGGCACTTTCCGAGGTAAATAAAAAGCAGTAGGATTGTTTTTTACTTCTACCCACGCGCCCTCTAAATTGATGCAATTGAGCTAAGCCAAATCTTTCAGCTCCCTCTATCACAATCGTAGTGGCATTAGGAATATCAATTCCCACTTCAATAACCGAAGTAGAAACCAAGATATCATTTTTTTTATTTTTAAAAGCATTCATTACAAATTCTTTTTCTTTGGGCTTCATTTTTCCATGCAGTAAACCTATTTTTAAACTAGGGAAAACATTTTTTTGAAGATTTTTATGCTCTTCTATGGCTGATTTTACAGTGCTGAAATTAGAAGATTCTTCCACTAAAGGACACACAATAAAAACTTGTTCCCCTTTTTTAACTTGATTTTCAATAAAACCATAAACGCACGCTCTTTTTTCTGGTGAAATTATTTTGGTGATAATTTCTTTTTTACCTTTGGGGTATTCATCTATAATAGACAAGTCAAGACTTCCAAACAAAGCCAAGGATAAGGTCCTAGGAATTGGCGTGGCAGTCATTGTTAAAAGATGAGGCAAGTTTTTTCCACTTTCAGTTTTAATTTTCATAGCGTTTTGTTGTAAAAAAGCTCTTTGTTTGACTCCAAAGCGATGTTGTTCATCAATTATTACTAAAGCCAAGTTTTTAAATTGAATTTTTTCTTGAATAATAGAATGGGTACCAATTATTAAACTAACTTCGCCCCTTTTAATTTTAGTTGAGAATTTAGCTTTGGTTGTTTTTCTTTCGCCAATTTTACTTTGAGACCCAGTTAAAAGACCAATTTTAAACTTATATTTTTTAAGAAAATTAGTTATTTCTAAATAGTGCTGAAAAGCTAAAACTTCAGTTGGAGCTAAAATTGCCACTTGAAATCCTTTATTGAGAGCTGATAAAATTGCCATTACCGCTACAATGGTTTTTCCACTTCCAACATCTCCCTCTAGTAGTCTATTCATTGGGATTTTTTTCTCTAAGTCTTTAATGATTTGCCAAGAGGTCTTTTTTTGGGCATTAGTTAGTTTAAATGGGAGAGAAGAGACAAAATGTTGGGTAATTTTTTTATCAAAATCAATTGGCAAAGCTGAATTGTTTTCACATTTTTGTTTAATTTTTAAGGATTGAATTTGAATTAAAAACATTTTTTCAAAGGCAAATCTTTTTTTGGCTAAAGCAGACTTTTCAGAGTTTTCTGGAAAATGAATATTTTTCAAAGCCTCTTGTATTTCAGGTAAATTTTGTTCTTGAAGAAATTTCTTTGGAATAAACTCTTGAGAAGCAGTTTTTTTCAAAGTGGTTTGAATAATTTTCCTTAAAAAATAGGAATTTACTTTGCTGTTTTCTGAATAAACTGGAACTAATCCGCTAGTCGAGCCGGTAAAAGAATTTAATTTTTGATCCTTTTGAGCTGATTCTTGGTAAACACTTTTACTAATTAATTCAAAATTAGGGTGTTGAAAATAAAGCTCTCTTCCTCGAAATAAAGAAACTTTACCGCTAAATTGAACATATTTGCCTTTATTTAAAAACTTTAAAGGCATCATAAAATTAAACCAGACCGCTTTAACTGAGGCCGTTTCATCTTCTATATAAACTTCCGTAATATGTCGCCGCCCTCTAGTGGGGGGATTTTTTATTTCAGTAATTTTTCCTCTAATGGTTACTGTTTCTCCTGGGCGGATGTCAATAATTTTTTTTTGTTCAGAAAAATCTTCATAGCGAAAAGGAAAATAATACAATAAATTCTCAATGGTTTGGATGCCGAGAGAATGAAGTTTTTTAGCATTTTTATTTCCCACTCCAGGAGCGAAAGAAACAAAGTTGTTTAGCGATAACATTCAGTTTAATTAATTTGTAATTTATAAATTGATCAAAAATTTTGCTTGTTGCGACTACCAGCTTTTAAAATAAACCATACCTAGTTTTTTATTCATTATAGCTTTTAACCCTGGCTCTATAACTATTTTCTTCATCATTTACTATCACAAACAAAACATCATTAAAAGTTGCTAGTGCAGGATCTCCTTTGCCAGAACCTTTGGTGATATATCCTCCGTAATTAAAATTATCTGCACAGTCAGTCCAGTGACCGTTTCTAAGTTTTTGCACACGTACTCGCCAAGCCCCAGTTTTTATAAAATCTTCTTCTGATTTTTTAAACATTACAATATTTTTTTTAAACTCAGAATAACCTAAAAACAAAACGCCTGTTTTATTAATTGCTACAAATGGCTCAATGGCTGTTCCTGTTTGATTAGCAGGAGAAACGTCTGTCCATTCTTCTTGATTGTATTTATAAATATGAATATTATTTTGATTGTTTTCTACAAAAGAAAGATAAATATTTTCTTGATTATCAATCGCTAAAGATGGACTAAAACCATTAACTTGAGTTATTTGATCTTTATAAACAGAGTCTAGGTCCAAGTCTTCCCATTTGGAATCAACTAATTTTTTAACTTTTACTATGTTTTTGTCGGTTAAAGTTTGTTCTTCATAAGCTAGATAGATTGAATTGTTAATTTTAGAATTTTTTAGTTCTACTTCATCTAAACTAGAATTTGAAAATTGGGTTAAATCTTGAAAAAAAGTTGGAATTTCAGACCAATTAATGCCGTTCCATTTTTTAACTTTTAGTTGTTTTTGTTTAGTGCTTGGATTGATTTCTTCGGCATAAGCGATATATAAATTCTCCTGGTCTTTATCAAAAGTTAGAATTGGTTCATGACTGAATTTTTCAGAAACAAACCCTTCTTTTGATAAAGTCTCCCAGCTTTGTTTTTTATTATCCCATTTTAACAACCTGGAACGTTGATTGTAATCCAATTCAGTGAAAATTACAAAAATATCTTCGTCTTTAGTAATAACTCTTGGATTTCCAGCCTTCCCTAAGCTTATTAATCCTTCGGGATAATTTTTATCAGCTAAAGTTTTCCATTGATTGTTTTTGAAAATTTTAACTTGAATTTTATCTTCTTGGTTATTATTTTCATAAACAGCTACGATTGTTCCGTTTTGAGTTGTGTTTAAGTTCGGTTCACCAGCTGGGTATTCGCTAATAACACCTTGCGGATGATTCTTGTCTTCTAAGTCAAACCATTTTTGGTTTTCTTTTTCTAAGTCTTCTTGAACAATAGAAATTCTAGTTTCGGTTTTTATTTTTAAATTTCTTTTTATTTTATAAATAGAGCTATTTTTACCTCGATTTTCAATTTTTACATTAAATAAAGTTGGATTTTTTGAATCTTTTTTAATAGTTATTTTTGAAAATCTACCCAAAGTTTTTTTACTAATTAAACTACCAATATTTATGTAAGGAACACCACTTTGTTTAGTTATATAATCTTGAGTACTATTATTTCCGCTTACCATGGCGATTATTTTTTGATGATTATTTTTAATAATTTTTTGGAGTGCTTCTTGATTGGTTAGGTTTTTTCTCCAAATATCCTTGATTGGTGTTTCGATCAAACTGTGATGAGAAAAAATCATAACGGGTCCAGGGTTTTTGAGTTCAGCTTTTAACCATTTGACTTGATTTTCGCTAATAGTGCCAAGACTGGTTTCGGTATGATTATTTTCAGTGGTATCTAGAATTACAATCTTGATGTCTTTAAATTTCTGACTATAATAAGTCTCTTCAAGGCTTAAGATGGATTTAGTTTCTGGTAAAACTTCTATTTGATAATCTTTTTTACCTAAAATATAGAATTTGTTAGCTTTTATTTTATTAAAAATAGTGGTAATTTCTTTTAAATTTTCAATACTTCCTTGATCGTTATTGATATTGCTTGGTTGAATATAATCTCCTCCAGCTATTACTAAAGTGGGTTTAAAAATATAATTAAAATAAGCTACTGCTTCAGATAGTAGATCTTTAGCTTGATAATGAGCTTTTTCTTCGGTTTCAAATTGTTCATACTCCCAATCAGTTATGAAACCAATTTTAAGAATTTGAGAATTTTTTTTCTGAAAAAAATGCCAAAAAAATATTATTAAAATTAAAATCGTAAAAAATATTATTAATTTTTTCATTCAGTTTAATTATTTTTTAAAATCACTGCAGGTCACTATTTAATTGTTTTTATAAATTTATTATTCTTGCAATGACTTCTTCGCTTGATTCAACGAAAAAAAGTTTTTACTAAGTGTCCCTGGGAGGATTTGAACCTCCAACCTTCAGCTCCGCAAGCTGATGCTCTATCCGGTTGAGCTACAAGAACTAAAATCTATCAAAAAAATCAGAAAAAAGTTGAGGATTTTTTTCTTCAGGTAGGAATTTCAATAAAATTTTTCTTACTTCATTGGGGTTATTTTGTTTTAAATGAATTTTGATATAGGGAGTAAACAGTCGAGTACTTTTAAAAGAAATTTCCTTTATTCCTTCGGGGTGATATTCTATCCAAAAGTTTTTTAGAGATTCATAGGGGTATAATTCGTCATGAACTAAAATACCTTCTCTTGTTATAGCGAAAAGCATATTTTCAGGATCTTTTTTTTCAAAAATAAAAAAAACAAATCCAAACAAAATAACCAGAATAGCCAATAGTAGATTATTAAAAATTAAACCATACACCGTCAAAGAAAAAAGAGTAGCATATAAAATTAAATAGAATCTAAAACTTTTGGGATGTTTTTCGAATTCCTTTATTTTCCAAGACTTTAAGGCTTTAATTTTTTTTGGCATAAGTATTTTTTATTTGTTTAAACTTTTTTAAAAATTTATTTTTTGGGTAATTTATTAAAAAGATAACGATCAATAAAGCTACTAAAAAGATAAAATAGCCCCCAATTTTAATATATTTTTCAATCATTTCTGCTATTTTACCAAAATAATAACCTAGAAAAACAATTCCGCTACTCCAAACAACTCCCCCTAAAAAAGAATAGAATAAAAATTTTTTAAAGCTTAACTTGGAAGCACCTGCTAAAGTAAAAGTAACAAAAGACAAGCCGATAGTAATTTTGGTAAAAAAAACTAATCGAGCTCCATTTTTTTTAAAACTGTCTTTGACAATTTCAGCTAAATTTTTCTTGGACTTATTTTTTATAAAATATTTTTTCCCTCCCCAAAATCCTAAAAAATAGAAAACTATATCAGCAATTAAATCTCCAATAATACTTAAAATCAACACAATAAAAACATTAAAAAAACCGAGAGAAGCCAAAAAAGCTCCGCCAAGAGTAGCTATTGGACCTTCGATGGTCATTAATAAAAACATCAAAGGATAGCCCCAAATTTGAAGACTATTTAAAATTTCTTGGTATTCCAAATTAAACATAAATTCAACTTAACTAGAAATATTCTAACATTTTTTTAACATAAGGTAAATTAAGATTGCTTTTATTGACTTTTGGTTGATTTTTTATTAAGATATAATAGTTATATTTAGAAACACGGGGCATAGTATAGTGGTAGTACATACGCTTTGGGAGCGTACAGTCTGGGTTCGATTCCCGGTGCCCCGACGGAAGTTATCTTCAAATTTGGAAAAGTTATTTTAATTATCATTTGGTATGTTTGTTTAATGAGCATACTATAAACATACTAAGGACGACTAGCTCAGATGGTTAGAGCGCTACATTGACATTGTAGAGGTCACAGGTTCGACTCCTGTGTCGTTCACTAATTAAAATAAAGCAGGTTTAACGCCTTAATTTTAATAGGATGATAGAGATTTGAAAAGCAGATCCAGTACATTCCAAGTGAACGAAGAATTAAAAATAATCTGAAGAGCTCGGACAGGAAGTGCTTAGTGATTCGCCGAGTAGGCGAATAATTTAGCGACTTGACGCCGACTTCTGTGTCATTCACATTGTTATTGCTGTCTTGGCTAAAGCGAAGATATGCACAAACTCTTAAGAAACTCTAATCCATTAGAATTTCTTTGTTTTTAAGAATCTATTTTTGGAGGTATTTTGACATAATAAAGATGTGAAAAAATATTTAGAACAAAAAAAGGTTTTCTGAAGTAAAAGAAATAATCAAATAATTTCTAGTTAAAATAAGCTTAAGTTAAAAATTTAAAAGTAATATTCAGTATTCAATATCTAATAATCAAGTCTCAAAAAATTTTAATGCTGGATGAATATCGACTATTATTTTTTATTTATGATACTTATTGTAAACATCTTTCAAAGATTTGTTGGTTACGTGCGTGTAGATCTGGGTGGTATTAATAGAGCTGTGTCCTAAAAGAACTTGAACACTTCGAATATCAGCCCCATTTTGAAGTAGATTGGTAGCAAAACTGTGACGCATCACGTGAGGAGTAACCTTTTTAACAATCCCAGCTTTTATGGCACAATCTTGAATAATTCTCTGAACAGAGCGGACGGATAATCGTAGACTCTCTTCTTTATTTGGTTGACGGTTGTGTCTTATAAACAAAGCTAGATCAACATCGATCCTTTTTCTTAGATATTTTTTGATTAAATTAGCAACTTCTTTGGAAATAAAAATAATTCTTCTTTTAGAACCTTTACCTAAAATGGAGAACTCTTTTTTGTTCAAGTTGATCTTGTCTTGATCTAAATTAACTAATTCAGAAACTCTTAACCCTGACGCAAATAAAAGCTCTAAAATAGCTCTATTTCTAAGATTTTGTAATTTTTCTCCTTTAGTGACTTCAAATAATTCAGTTATTTCTTCAATATCTAGAAAGTCAACTTGGCGATCTTTGGTTTTTGATAGCTCTATTCTTTCAGCCGAGAGAGTCTCAATATCTCTTTTAGCAAGAAATTTTAAAAAATTTCTCAAAGCAATAATATAATAATTTCTGGTTTTAATACCAATAAAATCGCCATTTTGATCAGTTTTTTTGCTTAAATAAAGACGAAAATCATCAACTAATTGAATATTAATTTGATTTGGTTCGGAAATTTTTGCCCAATCTAAGAAAACTCTTAAATAACGATTGTAATTTTCAATGGTTTTCAAAGCACAATCTTTATTGACTTTTAAATATTGTAAATATTTTTCTAAATAATTCTCCATTTTTTATTGTTTGTTTTTTACTTTTACTTTTACCTTTATAATTGTATTATACCTTTTAAATTTTTTAACAGCAATATCTATAAACAAGATGAGAAACATTTTAGACACTCATGCTAAAATGAAATCTAAAAATTAAATGTTTCTTAAAAAAATAAAAGCACAACAAAAAGGGTTTTATCTTATTCCCACTATTCAATTAAGTAAAAATAAATACATTCGTTGGAAAAAAATAGCTCAAGAGTTAAATTTATCCAAGAAAGCTAATCAAAGATTGGATTGGA